>ODAJ012151956.1_pt1 | contig 13223 bp, 17 predicted proteins | sample 1539241 | NCBI WGS metagenome assembly ODAJ01 (sample SAMN02144231, study PRJEB22623) | gut metagenome | biome: sheep rumen | host: Ovis aries | place: New Zealand | reverse complement strand
ATTTCCAATGAGGTGATAGCACCGATATACATAGGCACAGGGTAGACCTCTTTTGATAAATGACCCTTGTAGTAGTACACTGAGTTGGGCTGTTTCGCATTTGGATTGAAACGCTCGTAAACCTTAGTCTGAACGCCTCTCTTAGCCACATTGTATTTCCAGCCTGTGTTGATGTAGATTGTGTCTTCATTCTCGTTAGTCCTTACGGTACGGAAATCGATGTAGTTCAATTCCGCTATGTCGCCGTTGTGGTTTCTAATCACTTGGAAAGCCAAACCACCATACACACAATAGTCAAATGCAAGGTTCTCAATCAAATCATTCATTGTTTCACCCTTACGGTTCACTGACACCTGTAATTTGGTGTTGTTGATAATCTTGTCACCAGTCAAATAGTCAATCATGTTCTTTATTATTGAACTCATTTGACTGCTGTGTTCATAGAGGTTATATAGATAGCATGGATATTTATTGTCACTCCCCCATGTCAAAAACCCATCACTCTTGGAGTTAATCACAGGCTCTGGAATTTCATGGGTCTGACTTACAACTGTTGTAAAGTTTAATTTATTCATAATTTACTTAATTTTCTTTAAGAATAGACTTTCACTGTACAAAAGTTGCTAAATAAAAAAGAAAAAGCGGACTTCCGAAGAAATCCGCTGTGTAAAATATCTGAACTTGTTTGTGTGTCAGATTAAGCGTTTGGGTCTAAAAGACCTTCAACAATGCTCTTAGGAGTGTGGGTCTCGTCACCGACAATCTCAATAGGCATGGTTGCAGCGTCCTGTGAAAGAACTAATTCGTACTGGTTAGAATCTCCGACAGCCGTTCCTGTATTTGCAGTTGCACTGGTCAAAGTGACTTCAGCGTCAAGGTTCATCATCCAGTAAAGACCGTTGCCGTCAAGATAGATAGCATGACAGTCACCGCTTGCAATAGCCTCGACATTAAGACGTTTGGGAGTTTCCTGTTTTGCAAAAACCATGTTCAATGAATTGGTGAAATAGTGACTGCCGTTGTCATTAACAGTCATTTCTGAGCTGGCTGAACAGGTATTTTTACGGAACTGGTATTCAACCCAATACTCTGGAGTGCTGCCCTCTCCTGTAGGGGTGACAAGGGTAATGTTCTTTACGTTCTCAATAACTTGCTTGCCGTCAGCGTCAGTAACGCCAGTAACATAAGTATAAGTAGGGGTGACGCTGCCGAAGTTACCAATCCACATCTGTTTGATAGAAGGGATGTTAGAACCACAACTGGTGGTTATAGCTGATAGTTGATATGGTGTACATTTCATTATCTGTTTCTCCTATATTTTTTAATTATTCGTTGATGAAGATATGAGTAGGAAATGCGTACTGGACAGCGACTACGAACTCACAGACATACTTGAAGTTACGGTCTGATTTGTCGAAGTAGAAGTCAACATCCTCGTTGTCGTTTTCAAGGTCAACACCATAGTAAACCTCATCGAGTGGCATAGCGTAGATTACATCCTGGCCTTCAAGACCCTCAACACCGATTACATCAATGTTAGCGTAAGGAAGTCTCATTCTGTATTCCCCATCATATTCAGTAAATACATGGAACATATTAGAATTTACAATTTCGGTAATGAAGTTTTTGTACATTGAAATGCTCATAACGATAGTGCATTTGTCAGCGATGTTTGCAGGAAGGGCAAGCCAAAGTTTCTCAACGCGAGTCCAAAGGTTGTCAGTACTCTTTGCAATTACGTTTGCAGCAGGGATTACGTTGTTGGTAACGTCAGCGTCGATAAGGGTCTTAAGACCGTTGGCATAAGCCATGTTGCCCTGTCCGTTGGTTTTGTCGCCAACCCAAAGAAGTTTCTCAATCTCAGCACCGATAACCTTACCGTTCTGTTCAAGGATTTGCTGTTCAAACGGGATTGAATCGTTGTTGGTAGCGGCGATGCGGACATCACTGGCTTTCCAAGAATTCAAAAGGTCTTTGTCGCAGTACACCTTGTTGACCTTGATAAAGTCTGGGGTGAGAATACGATTTGTGAAAGTGTCGCTGCCACCTGCACTGAATGAGCAAGCGTCTGCACCGAACTCGACGGTGCTGTCAAGGCGAACGATAGCAGTAGGTGATTTCACACCAGTCTGAAGTGTGAACAACTTACTTGACTTGCTGTTGAAAATAGCGTCCATGATAAGTTGGTCTTTGTTTACGTCAAGATAGCTTTTCAATCTTGAATCTAAGCCTGAAATAGTGTAACTAGTAGCCATTTTAAAATTTTCTATTTTATTGATTATTTTCTTTTAATTGTGATTTCTCTGGCTTTCTTGATAGCAGCCATGTAATTCATTTCTTTTTTTTGGGGTTTTTCGTCTTTCTTCATTTCCTCTTCAACTGAATCGGCAACTGGCTCTTCAAGTTTTGCCTTTAATTCCTCTACCAATGCTTCAAGTTCAGCGATACGGTTTTTCAATGCTTCGACATCAACCACCTCTTCTGTGGTTTCCTCTGCAACTTCCTGTGCGACTTCGGCTACCTGTTCAGCGGTTTCCTCTGTTGATTCGGTCTCGGCTGGGGTTTCCTCAACAACCTCTTCGGCTGGGGTGTCTTCCTCGGCGTTTTCCTCAACTGGGGTTTCCTCGGCTGGGGTTTCCTCTGTCTCTGCTGGCTTGTCGGCAATGTTGGTGATTACACCACCCTCAACAGTGATTACTGTGCCGTTGTAGTTGTAAGTGCCGTCACTGGCTGGGGTCAAGCCCTCTTCACCCTCAACAAACACTTCTGCACCGACTTCAATTTCACCGTCAGAAATGAGCGTTACGCCCTCTTCTGTCTGAGCCTCTGAAAGTCTGAGTAAAGCCTTTTTGAGTTTAAAAATTTGACTTTTATTGAACTTCATAATTATTATTTGATATTTGTTTTGTTATTAAACATGTTAGTTCTTTTAATCAGAATAGCAATCACTTTGGAAAATAGTCAATTACAGTTTGTTTAATTCCACTGCAATCTCTTCATCATATTGACCTACAACAGATTGCACCATCCTGTCAAGCAATCCAGACTGGTCAGCCTTGTTAAGTACGTCCTGTAATATGTGGTAGCCAGTGTAACCTTTCGCGTTAATCTTTTTCACTATTGCGTAGGCAACCTGTTTTATCTCCTTGTCTGTCCTTGGAATCGGCTTGTTGTTTCTTGGAATGAACCACCCCCTTTTGATTTTGTTTCTAATCCACTCGGATATGTCACCGACAGGGTTTGCCCATTTTTGGCCGCTGCCGCCACCAGTAGGTCTTCTGTTGTGTTCCAGATACCAGTAATAAGAGTTTAGTACAAAGTACAGCGTTATATCATTTTCATTGAAATCGAAGTCGAATGTGGCTGTGTCCGACAAAGAACCAGAAGCGTTTACCCTTTGTGCCTCTAGTTCATCCCTGTACATATCCACCAGTTGTTCAGCAAGATTGTACAAAGTGGTGTAGTCTATGTTGTCAACTTTAATCATTGGTCATAAAATCTGTTTCAGTTATATGTTCAAATACCGTAACCATGCTATCGTCACCGCCCCAGTTGTAGCGAGAATCAAGTATCTCTTTACCCCAAGGCTGGGTGTTCCACATAGGTTTCAAAGTCCTAATCCTCTTAGTGAGCATTAGTTTATAATCTGGTACTTCACCGCTTCTGCTGTCGCCGAACAACTCATAACATCTGATGCACTCATTGCCAGCAGTTGTAATACCCCATGCCACAACCGCTATCTGTCTGTAGCCTGTTGCTGGGTTTGGCTGCTCATCGTTATACTGAACCATGCAGGTGATACGGTTATGCAGAATAGAGCCAATATCATTTGAATTGACGGTTTTCTGTATAGTTATATCGTCATTGTCAACTATGTCTTTCGGCAGTGGTGGGAAATTGCCTACGCTGGTGTTGGTAGGTTCAAATTCTTTGATGTTGCTTAAAGGCTTTACAACGTACTTGGTTGCTTTTGGGTCGTACAATACAGCCACATCTTTGCCACCGTCTTTGCCTATGCCCTGCACCCAGTATTCCCTACCGTCAATGATAGCACTCTTTTTGCTGTCAATAAGCCTTGTAATGTCTGTACGCTCAACCTCTTCAAAGTTCAAAGACCACAACCCATCATCCACATCATCCGAACTCAGTTTAATTTTTTTTTTATCACTTTCCATGATAATCTCACAGTCCGCGTCTTCCAGTGCTTTCAACAATTCATCAAGCCAGTTCATGAACTCTTCATCCTCATCGAACACTGGTTCTGGTTCATCGAATATTTCCTGTGTGTCTGGTGCTGGTTCAATGTCGCAAAGTATTTCAATGCTGTAACCGCCAGTGGCAAGTTCGTTCTTGACCATTTCCCATGTCTCATCATTGGTGCATTTGTAAGTCACCATCCAACTGCCATCTGGTACATCGAACTGTGTAGGTGCAATGCCTTTCTCTTTGTCAACAAAGTAAGATTCCAGCATAATGAAATCGTTTACTATTTGACCGTTGTGTTGGAACGAAACAAGGTTGTTGTAGTTGTCCTTTGAATATTTCTCTACAAGGTCTCTGATAGTCTGTTTTTCAAATACCACATAGTACTCACCCATTTCTGGTGAATATCGGTAAATAGGCACATCGGCTAAAATAGCCACTGAGGTTATGCAGTGCTGTTCGTTCTTTTCCTCAACAAACATCATAGGTTTCTTTTCCTCGTTCTTGAAACAGAAAAGGCTCTGGCATACCGCTGGGTCGTCAACAATGCTGACCACACTTAAACCCTGTGTCTCATCGTCGTCGTTAAGTACGATGTTGAACACAGGCAAATCTTTATAAAGTAGGTTATTAAATTTCATTTTAAATCTATTTTATTTAGAATAGCACTGACTTGTATATAAAAAAAGACGATACCCAGTTTTTGAGTATCGCCCTAATTATTAACGATTTTGGTGTGTCATAACTAAAATGCCGCTTGTGATTCCCTTACTTCTACCCTGTTCTGGGTACTGGTAATATCTGACTCCAGAACGTAGCAACGCTGGTCTTGTATGGCTGATAAAGTGTCAGCACCCTGTGCATAGGCCAGTGTGTCGTACTCTCTACTTGAAAGGTCTACTGTTTTAGGCATTGTACCACCGACTTTCTCATTCTTGATATTATTGAGTTGCATTATGCCAGCGGTCAATGTGGTAGCAGCCATTGCAGCGGCGACTAACAAGTTCCAAGGGGCTGGCACACCACTTTCAACACCAGACATGAAAGCACCAAGCACACCTTCTGCCGTTGATATTATACCTTGACGGTATTTGAGTTTCTTGTATTCCTCAGTGTTTGAATCGTACATATCCATTTCAGCTGAAAGAATATTGCTGATTTGTCCGCTGATTGCTGAATACAGGTTAATGTAGGTTTTCTGGATGTTAAGTTTTCTGTCTACATAAGCCCTGTCTTTTTCAAGGCTTTTATTTCTGTACTCATCCTCTAAGGCTTCCATCGCTGCATTTCTTTCCTGTTCCAACACATACCATTCCTCTGTATATTGCTCATGCTGTGCCATTAAAACATCATAGTATTCAGTGACAGCGTTTGCCCTTGCAGTAATGGATTGTAATTGCAGTTCTATTAAATCGACTTCAGTATTGTAATCAGAAACTCCACCGCCCTTTAGGTTACGCTCCGATTCCAGTTGCTGTTGCATCAAGGCATATTCTTTTTCCGTTGCTGCATATATTTCCTGTATTTGTGTCAGCCTCTTCTGGTAGCGTAGGTTATCCATCTTTATTTGAGCCTCGTTTGCCGTCTTTTGCAGTTCAGCAATATTCTTTTCAGTTTGAAGAATCTCTTTATCTACATCTAAACCCTGTTCTTTCTGCTGTTTTAATTGAATACGTCTTTGTTTTTCCTCTTCAAGCCTCTGTATTGTGTTTTTATAGAGTAGACGCTGCTGTTCTATCTCCTTGTTGGTTTCCTCATACTGGAACTCCCTGTACTGTTCCCTTCTTATTCTACCGACGTAATTACGCTCTATATCCAGTTGTTTGTTGTATAAGACAGTTGCTTCTGCTAATTCCCTTCTGGCTTTTACGATTTCATGAGTTGCCTTTGCTTCAGCCTTAGCAGCGTTAGTAACCTCATTCACCTTGTCAAGTTCTTTCTGTGTTTCTTGAACCTTTTTCTTTTGTTGGTCGATTATTTCTTGACTAACCTTCTTTTGTTTCAACAAGTTTTGCAGGGTCTCTTTCTCTTTTTCAACTTTTTCTCTAATACCGTTTAGATATTCTTCATCGAATACAAAATCTGGTGTGATTTCATTGGGGTCTAGGTCTTTAAAACCCTTTTTCATCGCTTGTCTGAACTGGTCGCTTAATTTGTCAGCTATTAAATTTCCATTGATAGCTTCCATAAGGCTATCGCGTAAAGCATTGCCAGTTCCCTTAAATTCCTTTGTCTGGGTGATTTGTTTGTAAAACTCTTTCCATAGGGATTTCAAGTCATCGAACAATTCAGTGAAGGTCTTTTTGATACCACCGCCACCGTTCTTGTTTTCATCCAAAGCCTTTGACAAGTCAATTTCATCGTTGATACGTTTGAACAGCCTGTCAATCTGCATATCCAAGTCCTGTATATCGTTCTTTGCCTTTGATATTCTACCCCAAAACTTGTTCCAGCCCTTCCAGCCGCTGTTTTCCATTTTGTTGATTTTCTCTTCAAGTTCCAGCTGCTGCTGCAAGTATTCCTTGATTTTACCTTCATAGGCTTCCAGTTTGATTTTCTGGTACAGTTTCTCCAAGTATTCATCCAAGGCTTCTTTGTTCGCTGTGTATTTGCCTGTGGTTTCGTCAAGTTGTGCGTTGTAGTTAGGTATTATCTTGTTAAGTTCCTCGGCTGCTTTTTTGTGTTCCTCAACAGAACTGTTGTTGTCTTCCAAGGCACTTGTCAGTGTGTATATGCGTACCCTTTGTTCATCATACTGTTCGTTAATATTAGATGCAAGGTCAGCCATTAGTTTGATTTCGGCATTGGCTTTTTTCATTGCCCTGGTGTATTCACTAACTGCAAGTACGATTGCACCTATGGCTGCTGCTATAGCTAACAAGATTGGATTAGCTTTTACAAAAGATACTATTGATTTTGCAGCGTTCTTTATACTGCTACCCAGCTTTGCCAATACAGGTTCAGTGCCAGCCAGTTTCTTGTTGGCTACTGCCTCTGCGTTGCCCATTGTGGTTGTGGCTCCAGCATTTTCCTTTTTGGCATTGGAATTGGCGATTATAGCTGCGGTTTCAGCGTTTTCAGCATTGGTGGTTTTTCTAATCTGTCCTTCTAAATTTTTCTCTTGAACAGCCTGTGCTGCCAACTCAGCTTTCCTTGCTTCAAGTATGGCTATCTGTTGTGTATAATTTTCATTCCTTATTCTGGTCAGTTCAGCACTCTTAGCTTCTATATCACCGTTTTTACCAAAATATTTTTCTGGTTCTTTCATTAGCTCAGTCAATCGATTGATTTGTTGTTCAATCTGTTCTGGCGACATTGCAGCTACCATAGCTTTCATTGTATCTTTAACCTCATCTACAGGTAAATTAAATTTGATATTATGTTCCAATTCCGATGAAAGAGTACGCCAAGCAAGGCTAATAGCTTCGGTTGCGTCAAGTGTATTGCCATTTAAACTGGCTAAAAGACTGTCATATCTCCCAATTTCCCGTTGCAATCTGTCAGCTATTTTACCACCATCTTTACCAACAGTAGCCAGCAAAGCCTCAGCTGCGGCTTTACGTTCAGTCAATTCCTTGGTCAACACATCAGAGGTTTTTTTCATACCAGTGGCTTTCTCTGCTGCCTGTGCTACCTTTAATTTTTCAAGTTCAGCAACCAATTCTCTTGTAGCTTCAGTATTGCCCCTCATAGCCTCTTTTTCAGCTGCGATAGCCAATGCAGATTCTTTTGAAGCGTCAGCAGATTCTTTGTTCAATCTATTGAATTCCCTGCCCTCTTCATTGTTTTTAATCATTTCTTTGGTGTTCTCAGCCAAAGCACCAGCCTCAGCCACTTCAGCGGTTGCAGCACCAGCGGTTACACCAGCACTTATACCTTTTTCAGTATTGAACCCTTTGAAAGCGACAGTAAGGCCCTTCAATGCCTTTGTTGCTGTGTCAATGGCACTAAGACCTTGGATTATAGCCATCATAGCCTGTATCTTTTTCATGGCTTCCATAGCCTCTTCAGAATCAGCACCCATCAGCACCATTACAGAATTGATTGATGAAATAGCACCGACAACACCAGCACTTACACTTGTTAAATTTGACAATGTTTGTCCGAAGTCTTTATTGGAATAACGCATTGCCTCATTAATCTCAATCTGTTTCTGGTTGGTATCTGCTAATTGTTTTGATACTTTATCGTATTCAGCTGTACCTTTTTCAAGTCCAGCCAACTGTTCCTTCAACTCGCGTATTTGGGTTTTCAATGATTTTACATTCTTCTCTGCCGAACCAGTATTTATTTTTAAAATTTTTTCTTTTGATGTGTCTGCCATAATTCTAAGTTATTTTTTTAAGAATAGAGAAAAAGGGCATAACTTCTTTGTGGAAATTATCCCCTTATTTTGGTTACATGTACTGGGTAAGTTATTGTTGGTCTTGTTTTTCTTCCTTTTTTTCCTCTGGCTTGTTCAAATAGTCTGATAACAACTCTTTTAGTTTGATTGAGTATGCCACATCAACGCCTAATATGGCTCCACCTGTCAAAAGAAGCTCACCAGAGCCTGTAAGCACACTTGTAGACAATACCCCAGCAGGTGGGATGAACAATGCTACAAACAACAGTACTACGCCAGCAACACAAAGGAAACATGCCAGCCAGAATTTTTTTGTATCGTTTACTATATGTTTTTGGGTCATTTCAATCTATTTTTCTCACATTAAGAATAGTGGAACCAACAAAAAAAAAGCGGCACTGTATAAGCACCGCCAAGAAAATTGTGAATTTTTTAAATTTTGAAGTATATTAGTTTATTTTGTATTGCTGTTGTTAGTTTATTTCGTCTTCTTTATATAGGATGTCATATTCCTCTCCCATATTAAATAGATTTAAACAGTAAATCACAACTATAAATAACCCCATCTGGTGTTACCTTGTCTTTTATCTGTATTTCCTTTAACAACTCATCCACTAACTTATACTTTAATTGTTTTACAAAACAATCTGGTTCTCCCAATCTTTTGACTGAATACCATTCGTAGTTTGGCACTATGTGCTGTGCATGGAATTTCTTTAAATCTGGTGGGGTGATTGTTATAGCTTGTATAGGTAACGGCAATTCTGGAGTGTAGTTTGTTTTTGCCACCATCCAACCTGTTAATTTTCTTAATATTTTTTTCATCTTTTCTGTGTTATATATCAAAATGGTAAATCATTATTATCATTATCCTTTATTTCATCTTTTTTAAGTTTGTCAAGTTCCCTTAATGCTGAACTATAATTAATATCCTTATAGAACAAATCATAAGTCATTATAGGGAAAATTACATTCAAAACATCGGTCAGTGTTTCAATCTTGTCAAACTCTTCCTTTGCAAAATCACCGCCAGTAAGATAATCCCATTTTGATTCATACTTCAAACTATGCCCTGTGGTGTCATGAACAGTATACACACCGTTGTTTGAAATGCTTATAACTATCTGTTCACCTATAAGGAATCTTTTTACTTTGTGTATTTTTGTTTCGGTTTCCTCACCTATAAAGGTTCTGTTTATGTGGTTCTCACAAAATTCAAAAGGTTTTTCCAATATTTCGTTCATTTTATTTTGTTTTTACATTATTTGGTGTTGAAATCACTTTGAATGGTTCTATCTGGTATACCCACCACTTGTTAAGCGGTACGTTGTAGTTGTACTGTATATCCTCTTCACTGTCTTCATCGACACTGAACTTGTGGTTTACCTTGGTCGGTTCTGGCTCCAACCCTTCAAGCTGTTCTGGTCTTGTCAGCATTACAATTTGTTCGGTTGGGAATACGTAGGTGAACAGTGTGTTTTGTCCGTTGTTCTTTCTCGCTCTCAAATAAAACCCCTTGTCCTTCAGTTGTTCGTATGTGTACTTTTTACTTCTTGATTTGTTTTCAATGTAATGGACTTTTCCGTTTATGGTGGCTGTCATGTCGTAGGTAGTGCAGGGGTCGTCTGATTTAGTCATATTGTCAATGGTAGTGTTTTTGTAGTGTTCGTCTATTTCATCGAATAATCGCTGTACGTATTCCCACCCAATGTTTTCATATTTGTCTCTCTTATCAAGATTTTGCATTTTCGACAGACTTAACTTCATTATTCTCAAAGTCTTCGTCCGTCATATCGAACATCGCTTCTGCTATATCCCTTAATGCTTGCTGGTATTCCTTTTCATAGTCAACCGCTTTTAAGGCGTTTACATAGGCAATCTGTCTCTCACCTACTGTTCCTCTGGTCTGTTTGACCGTCATTTCTTCTTTATCCATATCTCTATATCTTTAAGTCGTTATATAAATAAATATATCGAACTTTTGAAAAATTAGCAAATCAGCAATAATTTCTTGCATCGCTTATAACTTTCTTAGCCTCCAGTTCCATTGACAGTTCTATTGTCTTTAACTGAATAAACTTGGTCAATGCAGCCGCTAAATCATCCTGGAGCAGGAACGTAACCTTTTGAGTGAACTGTTTTTTGTTCTGTTGCTTGTTGAAGTAAGGTTCTTTGTACGTCCACATCTTTGCTATCGCATCAACAAGGTTTTTCTTGTAACTAGTGGCAAAGTCGGTAGTCATTAACGGCTCATCAATCTTTGCCAACAAGGTCTTCAATTCCTCCTTACAGGCATTCCATTCCTCGATGGTCTTGGTGTTATAAAACTTGTCTTTCAGTTCTTTAGCTGGAGTGTAAATCTCTTTCTGTAACGTCTCTTTGTTTTCCATATAATTTTACATTTTAATTTGTTAATACTCAATTAAAAAAAGCACTTCCATTATACTGGCTAAACTCAATAGTTCTGGAAGTGCCGAAATAATCCAATCGTCTAACAATATGAATAATATGAATATGAATAATATGAGAAGTTAAGTTAGTTTGTGTAGTTGTTTAGCTTACATATATAATATACAACTTTTTCCCAAATGAAAAAAAAAATTACAATTTATACATTAAACCAACACCAAGACCCCAACCACCAGTGCCATACATCAATCCAATACCAACACCGATATTACCGTACCAAGGCTGTTTTTTCGGTTCCTGGGGCGTTATCTTTGTGTTCAAGTATAAACTATCCATTGTAACCCCAAAACCGCTTACAACGGCTTTTAATGAGGTCTCATAATTGAAATCTTTAATCGTAGTGTCGTATACTGTTGTATATATCGGTAGTTGTATATATGTAGTATCGTTGATTGTGTCATTGATTATAACCACATCGGTTGTGTTGATGGTGTCGTAATGTGAAAAATAGACTGTATCATAAGCCATATTGGTGATGGTATCGTTGATAACAACGGTGTCTGTGTCTGTCACTACGGTGCAATGTCTCTTTCCTGCATTATATGACCATACCATTAATCCGCTGATAATTAAACCGATTATTAACCCTATGACAAAATGTTTTAATATATCCTTCATAATGTGTAAATTAATTTTATAAATTCATCTAAACTATAGACCAGCCAGTATTTGTAGCCCAGTTGCTCGACTTGCTGTTGAAAGGCTTTTTGTTCCAAACTCTGGCGGTTTTTTCCTGCCTTGAACTCACAGAATACAACTTCCTTGTCAGTTATGATGATAGTGTCGCTGGCTCCTGATAACATACCAAGATTGGCGAAATACGGTTTTGATTTCCAACAGCCCTCATTCGGTACAGACATAATAATGTACTTGGGGTATTTCAGTCTGAAATACTTTATACAAGCGGTCTGCACCTTGTACTCTGGGTTGTTCTGCGATAAAGCCACTTAAATACCAACATACATCTTTATTAACTCGCGTTTGGTGTATTGTGACAATATGCCAGACATATACAGTTCAAACTCGTCTTTTCGTCTGTTTATTAAACCATTCACAACTTTACCACCAGCCTTAACCCATTTCATAAATTCGTCTCTGATACCCTGTAGGTCGTTCTTGTTGGTTTTCACTTTTTTTAATAGAGTGGATTTCATTAAAGCACCAGTACCACAATTATAAGCAAATGAAATTAAAGCGTCAAGTGATTGTTGCGGTAGTACAGCCAGTGTGTCAGAACCTATGATGTTGCAGACCTGTTTTGAGAATTCATTTAGTTTCTGGTCTAAAATCCTGTCAATCTGTATATCATCCAGTGGAGGGTCTTGCATAGTGACCTTGGTTCCGTCTAAATAGGTAGTGAAGCCTACTCCGATGGTGGGAACCCCAGCCACATCAAGATAAGGGTTCTTCTTATATCCTTCCCATTTGATTATGTGTTGTTTAAGTTCTCTACTTGCCATTCTTCAACTGTTTTCTGATTTTATTAAGTTCATCCTGTTCCTGTTGATATATTTTGAAACCGATGTGCGTAAACACAGGAGGGTCGCACTCTTCTGGGTATTCCCTACCCTCGTTTGCCGATGGATAGACTGTTACATTCTGTTGTGGCTGCTGTTCTGGTTCTTCCTCTGGTGTCGCTGACCAGATTTCAATTAAACTTTGTACGATGGTGATTAAAGCGAAAACTGGTTGGAATACCAAATTAATCAACACATCCACAATAACTTGTACTGAATTTACAAGGTTTGATACTATCAATGTTATCTTTTCCATAGTGGTTTTTCTTAGAATAGTTGTGGAAAAAATGATGTTAATTTGGTTATAGTACTGAAGTTTTTGAAAGATGGCGATATTTATATTTGTGAATTGAATAAAAAAGTTGTATATTATAAGGGTAAGTTTGATTTCATTGGTGACGCTCTGGATGAAAAACAGATGAATTAAAGCAATATGCCCTGTCCTTGGATTGCGTCACCTCCATCGGCAGGGTAATGCTTTTTAATAATTAGGTGACGCAAACAATAATAATGAACAAGAAAAGTACAAGGAGCAGTGAATGGTATCTATTGCCAAAAGAGGCTGTAAAAGACAAAAATCTGACAACATCAGACAAGAATGTGTTGTCAGTCTTAATCTATTTATCAAAGGCTTTCGGGAACAGTTTTTTTAGGGGTAGGGATAAACTGGTAGATGATTTAAGAGACAG
>ODAJ014785209.1_pt1 | contig 13228 bp, 7 predicted proteins | sample 1539241 | NCBI WGS metagenome assembly ODAJ01 (sample SAMN02144231, study PRJEB22623) | gut metagenome | biome: sheep rumen | host: Ovis aries | place: New Zealand | reverse complement strand
GAGATCCGGTTAAATAACAATAAATAGCAAAAAATTGCAACTGTTGCCAAGCTAAAGGCACTTCCTTTACATTGTGCTTGCAACCCAAGTCCGTCAGAAACTCAATCTCGCCGAAGCCGAAGACATCACAACTGCGATAATCTAATTAGAACAACGCCCACAAAGGGCGTTGTTCTTGTATGCTTCCTTCTCCACTCACACTCAACCATCCAAAATTACGACAATTTTTTGAATTATACAAGTTTTTTGTAAAAAATACAACAAACCTCGGCCGTTTTTTAGGCGGTCGAGGTTTAATTTTGTGTGATTAAGTTACTTTTTGCGGTTTAGCCAGATAACCGGCACTACAAAGACGGCAAGTAATACGATGCCGACAATAATTGTTGTACTACTCATAGTGTTGAAATTTTGAGTTAAACATTCCGAAAATATTACAAACTAAATACTTTTGCAGCGTGTTTGGCTGCGTCGCCTTGCAAGAAACGCACCTCGCTAATAGGCTGGTAGTCTATCTGCTCAAAGTGTTTTAGTTGCAGAGCAGCAAATTCCTTATCTGCAGACACGCAACATTCGACTAACAGATTGCCGTTCATCGCTTGTTCAAAGCGGTTCGTCTTAGCCAAACGCTTTTCCAAAACTTGATCTCCGAGCGCAAACAGCTCCTTCAGTTCCTCGCGCAGAATAGGTGCATAATAGCGGCTGGTGAAGTTGAGACGGCTATCCGTCGGAGCATAAACCAAGCGGTTGAACAGACCAAAGAAGGTGGATTTACGTGTGATATACGATAGCAGGGCTACTACTTCTTTCAGCCCTTGTGGTTGATTTTCCATAATGAATTGAATTTTAATTGTTAATACGTTAAAAGCCTATATGTCAGGTAACCGGCGTATATTACTAGGAGAAGAGCTCCGCCCCAATGGTTGATAGAGCGGTTCTTGTTGCAAAGCAAAAGCCAAACGGCTAACGCGCTGACGGCTACCAAAGCGGCATCTATCTCGATACCGGGATAAACAGGCAAAAGTTTGATTGTCGCACTTGCACCCAAGATGAAGAACACGTTGAAGATGTTGCTTCCGACGACGTTGCCGATGGCTATGTCGTTATTGTGTTTGAATGCAGCCACGACGGATGTTGCCAGTTCCGGCAAAGAGGTTCCGAGCGCTACGATGGTCAGACTGATGACCGATTCCGCCACGCCGCAATAACGTGCAATTGCCACGGCGCTCTTAACGATCATTTCTCCTCCAACGACCAAGCCGACAAGCCCAGCCAGAATAAGAACCCCGCATTTCCAAAGAGGGAAAGGAGTGGATTCGGTTGTTGTCGTGGCATCGGCTTTAGCGGTGTATAACGTATAGAAAAGGTAAGCAGCGAAAACAACCAGTAACGCTAATCCTTCTACGCGTGACAAGCCTTTTGGCTCCATTGGAGAGGTGATAAACACAAAGACCAACACCAGAACTCCCGCCACAATATTCAACGGGATGTCAAGACGAACCGTGCTTCGCTGAGCCACCAGCGGGCATACAAGCGCAGAGCACCCAAGGATAACAAGTGTGTTAATGATATTTGAACCAAGGATGTTGGTAATGGCAAGGTCGGTTGCGCCATCCGCCACGGAGACCATGTTCACCACGAACTCCGGCATGGATGTACCAAACGCCACGATGGTCAGACCAATAACAAGGTCGGTTACGCCCAAGCGTTTGGCGAGTTTGGATGCGCCATCTACAAGCCAGTCTGCGCCTTTGACCAAAAGCACTAAACCAACAACCAAGAAAAGTCCTAATAAAATAGGATTCGATAAATAAGATGATACCATTTTATTGTTTCAATTTGTGTTGTTAATATTCAGTTATTTCGCTGAAAGTCAACACAAAATGCGCCGGAGGAAGTATACATAGTACGTGCTCCCGGCAGACGAACAGAAAGGACTTGTCTCAAGCCGTTCCTGACCGCGAAAAACAATAAAAACAGGTTGGTAATGATGAATCATTTTGCGCAAGAAAGCCGTTCGGGTTCTGTTCTTGCCGAAAGGCGTGCGCTGGGTATTTGCACTGAAATGAGTGGGTACAGAGGCGGTTATGTTTGAACCATTGTTGGCAAGGGTCAAGGGTTCGCCTTGTATCCCCACAAGCGTGTGATGGTCGGTTTGTTGCACCGCGCAACCGGACGTTTGAACCGGCTTCGCAGTGGGCTTATCCATCGGCTCAAACCACTGAACGCCGATGCTCACCAAGATCAACAATATGTACCAAAATCGTTTCATCTCAAAAGCGAGTGCAAAATTACTACTTTTTTCTCATATATACAAATATTTTCGCACTAACCTTCCCAAAATCCGCCCAAAGATACAATAATTCGTCTTAGCCACGAGGGCACGATTGCTGCGAGATAAGCAAATAATGTTTTGATTTTGCAATGATATATGCGTAAAATAATGCGTTTAAAAGTTCACAGGATTGTAAAATAATGCATTTTGATGTGCTCGTTTTTGTAAAATAATGCATTTAAAGAGCAAAAATCTGCTGCAAACTATTGCATAATTCATGATTGCATTTTCCGCGCCCTATGTCTCTGTTTCTCTACGTTCGCGGGCTTGTTGGCGCGGTAAACCATTTTCCCCCGAAAGGAGAAAAAATAGTGACGTTGTTTTGTGAAAGAAATAAAAAGGGGGCAGGGTCTTATTGGATTCTTTGTCCCATTATGTTGTAGATTTGGTCTCCAATAACGATGAGAAGCTGTCCATTGCGCAGAATTTTATGCGTCGGGATGGAAATACAGTCATTTTCGATGCCCGTATGGTCTCCGCATGAGGTAATGTAATCAGAGAAGGAAGTGACGACCGTATTGTCCTCGTAGGTCACTTTGATTGCACTGATCCCCCGGTAGCCGCTATCACCGTCCACCGTGAATACGACAGAGGAAGCATTGCCTGTCCATACCGATCCGCTCATGGTGCCGGTGTTGGGTCTCAAAGCATTGCCTTTGTCATTTGCTCCGGCGGCGAACTCAATCCGCGTCATCGCAGCCCCGGAGAATGTAATAGTCGATTTGGCATAGCAACGCACTTCGGAATAATAGGTAGCGGCATTAGAAGCACCGGCTTTAGCGAAGGTTACCGTGACGTTTCCTATCTGTTCAGAAGCAACCGCTTTGCCCCGACTGTAGCCGCTGAAATTCGTTTGTGCGGTAACCGGACCGGAACCTTGCTGCTGCTCGGCATGGGCAAAGACGGCACGGAATACGACATCCGATGTAACAGCCGGCATCTGCGCTTGCTCACTGAATAGTCCGGCAGGCGCCGTCCGGCTGACGCCGGAGATTGCTGTTCTGCTCCATCCTGCGAACGACTCGCTGGACGACGAGCAGGAGACAGGTGCATCCGGCAGCGAAGCGGGTTTCTTATTCTCTTCTACAGAGTCCACACGCAGCACTTCGTCATCCACCATCCATGTAACCCCATATTTGGTTTGCGCAGCCGGCGTGAGGCTCTCGCAAGTGGGTGTCATCGAAGAGAGATTGACAGTCTGTCCAACCTTATTGCCCCAGATATACTCTGCTAGTTCAGGGTAGTCAATAAACGGATTGCGGTTATGCTGGATACCATAGACCGCCTGGTTGCGATCCACTTCCTTCATCGAGACCGGGTCAGCACGGTGCCACCGAAGGAGCATCTCCTTGGCATACGCCGTGAAGTTAGTAGGCGAAGAGGTAAACATAACCGCTCCATTGCCTCCGTTAATGGAGTTAGCGCGATAGCGCGCCACCATATACATAAACGTGCGCGCGAAATCCCCCTTGTAGTTATCATGGGGTTCGAATACTCTATCCGAATAGCCCGCGATGGATTTGGAACTATATCCGAGTTTGCCGAGCGCGTGTCCCTCCGGGTCCTTGGAGATACCGGTTCCGTTTGCGCCATTCACTTCTCCGTACGGATAATTGGAGCGGAGGTTATTGACCCGTGCGTCCGTAGGATAGACATTATACAGGTCCGACACCATCGGTCCCGAGCCCAGCCAGGACTGGCAGCAGACATGCTCCTTGTTCCATCCGTCGCAGAGTTGTTTCTGCGGGATATTGGCATCGTCTGCCACAAAGCGGCAGGTGGAATACATATCCCAGAGCGTGTCGGAATAGAAATCGGTCTGCTGGTAATAGGGCTCCAGACCGTCGTAGTTGATTACAGTGTGGCCGGAGATTATTCCATTAAGGGCAGTAAGGATAGCCTCCGCCGAGGACTTGCCTTCCACCGCAGCGTAATAATTATCCGGAACCGCAGCCACACCGGTTACCACATTCGCCTTTGCCTGCACAAAGAGCAGGCTAAGGACGAAGGTGAATATTGTTAATCGACGGTTTGTCATCTGTTATCTGATACGTTGCCCCATCGGGGTATAGAGTTGTTCGCCAATGATGATATAAATCTGTCCTCCCTTAAGCAAAAACGTTACCATCTATAGCACCTGCAGTTGTGTTTTTTGGGATGCGGAATCCGGAATCTCACACCTATTTCGGCTCCGATAGCCATCGGGAGGGGTTTCCCCTCAGCCAGAGAAGAGGAAAACAGAGGCGAATCGGTGGTGGCGATGTCGAATGCCGGCAGAAAGTGCATCGTGCCGTGGAGGGCACCGAAGAGCCATACACGGCGGTCGGTGTCCACAGGTCCCTCTATGCCGAGTTTGACGAACCCTGCCGCCCCGAACCGCGGATGGATAGCGTAGCGGTCTTCGTAGGAAGCGGAGTAGAAGCCGTGGTTAGGCATGTCGGTGAGGGTGAGCATCCATGGTTCGTAAAATCCCGCGTGGGTGATGTCGCCGGCGTACTGTGCCCGGCTCAGAACCGGTATGCAGGCTTTGGCACCCAGTTGGGCATAGACAGCCACTTTCTCGGAAACCGGGTAACGGAGATAGAGCGAGAGGGGTATCTCGACATAGGAGATCGACTGGGTCTCCTGCCAGCGGTGAACGGTCAGGATATGGTCGTAAAGTTCGCCGTCGGAGTCCGTCATGCCGGGAGAAACCACCTTGCCGGAGACGGATGCGGAAGCGCCGTAGCGGCTGAAATCGACGCCGATGCCGATGCCTACATAGGGGTTGAACATCAGCCCGTAGCCCAAGTGTGCGTTATAGCCGTAGGAGCCGGACACTTGCGCAGAGAGGGTAGGGACGGTGTTGTTGCTCATTTTATACCCCAGAGACGACCAGCCGCCGCCCGCCGAAATCTCGATAAACGATGAGAGGGCGTAGGCGGAAGCGGCAACGAGCAGGAGCAGGGATAATATAACGGCTCGGACTCTTTTCATCAGTATAGCACGCGTTCAGAAGTGAGGTTTCCGTCTTCGTCGGTGAGGTGCCAGATATAGCATCCTCCGGGCACGTTGAGGTGTTCTGGTCTGGTCTCCCATTCGCCGATCTTGTCGCCGTTGTAGGTGTAGAGCACGGCACGGCGGATGGCTTTCTTGCCGGGGTTGAGCGGTGCGGAGGCGGAGAAGTCCTCAAACCGTCCTTCGCACGAGATCACCTGACTGCCGTTGGCACGGGTAGCCACTACGTGGTAGATATTGCCGTCGCCTTGCAGAATAATCCCCTCGGTATAGAGGTACTGGCGTGTAGCGCCCTCGATGGCGGTGTTGTTCTTATACCACTGGTAGGCGGTAAATTCTTCGTTCCCATTGTCAACGAAGAGCAGGTCGTTCCATTTGCGATAGACGATATCTTTGCATTCGGGTTTTGGAGGCGGCGGAGCCACTTCTGCTTTCACTGCCGCCGACATAGTCCAGAGGACTGTTACCATCAATGCTGTGAGTAGTTGTTTGTTCATAGGTATGGATGTGATTAGTTGTTATTCAACGGGTGTTATTTCTACGCGCCGGTCGAGGCTGATGTCGTGACTGCCTTGTATATAGTCTCGTTCCACTCCTTCGCCGCGGCTCTCCATCTGGTCGGCTGGGACACCGAGTTGGAGGAGTATATCCACCACGGCTTGTGCGCGTGCCTCGGAGAGACGCTGGTTGCGCTCCTTGTCGCCGTCGCGGCTTGCGTGACCGGTGACGAGTATCTTCTGGGTGGGGTTCTCCTTGAGCACTTCCGCCACTTTGACGAGGATGTCAGCCGGCTTGAGTTTGGGTTCGGTAGAGTTGAGGTCGAACCAGATGACCGACTTGTCGAGCATCTTCTTGATCTTCTGTACCACAACGGCTTTGCGGGTTGTTTCCACGCGTTCTTGCAGTGCGGTAGTGGTATCGCATATGTTGATGCGTTTGAAGAGCGGATCGGGTTGTCTGGTGCCGCGTTTGGTAGCGGTATTGAAATTGATACCCACGCGTACGCCCGCCTGCCATGGATGGACGGAGGCAGCATACTGGGTGCCGATCAGGCCGTCATAGGTGTTCATGAAGTCATGGGCTCTGTATCCGGTAGCGGCAGGCTGCTGCCAGCCGATGTCCTGCCGGGCGGAGCAGAGGTCGTTGGCGGTGTAGTCGGCATAGACGCCCACGAGCAGGTCAAGGTGCTCCATAAGGGGGATGGCGAAACCGAAATCCGCCATTATGCCTACTGCCGGCAGGCGTAGTTTGAGCGGCTTGGAGCCGGTCTCGAAATCCGATGCCTGCTCCGAATAGAAGTCATGGTTGGGGATGTTGTCCAGCTCCAGTTTCCAGGGCTTGTACCAGCCGGTGTGGTCGATTGAACCGCCTTTGAGCCGGCGCGAAGCGGCGATGGTGAATCCGAGGTCGGCACCGAGGTCAGCGTATATCTTGAGCGGTCCGGATTTCATTCTGACGGAAGGGATGGGGTAGGTGCATTGTACCATGACCGGTACGTCCACCATGTATGCGCGCTGCGCCTCCTGCCAGTCGTGCGTGACGACGCGGTGTTCGTAGTCCTCGTTTTCGCTGTCAAGCCGGTTGGGCGTGAAGACGGTGGTGGTGTTGAGGGTGCCGGTGCTGCCGAAGTTGGCAAATCCTACACCGGCGCCTACGCCCCAGTTAGGCGTGAAATAATAGAGGTAGCGCAGTTGTACCGAAGCACCGAACGAACCGGTCTCTCTGCCGTCTTTGCCGAGGTTGTAGCCCATACTGCTGTATCCTCCGCCCAAGAGCACCTGGATGTTATGCTCCAGTCGGTTGACACCCGTGGTGTCTTCTTTGGGTGCTTTCTTGGGTTCGGGTTGGGGGGCTGCCGGCTGCTCGATGGTCTTCATAGCGCAGCGGATGGTATAGACCGTGTCTATATATATGGTACGCGTGAGGGAGTCTTCGTCTATGATCTGCGAAGGGGTGGTGGCAGCTACCGTGTAGGTGGTGGGGGGAGCGGGTTTGCGGGTGATGGTCAGAACACCTTTCTTGATAGATGCCTGGTAGTCTTTGTCGAGCACCTTGCGGAGCACGGCATTGGGTTTGGCGTTCTTGAACTCGGCAGTGATCCGTTTGTCCCGGTCGATCTCGTCCACGATATTAAGCGTGTAGCCGTTACGATGGCACAGGTCATTGAGGATGACGATCAGTTTCTCGTTGCGGTAACGCTTGGTGAGCGGCTTGGCTTTGGCAGCCATCACCTCGGTACTGCCCATTGACAGAAGGAGAAGCAGTATATAGCAGACAGCCTTTTTCATGGATAAAACGTGTTTTTTGTTCGATTTGCGCTGCAAAGTTACGAATAATATTTCTAATATGCAAATTGTAGCGAAAGATTTTTCTGTTGCGAAATGTTTCGAAATGGCAATCTTACCAATTCGTAGGGGTGCACAATCCTTGATTTTACAAGGAATAACGCTGTTTCTTACCAAAAACATGTTATAAAACATATTGTGATATTTCGTGGCTTTCGGAAAAAGTTGTACCTTTGTGGCGAATTTGGACTTTATATGCATATGAAAAAGAACTTTCTGACATTCGTTTTGGTATGGTTCGCCGCTTGCGGAATGAGTGTGACGGCGCAGTGTCCGGCGTTCTCCGTCTCGCCGTATCCGAGTGTGAGTTACAACCTGAATGCCACCCCCTGGGAGTTTGAGTTACATGTACTGGGTGACACTACCGGAGCGCATATCCAATGGTACCGTTATGTGAAGGATACGGAGACCGAAGCGGATGCCGTGCCTTATAACGGGCTGGGAAGTAATACCGTTGACCGCTGCTATCCGCAGACGGATGATGCCATGCGCAATACGTGGTATAACTACTATTGTGTGATCACCACCGATGCGTGTCCCGCGGGCGTGAAATCGCAGACCTTCGACGTACAGGTGGCGACCGGTTCTGTTTGTATGACCATGGACGGCACCTCTTTCACCTTCCAGTCCGCACCGGGCAGCTATAACGAGGGCGATCTGATCACCCTCACGGCATACTACAACGGCTATGGCGGATTTCATTACTACACATGGTTCTTCAACGGCGACACCCTCCGGGAGGACGAAAACCATATCATCTACAACGATCCCGATAATTTCAACTACTCGGTGCTGACCATACCGGCAAGCGAAGTGGCAGACGCCGGTTCGTATTCCGTAGCGGTGATGGACGGTCCGGAGTGTATCAAATACACCGCTTCGTCCAAGACAATCACCGTCAAGCCGCACGAGTATCTTGTCTTTGACGACAACAACGGCACGCACCTCTGGTCCGACCCCAAGAACTGGTGGCCGAACTACAACCGTATCCCCACTACGGGCGACAGCGCCGTGATCCGCAAGCCTTGCGGCGTGGATATCAGTGACGCGAAGGTGGGAGACCTGATGATAGAGATGACTTCCGACACGGCTCTGGTCATCCGTCCCCAAGGCGGACTGGTAGTCGCCCGCCGGTTGCACTGCAAGGAAGGCGACATACTGATCGAGGCGGATGAGACGGGCAACGGTGCCCTTGTTATGGGTGCCGGCAATACCAATATACCTGCTACGGTGCAGTTCTATGCGCGTTCGGAGCAGATGAATACAGCCGCTCCGGTATGGCAGTATATGGGGTATCCGATGCAGGACAGCCCGCTGCTCAAGGACGCGTATGCCGGTGCTGCCATGTATGCCTGGACCAACGTACCGAATCTGCAGATCGGCGGCAACTGGCAGGAGCTGGACGGCAGCAACGACAGACTGAAAGCCTTCACCGGGTATTGCATGACCGAAGCCGGGAAGAAACGCTATTCCTTCAAGGGCGTGATACATAACCCGCAGACGCGTTCCATAGCCGTGCCGTATAATGACCGGGGAACCTATTCCGGTTTTGCGTTGCTGGCTAACTCATGGACGGCGCCTGTCTCTATCGCTTCGCTGGAGACGAGTGATTTCGGCGATGCGGATGCCACGGTATATATAATGAACGCAGGCACGTACGAGGAGGCTGTCGCCCGGCAGAGTGCGATGGCTGCGGGAGAAGGTCCGGCGAAAGGGCAGTATAATGCTATCCCGGTACACGCCGCTTCCTATCTGCCGGATGCGCTGACGGTTATTCCGCCGATGCAGGGCTTCTTCGTCCATACAGGCAAGGCTACCACCCTCACGCTCGACTACCAAAAAGCCGTCTATACACCGGCTCTTGCAGGCGTGAACAACACACCCCTCCGCGCCCCTGCTTTGAGTCCGCAGGACGGTCTTTCTGCTTTGAGCGTCAGCGGTCTTGTATCTATTAGCGTCTCCGGTTTCGGCGCAGAGGATGTGCTCCGTATCTTGGTAGGAGGACAGTTCAGCGAAGGGTTTGAAAACGGCTGGGACGGACGCAAGGCATATTCCCGCTCGCCCCTGAGCATCGCCGCTCAGACCTCTTGCGGCGACCTGGCTGTGGCGGCATTGCCCGAACTCGAAGGCCTGCCGATCACCGTCACCGGCGGTCTGGACAAGTACTATACACTCTCTGTCCGTTGCACGGATGACCGGACGCTGGGCGGTCTCTGTCTCCTGGATAAAGAAACCGGCATCTACACCCCGTTGACCAATGGGGCGGAGTACACCTATACGTTCACCGGTAATCCGCATCGCTTCGCTATCGTACGCCGCCCGGGCGCATCTGAAGAGGGTGGAGTGAAGGCGGTTAAGGTAATACGCAACGGACATCTGTTCATCCGGCGCGACGGCGTGTGGTATGACGCAAGTGGCAGAAAAACAGAATAAGCACATGAAACGACTATTGGTAATAGCATCCGCGTTGTGTCTGGCATGGTCGGCACAGGCAGAAGAGAGTTGGGCACCGTGGCTGGTGGCGCCGCGTAATGTGGTAGAGAAAACCGATGCCGGCTGTCCCTCTTTTCCGGGGGTGCTGTACGCTTCGCTGACCTACAACAAGGGCTGTGTGCCTTGGGATCTGGAGTTCAGCAGCGAAACGATGTCCGGCGATGTCACCGGCGCGTATTTCCAATGGTACAGATACAAGGACGGTCAGGCGCAGTCCACTGCTACGGCGTGCGACTGGCAAACCGACCATACCACTTTCGCAGGCTTCAAACCCGCCACCGACGAGAACAACTCGCGGTATATCTATTTCTGCAAGGTGACGACTCCCTCGTGCCCCGGTGGCGTCAAATCAGGCACGTTCACTGTGGTCGTCGGTTCTGCCACCGATCCCTGTCCCACCTTTGCCGGAACCACGTTCACCATCACTTCCGGCGGCTCCTACCGCTCAGGACAGACGGTGACGATCACTGCCAGAACCAATGCTTACGGCGGCGACCATATCTACACATGGTATCATAACGGCGAACCGCTGGACGAGAACGACCCCCGATATACCTTTGAGTGGGGATTTAACGAACCCAAACTCATCATCACCAATATCAAGCCCGAAGACGGCGGTACCTATTCGGTGATGATGCAGGACGGCTCGGAGTGCTTCATGTACACCGACCCCGTGCGCATACTGGTGGACAACCCCTCCTGCGGACCCAACCCGACGCTCAGCATCTCCAAGACTGCCGTCTGCGAGGGGGAGAGCGCGATAACAGGGGTGTCGAACAACACCCTGGCGGCAGGCGAAGAAGGCAAGATCGTCTATATGGTGCAGCCGGAAGGCTCCCATCCATCGACTACCGTTGGCAACTGGATCACAGACAAACCCGGTCTCTACCAGTTCAAGTATCAGGTCAGCAACCCCGACAACCCCTCCTGTTTCCGCGAGTCGAAAGTGGTCTCCATCACCGTCTATGGTGCCGGAGCACCGCCTACCATCAAAGCCGATGTGGATCTGATCAAGATCAACGGAACAATCCATTTCACCACAACCGGTCTGCAGGACGGCGAAACAGGCACCATCACCTATAGCAAGGACGGCGGACCGGGCGGTCAGTCCATTTGGCCGGCAGATGCCCATACGGTCTATCAGTCAGGTACTTATACCTATACTTATACCATCACCAACCCCAAAGTGCCTACCTGTACCCGTACGGCGACTACCACCGTTGTGGTCTATTCGTGCGGATGGGTGACGGCACGGTTCAACAACTGGGTGGCGGGGACAGTTGACCTCGGCGCCTCCATCAATCTCGGTCCCGCTATTCCTACCGAACCCGGTATGAAGGGCACACTCTATGTGTCCTATAACGGCGGCCCCGAACAGGAGATATCCGCTTCGTCGCCTTATATCCCTACTGCCGATGGCGAGTATAAGTTCCGCTATGTGGTCGAGCATTCCGATCCCCGTGTCACCGACTGTTCCTCGGAAGTGTCGAAGACCATAACGGTCAGACCTTGTGCCACACAGGCAACAGTCACTCCCGATAAGTCGGTCCTGAAACTCGGCGAATCGGTAACCCTTTCGCTGGCTGCCAAGAAATCGACCGAGACCTCCACGCTCACCTACAGCAAGAACGGCGGAGCTACGGTGAACATCCAGAACAACCCTTCCGCTTCGTTCAACTGGACGCCGACCGAGACGGGTACGTATGTCATTACTTATACAATCAAGGGTTCAGGCACCTGCTCCACAACCGACCGGACTACCGTCACCGTCTATGACTGCGGGCCGGATGCGGCTATCACCGCTACGCCTGATCCTGTCCTGCCGGGCAAACCCGTAACCCTCACTCTCTCCGCCCCCGGCGCAGACGAGACAGCCTCGCTGACCTATACCGTCAACGGCGGTACGCCGTCCCCCATAACCCTTACCCCGTCCCCCGTAACCTTTATTCCCACGGAGGAAGGCACATACACCTTCACCTATACCGTCACCCACGCCTATATCAACTGTACGCGTTCCGCACAGGCAACGGTGCAGGTGCTGGAATGTGATCCGGAGGTGACGGTAAACACCGACAAGGATGTCCTCGCATTAGGCGAGTCGGTCAATATCCTGCTGTCCAGAACGGCTAACAGCCGGGAGACCGCCACCCTGACCGTTCAGTCTCCCGACGGCTCAAATGACCAAATGGTAAATGGTCAAATGGTAAATGCCTTCACTCCCACGGAGAAAGGCACTTACACCCTCACCTATACCCTGCAGGATCCGGTGCTGGGCTGTACTACAACCGACAACACCACTTTCACCGTCTATGACTGCGGACCGGATGCAAGCGTCGTTGCTTCGCGTAACACAACCCGTACCGACGACCCCGTTACCCTCACCGTCTCCGCACCGGGCGAAAACGAGACTGCTACGCTGACCGTCTCCCGTAACGGCGGCACCCCGTCCCCTGTAGCCCTTACCTCCTCCCCCATAACCTTCACTCCCACGGAGGAAGGCACATACACTTTCACCTATACCGTCACCCACGCCTATATCAACTGTACGCGTACGGCAGAAGAGACGGTGGGTGTATCCGATTGTGGCGAGGCGGTGACCCTCAAAGCGGACAAGACGATCGTGACACTCGGCGAGGCGGTCAACCTCACCACCTCACGCGAACCCGATGCCAACGAGACACCCTTGTTCACTATCACCCGGAACGGCCAGATACTAAGTACCCCAATGCCCAATGCCCAAATGGTAAATGGCAAAATGGTAAATGTCTTCACTCCGGCAGCGACCGGAGACTATCGGGTGGTCTATTCGCTGCAAAACACGCTCCTGAACTGCGAGACAAGCAGCGAAGTCTTCTTCTCTGTCTATGAATGCGGACCGGAGGCGGCTGTCGAAACGGACAAGTCCGCGCTCCGGCTGGGCGAAGCGGTCAACCTCACCCTCTCCGCCCTCGGCGCAGAAGAGACCGCCACGCTGACCGTTCAGTCTCCCGACGGCTCCAATGCCCAAATACTAAATGACCAAATAGTAAATGGTCAAATGGTAAATGCCTTCACTCCCACG
>ODAJ012152529.1_pt1 | contig 13229 bp, 14 predicted proteins | sample 1539241 | NCBI WGS metagenome assembly ODAJ01 (sample SAMN02144231, study PRJEB22623) | gut metagenome | biome: sheep rumen | host: Ovis aries | place: New Zealand | reverse complement strand
CTTCAACTCCTGCTAAAATATCTTCTAAAATCTCAACAAAAGTTAGGTTCTCTGTACTATCTATTACTGTGGTTAAAGCATGTATATTATTAAAATTTGCTTTTTTTAGCAAATAAAAATTCTGTGTAAAAATTGCAATATCTCTTTCAGTTATTTTATCTGTTGTTCCAATATAATTGTTTACTTTATCCTTTAATGTTAATTTTCTTCTATTGTCATTCATATTAACGGTTGTATTAATTTTTTCAATTGTACTATTTATATTAGATGTATTCTTTCTTTTTTTTACACTTTTATTTTTTTTAGCCCCTAATTGGGTTACAGAAATAGGATATAATCCATTATTTTTTAATTTGTGGATTAAAGTAATTCTATTTCCTTCTTCCACCTTATTTTTAACTATTCTACCGTCTTCTGTTAAGGCTCTATAATTAAAAGTTGCCATAACTACTATATTTCCTTTCTTAAAGCAAACATAAATTTTTAAATAAAACTCTTCTAATACTTCATCTACATCTATTTATCATCTATTTTGTTTTATTTTTAATTGCATAATAGTTCTATTTAAAATTTCTATATTTTTTTCCTCAATTTGTGCTTTAGCTTGATCTAATGTAATTTTGCCATCAACAAAGCATTTTGCTAATGAGTTTATTAAACCAATACTTCCTTTCTCAGATGCACTTTGTATAGCATCTTCTATTTCAGATACACTAATTTTTTCTTTTCTAATTATTCCTGAAACAATATTATCAACAACCATTACTTCAGGGATTAATACTAGTTTTCCATCAGTACCTGGAAGTAATCTTTGAGATACAACTAATTTTAAAATAGCAGACAACATATATTTTATTTGAGCTTGATCTCTTACTTCGTAAAAGTTTATCATTCTATCTATTGTTTCAGCACATGACTTAGTATGAAGTGTTCCAATTACTAAATGTCCTGATTCTGCCATTTCTATTCCTGCTTCCATTGTAATCTTATCACGAATTTCCCCTATAACTAGTATATCACAGTCTTCTCTAAGTGAATTCTTAACTCCATCATGAAAACTTAATGTATCTTTGCCAAGTCCAACTTCTTTTTGAACTATTAATGATTTTTTAGAATGATGTTTATATTCAACTGGATTTTCAAGTGTAAGTATTTTTCTGTTTTGATTTTCGTTTATATCATTTATCAAAGAATTTAATGTAGTAGTTTTTCCAGAATTTGTTTTTCCTGTAACTAATATCAATCCTTGTGGTTGATATGTCATTCTTCTTACAATATCTGGAACCCCAAGTGAATCATAAGATGGAAGTGTGTTTTTAATAATTCTTAATGTTGCAATTGGAACGCCATCTGTTGAAGATATATTAACCCTAAAACGTAAATCTGCATATTCATGTAATGTATCTAGTTTTCTAGTTTCTTGGAATACTTTATCAGCTTCTATATTACCCTTTACTAAATAGTCATATATTTCATTCATATCTTCTACAGTTAGAACTTTTCCTGATTCTGCTGGTACTAGTTCTCTTGAAATCCTTAACATTGGCTTGTTTTCAACAATAAAATGTATATCAGAAGCATCTTTTTCAATAGCTTCATCCAGAATTTTATTAACATTAATCATTTGTAATCCTCCTATAAATTATTGAATATTATCAACTTTTTATTTAATTCATTTAAATTAGTTTCACCATTTAAAACTTTTATAACACCATCTACAACAAGAGGTCTATAATCTTTTTCCATAGCTTTTTTTCTAATTTCAATGCTAGATTTACCATCCATAATTAGTTCTTTTATATCATCATCAATATTTAAAACTTCAAAAATACCAATTCTGTCATAATAGCCTGAATTATTACATTTATCACATCCCACAGCATCATATGTTTTTATCCCTTTTATATTAAACTCACAATTATATTTTTCGCCAATTTTTTTTATAGCTTCTTTTTCATATTCTGTAAAATCTCTTTCTCTTTTACAATATGGGCATATTTTTCTAATAAGTCTCTGAGAAATCGTTGTCCCAACTGTACTTGCTATATCATAATCAGTAAGTCCCATTTTTCTTAATCTTGTTACAACTTCAACTGCATCAATAGTGTGAATTGTTGATAATACATAATGTCCTGTTTGACCAGCTTGTATTGCAATTTCTGCTGTTTCTTTATCTCTTATTTCTCCAACCAATACTACATCAGGATCTTGTCTTAATATAGTTCTTAAGCTATCTGCAAATCTAACATTTTTATCAATTTCGATTTGGTTAAGTCCTGGTATTCTTATTTCAACAGGGTCTTCTATTGTTGTAATATTAATATCGTCACTTTTTAAATAATCTAGTATACTGTATAATGTTGTTGTTTTACCTTCTCCAGTAGGGGCTGCCATTATTGTTAGAGAATTTTTCTTATTTATTGCCTTATTTAATTCTTTTTCTCCATAAGGAAATCCTAATTCAAAAATATCTCTAATTTTAGCAGTCTTTTTTAACATTCTTAAAACGAATTTTTCACCATAAATATTTTTTTGAGAAGATACACGAATGTTGTAATCATCATATAAAAGAATTCTACCATCTTGTGATTCTTGCTTTTCCTGATGCATATTAGAAATTGCTTTTAATCTACCTATCATTTGAGGCTGTTTTTCTTTTCCAATATTTGCCATAACAAAAAGTTGACCATCTATTCTAAATCTAACTCTAACTGAATCTATTTGTGGTTCTATGTGTATATCTGATGCTCTTTTCTCAATTGCAAGTTTTATAATATTATCTATTAAATCTGTTACAGAATTTGTATCTTCCAAGTCCCCCATGTTTTCTTCAATTTTGCTTTCAAATTTTGCGAAGTATTCCTCAATATTGGTTTCAAAAGCCATATAAGGTTCCATAACAAGACCTTTATTTAATAACATCATTTTTATACTTTTTATGCTTTCTTTATTTCCTGCTACATCTGCAAAAGCAACTTTTATTTTTCCTGATTCAATATCAAAAGGAACTGCTTTATTCTTTTTCATCATATCCCATGGAATATAGTCAGTAACATTAATTTGAACTGTATCATCACCAATATAAATTCCTTTTTCACCTATTATATCAGCAATTTCTTTAACTAATCTTTCTGGATCTGCTTCTTTTTGAATATATAATATATCTCCAATTCTTTTATTTGGATGCTCTATCTGATATTGAAGAGCTCTTTCTATTGCCTCTCCATCAACAATTCCTCTTCTAACTAATTCAATTCCTAAAGGTTGTTTTTTTCGAATTTCCATACGTTTATCCTCTCTTTATCAATAAGTTTGCAATTTTTATCAAATATTTTAATTCAATTAAGGCACTATGTAAATAAACTCAAGTATTCTACCCATTGATTTAAATTATAAGATTACATTAAAGTTTTTTGAATACTCTTTATTGTTTATATTTACATTTAGTGTTAAAGCCTTTATGCTATCATTATAATTAAAGTCACAAGAATCTACATTATCACATAATGCTATTTTTTTTACTTTATTTTTATCTAAATAATAAATAGTTTTATTCTTATATATATACTGATGCTCTTTATTATTTTCAAATTTAAAAATAATATAACATTCTTCATTATTTGAACTTGTTTTTACAAAATTTATATCATTCTGATTAACATCTTTTGCTACATAAGCAAGAAACCTCGTATACTGTTCATCACTAGCTTCTTTAATAGCTATTAAATTAACATTTTTAAAAAAATATCCTGAAAAATTACTTAGTAAAGCAATAACTATCATTAATACTATTACATAAACAACTAATGATAATAATGTTACACCTTTATTTGATTTTAACATTGTATCATCCTTTCAAACCATATAAATTTATTATACTAATTGATAATAAAGTCGATTATAGCTTATTTTGTATAACTGTAGAAATGTCAATTGAATTAGTAGTATTTTCAATTGGGTATGTTACAATAACTTTAACCTGCTTTACAAAATCATCTGTATTAGAAATATTTTCTGGAGTATATTTTAAAACACTTACTTGGATTTTATAACGATTGTCATTGTCCTTAATAAATGTGTAATATGCATCATTTTCTGTATTAGAATTTTGACTTGAGACTTCATATTTGTTGTCCAATATAGTTTTAAATTCCCCCTCTGTTAAATTTAAATCATTATAGTTTAAAGATCTTGCAATCTCCAATATATCAACTGCTATACTAACTGCAGCTGCCTCTCGTTCAGTTTTTATTCTAGATTTTTGCAAATTATATACAATTCCAAAAATAGTTGGTACAAATATTAAAATTATAATCATAGCGATTGAAATATCAATTCCAGTATAACCTTTGTTACTTCTTAGTCCCTTACTTTTCACTTTTTGCCTCTCACCTCTCACATCTATTTCAATAAAACAATCTCATTTGCCCCATTAAAATTATTACATTAGCAATTGTTAATAAATACGCAAATTTATGTATTTGTTTTAAATCCTTATGTTCTTTTTTATGCTTATTTAAACTATTTTTTAAATAATAAATAAATCTTGTTAATAAAATTGAGACAAATACCACTAAAACACTTGTTAAAGTAACAAATTCAGTAGTATTAACAATCATTACAATTATTAGCATAATACTTTCAATATAGTAATTTTGCTTTGCTTTAGTAATTTGATATTCTGTGTCTAATATTAATAATATAATAAATGTGACTAAATACATCACATATCTATATATACTAGTTTGTCCCATTATGCATAGATATATTATGTATGCGCAAGAGACCATAATACCATAGTATAATACACTTTTTTCAATTCTTCTCTCATCTTTATCTATTCCAGCAATAATAAAAATACATACTAAATAAAGTATAATAAATGCAAATCTAATCAAACTCGAAATCTGTAAATTATAAGCATCAATTTTCAAATTATATGCAATTAACACAAAAACTAAACCAGATAAAATTTCTAAAACAAAATATCTAGGTCTAATTTTGCTATGACATTTTTTGCACTTTCCACCTAAAAATATATAGCTTAATACTGGAATTAGTTCAAAAAAACCAAGTAAATGTCCGCAACTAGGACAAAATGAGTGAGTATGAATTATATCTATTTTTTTTGGTATACGGTACACTGCTAAAGTATAAAAACTTCCAAATAGTGTTCCCATTATAAATATTATTATATATAAAATTAAGTTCATTTGTTTTATTTTTATTCCTTTTTTTATTTTTTATAAAAAGCATATGCATATAGCATGCATATGCTTTTTATATATTTTTTAATTATTTATCCCAACTAAGTGCACAAGTCTTTTTAGTTATTGTTCCAGTATATGTTACATTATTATATGATATTGTAATTGTTCCATCTGCTGTATCAGAAACTTGTGTTCCATATGATACAAGATCTTTATTTTGTTTATTAATTGCCTGAACAGTTGTAGCTAATTTAGCATTAACTTGGCTAACTATAGAAGATGTTCCACCATCTACATATACATTTCCATAATGCTCTGTCATTGCTTCATTAATAGCAAGAGCAATTTGTTCTTTTGCGTTTGCAACTACTGACTTATCTCCAGCTTCAGATGCTCTATTTAATATACCATTTTGTCCTGATAACATAGCTATTGAAACACCAGCTAATATTAATAGAACGATAATAGTAACAACTAAAGCAATTAGTGTTATACCTTTATTATTTTTCATTCGTTTTTCCCCCCTTTCATTTGAAATATTTTGTTTTTATATTAAAGTATACTAGCAATTTGCTAATATAACGTTAAAATCATTACTTAGTACCTTTTTCTTCATATACACTTGGATTTGATGGTTCTACTTTCGGCTCATTTTCTTTATTTTGATTTGAGTTTGTAAATCCTTCATCATCATTATTTTCAGAATTATCCGTAGTTGTAGGTTCTTCTTCAGTAATTGTTTTACTAACATCTCCAAAAGGATTCGACTTTCCTGGAATATAATCATTTGTAGTTTGATATCCAGATAATTCTCCTTTTGTAACCTCATAAGTTAGTATCACTCTATCTTTTTCGGATTTTTGATCTATATTGTCTTCTAATAAATCTTGTACTTGTTCAGAAACCTCATATTGAACAATTTCTGGAACATTTTTTTTGCTTGGTATATATTGATATAAAGCAATTGCCAGAGTTAACATCGCAACAAGACATATAAGAAGCATAATAATTATTTCTTTTATTGCTTTAGACATTTTGTGCCTCCCTTTATTAAAACATCCACATTTATTCTGAATTGTATCTCTACTGTTTACCTGGAACTACTTGGTCAATACTTGTTAAATTTGATTTATTAGGATCAGGCATTCCATATGCTGATGTATCAGATGTATTTGTTGTAGATTTTGCATTAGAATTTGTTGTTGTATTATTTGTACTATTTTTATTATTTGCATTTGTCGTACTATTAGTGTTTGTTTCATTTGATGATGCTTTATCATCAGACGTTTTTTCTTCTGCGTTGTTCTCGATATTTCCAACATTTAATGGTATATCTTGACATACAAATGTGCCTGTAACCTCTGAATTCGAACCTGAACTCATCTTAAAATTATCTATTTTAAATCCAAGTTTAGAATCATTTTCTATATCATATATGAAATCTGTTGTTCCAACATAACTTCCTGTAACAGTAAAATTCAAATTATATAAATTCGAACTTGCACTACCAGATGTTACCTCAATTTTAATAACAACATTTTCATCTTTTGCATAATTTCCAAGCTTTGTCCATAAATAATCAATATCATATGCTTCTAGTTTTGAAGCATAGCTCGAACTATTTATATTAGATAATGCTGCTTGATTTTCATATTCAGTTTTACTGTCTATTAGTTTATTAGTTGCTTGTTTCAAATTTGTCAAAGCTCCTGTGTAGGTAACACTGATAACATTTGAGAGTTCGTTAATCTTATTTTCTATTTTAGAGTCTTTTTCATCAATGCCTTTAACTCCCATAACCCTCATTTTTGTAAATCCATTTACCATAAAAAATATTGAACAAATCAATAATAAACCAACAAGTATACTTATTAAAACCTTTCTCATGGTAAAACTCCTTCTATTGTAACTTTAACTATATCTCCTGTTTTTTGACCACTTGAAGATACTACATCTTTTAAATAACCTTCTAGTTTTATTTTAGCTATGAAATATCCTAATTGATCATAGTTTGATGACTCTGCAATAATTTTTATATTCTTTTCTGAAGTATTTTCTATTGATGTAAGCCTAACTTCTTCAGGTATAATATACATTATTTGATTTAGCAAATTCGGAATTGAATTCTTCATTTCTGCTATTTTGCTTATTTTATCATTTATAGCTTTTAACTCTGCTGTTTGAGCTTGATAAGTTTTATCCTTTGAATTTAATAATTCTGCATCTTTATTTATTTTATCTATTTCTTTTTGTTCTTCTGAAATCAAACCTTCTATTTCTGTTTGTTTTTTATCCATTTGCTTGTTTAACAATATTGAAAAAGTAGCAAATAATATACTGATTAAAACAATGGCTATAGCCGTCCTTACAAGCATAAGCTCAGTTTTGTCTAATGCTCCTCTTAAATCAATGTTTATTTCTTTTTTAGGTTTACCACTTTTATCTGTCTTGTTTTGTTTTTTTCCAAAACTTACATTTGCATTTAACAATTGTTTTGCTTTTTGACCTATATTTGAATCCTTAAAATTAAGTGTTTGTATCCCTTCTCCAACGCCCTGCATAGCAAGTGCTATAGCACTATTTACCTCTATATAATCTTTTATATTTGTTTGTAAATTTGATTCTTCTACTATACTTGGTTTAAGAATTCTACAATCTGCAGATGAAACTATTTCTTGAAAGTATAAATCAACATTATTAATAATAGATAGTGTTCCAGTAAGATAAACATTATTAATTTTAACAGGCGATTCTTCTACTATTTGTTGAACTTTTTCGGCAATTAAGTATAATGTAGGAATAATTGATTCAAGATAAGGTTGTTCTTTAGTATCATCAATTACATTAGAAGTATATATTGTTGTTCCTTTACATATTTCATAGGCTTTACTAATTGAATTTTCTATTTTATTGATTTTTTCTAAAACTTCTTCACTACCAGAATCAATTGTTTCAACATTATATATTTGTCTCTCATAAACTGTTGTAATGCTTGTCTTTTCTTCCATATTAACTATTATTGCATTTTCTTTTTTATCTAATTTTGCAATATTTGCAATAGCCATTCCAATAGGTACAATATTAGTTAAATTTGCTTTTTCTAAATATTGTTTTTGTTTGTTTAATTCTATTTTATTAACTATAATATCAATTGCTCTAATTTTTTCTTTGTTTTCTATGTTTTGAACTAAAGCATATCTATTTTCAAATGCTTTTGTATTATATTTATTTTCATCACAATATGTTTCATATTCTGTTTGAACTGTTTTTTGAACATCATTTTTTGAAAGCAAGGCAAAAATGTCGAAATATAGATACTTTTCATTTGCAAGATTTATACTTATTGGAGTATTAAAACTAAATGTTTCATCAATAACTGTTTTTATTGCTTCATTAATGTTTTCAAAGAACTTTATTCCATATGACTCTACCTTCAAGGATGTTTTTTCCTTTGAAACTTTTGCATATTTAATTAAATTGTTTTCAATATATATTCCTAAACAATTTTGCATTATTGTTCTCCCTGATCCTTTCCCATTTTACATTTTCATTTTATATTCTTTTTAATTTGTTGGCAATACATTTAAACAAAATGTCATACAAATGTAAAGTTGTTGTAATATTATTGTAATATTTATTGAAGTAGAATTTAGAAGTAGGAAGAATGAAATACAAATTCTTACTTTCTATCTCCAACCTCCTACTTCAAATTGTTTACCATATCTTTAAAAATCTCTCCTCTCTCATACATACTTTTAAACATATCAAAGCTAGTGCTTGCAGGAGAAAATAAAACAATTTGTTTTCCGTATTTTTTTGCAATATTAATAGCTTCTTGTAAATCTTTAGCCATATAAATAGAAATTTCTTTTTTTTGATTTTCCTCTTCTTGTTTAACACTATCAAATATTTTTCCTGCTGTTTGACCAATTAAAATTAAAGTTTTAACCTTATCTAGAATAGGTTTTGCAACAGGAGTATAATCTAAGTTTTTATCTGCTCCACCTGCTATTAATACAATATCCTCATCAAATGCATTTAAAGCATTTACCAATCTTGAAGGAGAAGTACTTGCTGAATCATTATACCATTTTACACCATCAATTTCTCTAACAAATTCTAGTCTATGTTCTACCCCTTTAAATGTTTTCAATATATCTACTACTTTTTCAGAATTTACCATGCCCTTCGTTACTGCTAAAGTTGCACATATATGTTCATAATTGTGTACTCCCTTTATAATAAAATCTTTAGTATCAGCAATATGTTTTCTTAGATTGTCCTCACATTCCTTTATAATATTTCCATCTACTATAAAACCTTTTTCTAATTTTTGTTTGCTACTAATAAAAATAACATTTCCTTTTGCTTCTTTACTACATTCTCTTGTTATTTCATCATCATAGTTTAAAACTAAAATACCATTTTCATTTTGATATTTAAAAATGTTTTTCTTTGCATCAATATATTCTTGATAATCTTTATGTACATTTAAATGATTTGGTGAAATATTAGTTATTACAGATATATCCGGGCTAACATCCATTCCCATTAATTGAAAACTACTCAATTCTAATACAACTTTATCACTTGGTAAAATCTCGTTTAGCTTTGTAAATAATGGCGTTCCTATATTGCCACCTACATAAGTATTATACCCAGTCTTTTTTAAAACCTCATAAATTAAAGTTGTTGTAGTGGTCTTTCCATCACTACCTGTTATTCCAATAATTTGACAAGGACACATTTTCATGAATAATTCTATTTCTGTTGTAACTATAGCACCATTTTTTTCTTCTTTTTCTAATTCTCGAGTAGTAGGTAAACAGCTTGGGCTTCTTAGTATTAAGTCAAATCCTCTTAAATTCGAAAGGTAATCATCGCCAGTATATATATCCATTTTATATTTTTTTATTTTTTCTATAACATCTTTTGGTAATTTATCAATTTCTCTGCTATCAAATACAGTAACATTTGATTTTTTATTATAAAAATAGTCAATTAAGGGTAAATTACTAACTCCTAAACCAATTATTGCTACTTTTTTATTTATAATATATCTTTCGAATTCCTCCAACTTTTCATTTTTAAATTTCATTTTACTATCCTTCCTTTCTTAAGGCACAAATCTGGTTGGAAAAAAATTAAATTTTGGCAAGGCAAAATTATAATTATTTTTCAACCTTATAACCCTTTCTTTTTAATTATTACTTTCTTATCGTTTGACAATACAATTTATTCAAAATTTAAATTTATGCTAACATACTTTTATTTTTTTTACAAGAATTAATTGTATGATTTTAAAAAAATAGTTCATAATATTTTTATATAGTTATTATGGAGGTGTTTAATATGTCAGAAAAAAGTAAGAAAAAAAACAATAGCAATAGCAATAACAATAATAATAATAGTAATAGTAACAATAACAACAATAATAACAACAATCGTTAGTATATAAGAATTAAATAATCTATTTTAGTTTATTACTTTTAAAATAAAAAAACTCTATTTAAAATAGAGTTTTTTTATGGTGCTAAAGCATATGCAACAATAAGAACTATTAGCCAAAGTGGCATATCTTCATTTCTAAATATTTTATTATATAATTCTCTTACTCTAATGTTTTCTCTTTCAAGTTCTTCACTGTAATTTTGTATATCAACTGTAAAGTTTTTTACATTTTCAGCTGAATAATATACTGCAAATTTTTTTGGTTCATTTAGATTAAGATTTTCTAGTTTTAAATATTTTGTTCCAATTAATTCATCTCTTTTTGAAAAAATATCAACTTTTAAATACTTTCCATTTAAATTATTATTCTCAGTTGATGTTACTTCTCCAAGTATTCTTCCATTAACAGATGTAGTTTGGGCCATATTTATTTTTACACCACCAGGAACTTCACCATAAAGTTCTAAATTCTTATATCTAGCATTCAATCCAATATATGAAATAAAAGTACTAAATAAAAAAAATAAAATCACCCAAATAGCATATTTACTTAAAGTTTTTAATCTATCCATAAAACAATCTCCTTAAAAAAGATTTACATATAAATTATATCAAATTATTATAAAATTTTCAACACCAATGCATCGTAAAAATCGCAAATAGATGTGTACTGTTTTTTGTTTTTTAATTGTATACAATTATTTTGAAAGGAACGGGATAAAAATGGAAGATTTAAAAATAGAAAAAGCAATAAAAGCACGAAAAAGTGTAACTAGAACAATTAGAATAAGTGGAGAAAATTTTGACAAAATATCTGATTTAGCAGAAAAACATGACTTAAGTTTCAATGCTGTAGTAAATCAAATCATAGAATTTGGTTTAAAGCATCTTGCAAAAAAATAATTTTAAATCGGGGACTGTCCCCAGTTTGAAAGTCTGTCCCATTTTTTAACGGGGACTGTCCCCAATTTAAAATTACATATTTTCCATAAACATTTTATTTAACATTTGTGGATTTGCTTTTCCTTTTGTTGCTTTCATTGCTTGTCCTACTAAAAATCCTAATGCTCTGTCTTTGCCTGCTTTATAATCTGCTACTGATTGTGGATTTGCTTCTAATATTTCTTGAACTATTCTTTTGATTTCTCCTTCATCAGAGATTTGAATCCATCCTTTTTCTTTTATTATTTCTTCAGGATTTCTTGGATTTTCAAACATTTCTTCTAATACATCTTTTGCTATTTTGGAACTTATTGTTCCTTTATCTATTAATCTTACTAAATTTGCTAAATGTTTTGCTTCAAATGGTATTTGATTTGGTTCCATTTCTTTTTCATTTAATATTCTTGAGATATCTGAAATTATCCAGTTGCTAACAGCTTTATAATTTCCACATATTTTACCTGCTTCTTCAAATAGATTTGATAAATATTTTGACGATACTAATATTTTTGCATCTTTTTCTGATAATTTATATTCATTTAAATATCTTTCATATCTTGATTCTGGGAGTTCTGGTAAGCCTTTTTTCACATTTTCGATATATTCTGTGGATAACTTTATTGCAACTAAATCTGGCTCAGGAAAATATCTATAATCATCTGCATTTTCTTTTGATCTCATTACAAATGTTTTACCAGATACATCATCCCATCTTAAGGTGTCTTGAGTAACTGTTCCCCCATTTTCTACAACATCTATTTGTCTATCTATTTCATAATCTATTTCTCTAACAATACTTCTAAATGAATTCATATTTTTTGATTCTGTACGTGTGCCAAAAGGCTCTCCTTTTTTATGTACTGAAACATTTACATCAGCTCTATATGAACCTTCTTGCATTTTACAATCTGATACTTCTATATATTCTAATATTGATTTTAATTTCTTTAAATATTTTTCAGCTTCGCTAGATGACCTTATATCAGGTTCAGATACTATTTCTATTAATGGAACTCCTGCTCTATTAAAATCTACTAGTGTTCCTCCACCAAATTCGTCGTGATTTAATTTCCCTGCATCATCTTCTATATGAATTCTTGTAATTCCGATTTTCTTTTTATTTCCATTATCATCTTCTATCTCAATATAACCATGCTCACATAGAGGTTTATCATATTGTGAAATCTGATAGGCCCTTGGTGTATCTGGATAAAAATAATTTTTTCTATCATTTTTACTATCTTGAGATATGGTACAATTAGTTGCCAAACCTGCCTTTACAGCATATTCTACAACTTTTTCATTTAAAGTTGGAAGTGCTCCTGGCATTGCCATACATACAGGACAAACCTGTGTATTAGGAGCTCCTCCATATGTTGTTTTACATGAACAAAATATTTTAGTTTTTGTAGAAAGTTCTGCGTGAACTTCTAATCCTATAACTGCTTCGTAGTCTTCTCTAACCATTTTGTTATCATTCCCTTCTTTATTCAATTAAATACGTATTTTTGATTTGTTATATTTTATACTAGATTAAAACAAATCAAAAACGAGTATTGCTAGGCAAAATTTTCTTTAAAAACCGGAATGTACGTGTTGTACGTTGCTGAGGCTGTTCGAACGATA
>ODAJ011990299.1_pt1 | contig 13234 bp, 9 predicted proteins | sample 1539241 | NCBI WGS metagenome assembly ODAJ01 (sample SAMN02144231, study PRJEB22623) | gut metagenome | biome: sheep rumen | host: Ovis aries | place: New Zealand | reverse complement strand
CCTCCGCCATAAACGTTACCTTTTATGCGAGTCATGATACCTACAGTATTGCCGGCATAGACGTTACCAGAGATATCGTTACCGCCATATACGTTGTTGACTTCACCAGCCAGCACTCTGACACGTGCAGCGTAACCTGCAGGAATGTTGTTCGGGTTATCCTCGGGGTCAAGTGCTACCTTCGTATAAGGCACAGGTCTATTGTCATCGTTGTCGTACAGAGGCTTCACGTCAGCTTTACGACAACCGCCATAGACGTTGTCAATCTTCATTCCTGCACCTTCTACCTGTAGCAGCAGACCTTCAGGACTGGTCATACGTCCCTCGTTACCGCCACCATAGAGGTTACGGACCTTACCTTGTTGCAGGTTCCATCGAGGACGGATAGCCATATCAGCCTTGTTGTTACCGCCAAAGAAACGTCCTATCTGGAAGGCATCACTGCTCGGATAAGAGAAGGTGGTATTGATGCCCATTCTGTTCTCAAAACGCTCGTTGGTCAGCAATTCACCGACAGTACCCTTCTCGGGGTCAGTATTGGCATTCGGATTGCTTGTATCTACGATGTCACTAACCACCTTGCTCGGATTCTTCAGGGCGATAACAGTCCTGTTCGTAATGGTGGCATTGTTACCGCCACCGTAGGCATATACGATGGAACCGCCCAAAAGTTCCAGGTAAGTCTTATCAATGTCAGGTAGTTTAGGTTGGGCAGCATCCTCATAGACCTTAATAGGAGTAGCATCCTTTGTCCATATTTCCCACTTGCCAGACTCACTTACGCTGGGATTCTTGACCGTATAGTCACCATTACTACCTCCGAAGAGCTGTCCTATGTAAATCTTTTGAGCATCAACGGCTTCTTCTTCGCCATTCATCTTTGTAGAGATACGCACAAAGGCGTTCCAGGAAGCATCGATGTTATTCTTGCCTGGTTCAGTGCCAACTTCCGTCAGTTCTGAAGGAATAGTTTCCGAAATATCTTCAGGGGAACCTATGGTTCCAGCGATATCGTTACCGCCATACGCCTTATCAATAACGATATAGTTTGAGGCGTGCTCACCATCGATGTGCAGGAAAGCACCACCACCTACGTTAGCCTGACGTGCACCACCATATACGTTGTGTAAGTCGCCGGAATATATTGATACGGTGGTACTTTTCTTAACATCGCCAGCATTACCACCGCCGTAAATATTACCACCAATGACAATCTGTGACTTCGCCGCAACAGCAACGAAGAACAACAGTATGCTTATTATGGAACTCTTATTTTTCAATTCTCAATTTTAATCGTCGGGTTGTCCAAGTCAGCATCGGACAGTACATATAGATATGACGGGTCAACAGTTATCAGTAGCGTACGTTTCTCACCGCGTTCCACGTCAGCCAGTGGCGTTGTTAACTTATTTGTTGCTGTTCGTTCCGCTATCTTGTTTCCCTTTTTGTCGTACACGTCAAACTCCGTCTCCAGTACCAGGTTGTCAAGCAAACTTTCTACAGGTGCTGCAAAAGCGCAGCAAATTACTGTACCTGTTGTTGTCAGAGTCTTTTCTTCGTTTAACATGACGCACGTGTTTGCTGCCGTACCGGTAGTGGTAAAGCTTATATCGCTGATGCCTGTTCCGTTAGCGAGCGTGATGTCGGCAGTCATTCTGCTTATGTTCGCCAGTTTCAGCGTCATCTTCTTTACCTTGATGGTACGCAGGGTGTTGTATGTCGTACCAACCTTCATGTTGAACTCTATTTGGCTCAACAGGTGGTCAAGGAACAGATTTATGTAGTTGTTTCTGTTGCTTTGATACTCGAACGAGAAGTTGCCGCGTGTGGCAGAGGTCTTGTCCGTTGCAAGTTCAACCTGTCGCACTCCAGTTATTATGCTGTAGTCTTTTGGTGTCAGCGGGTCCAAATTCTCTAATCTCAGTACTGCACCGTCGTCGGTCCATGAAGTCAGCGACGATGTCAGCTCTGCGTCGTCAGGCATAAAGCCATACAGGCGGTATGTGCGTGAGCCCGATTTCAGTTTCAGTCGTGTGCTCCATTCTTCTGTGGAGCTGTCATATTTGAATTTTCCCTCTGTCAGTGTGGTGCTGTTGGTAAGAAATGCATGAATGTCATCCCACTCGGTATCCCCCTCAACGGCGCGTGAGAGTCCTACCATCTGCAGGGGTGCATACGACTCCTGTGCAGAATTGTTATCGTCTGCAGAGTCCTTTGAGCAGCCAACCAGCAGCAACAAGGCAGTAATGACAAATATGTTATATATTCCTTTTCTCATCTTTCTTACCAGTTATAGAATTCGTAACTCTGCTCCGTTTGTCTCCAGGGAGCTATTTCGGCTACAATTACCTTCAGCTTTGCTTCCGCCAAGTATGAGTATATCGTCCATACGTGGTTACGCGAGAATCCTCCTGCATCCACCATCGTGAAGGTTGTGGTTTGTTCTTCGTCGTTACCTATTTGGTATTTTATCTCACCCCGCAACAGCTTGTCGCTCTCACGCATGTAGAAATAGCGTTGCGTGAGGTTTCCGCTTGCTGCGGCAGTTTCTATTCTTGCCTCATAGGCTTGAGGAGCTGCCTCAGGAGAATCTTCATCATAATATCCCCAAGCATAGATTACAGGATCTTCGTTTTCTGCAATCTCCGTGAGAGGTGCGCTCAGCAGGTTTGGTGTTGTGGCGTCATATCCGCTCTCCGTCTTTATGTGGCATGTGTGGCGGTTGTATGGTGCGCCCGCTGTCATAAAGAGGTATTCTGCTATAGGCAGCATCTCGGTATTCAGCTTTATGCTGTTTATCGTCAGCGTCTCTCCGCCAGTTTTACGTGAGAAGGCGAAGCGCAGTTTAGATATTGTGCGTACCAGATATACCGTTGCTATTCCGCCCGAACCGTTATCCAGTCGCAATACAGGAGCAGAACCAGTTACTGATAGGTCGCGTACCACACCAGTCATCGGTAATCCAACGTTTGCCGGAACGATAGATACAGGACTTGTCACGCCGAATGGGTCAGCGGTAGTCTTCTGCAACAGTGCTGCTTCCAGTTGTTCCTGTGTCATCTTTTCGTCCAGCTCTACGTTGCAGTTGCTATTCTCCACATTAGCAGCCACATACACATCCACATTCTCACGACTTGCTTCTTCCGTCTCGGCATACGTCTCGTCGATAGTCATTTGTATCAGCTCGTAAGGATTTGCAGTACTCAGAGTTGACGGCTGAGAAGAGGCATAATAACCCAGAAGGTTGTGGCTGTCGTGCCCAAATGCCCATATCTGCAGGGAATATACCGAACTCTCGTTGGTTATCGGGTCCACGTCACCATCGTATGCACGACTTGACTGTGCATCCTGTGGTGCATACACATATATATAGAGTTTTGTTTTTGATGCATTGTTTGGATTTGTCGGATCAACATAATCATCGCCATCACCAGATGAAGAACATGCTGACAGACATAGCAACAGCAGAGGCATCAGCAGCCAATTCATCCAGCTGTTGCCTCCCCTATCTGTTATATGTCCAAACGTATGTTTCATTTATCTAAAATATTACTTCCTCAGGGGTTGTAGAAACCCATTTTGTTACCAGTTCTATGCCCAACTCCAGTCGTGGTGACAGCAGATTAGGCACTACGTTATATGCTTTAGCCAAGCCTGTTACTTTCATGTTCAGCGTGGTCGTATAGTCTTGTGTGAACACACGGTCACGTATCTCTGTTCGGGGGTCTTCGGAGAATTCCGAAGGGTCTATCTCTGCTACGAGGTAGAACTTTGTTCCTATATAAACGATACCGTCAACACCTACGAAGTCTTTATCGCTATTGTTGATAAACTCCAATGCTACAGGCACTTTCTTGTTGTCATAAGTCTGTAGCACCAGCGTGTTGGTCAACAGAGTGGCATCAGCTGCTGAGCTGAGGTATAGTTCGGGCAGCTGATTGTCGTAGATATACTTCATGTCTGCCTCTGAATATACGGGGTATGATGTTGTAGGTTTAAAGTCGAAGCCTACAGGCATTTGTCCACCTACGATAATGCCCGTCAGAGGGAATTTGTTTGTACCAACCTCGACGTTAGTGCCTTTGGCATCCTCGAGGTAGTTTTCAGTTTCTTTTAGCTTTATTTGCAGATTGGCTACTGCGTACTGCAGAGGTTCTATTATTGCAACAGCCTGTGTGTTAGGACCTACGGCACTATTGTCATATTCGTAGTCTGCCAACACATCACTCCAATCCTGGTCAATGTATGATGACTTACGATTGTCTATGTTTGATGTCTTGATGCGGCTATTGCCGTAATAGTAAAGTTCTGCGGGGTAGGCAAATCGGTCAATACCATTGATGTCTGCCAATGATGTATTTGAGACTTCTGCCACGAATTTCTCTCCATCCCAACGAACTGCAGCAGCTCCGTCGGGCAGTCCGATAGAAGCAGGGAAATTACCCCAGTTACCTGCGGGGGCAAGCTTATCTGCGTTTTCGTCAATCTTTGCAATGATAGCTGTACGAATGGCGGCGTCATCGCCTGTCAGCGATAAGTTGTTCAGCGTTGTTTTCAGCGCTTGAGTATATGCCTTGATGTTAGCTGTTGAGCCAGGCAGAGTATTTCCTCCTAAAGACATTTCTACTTGGTTGATAAAGTTAAGGAACATCACTTTCAGGGTATTGCTTGAAGCATCCTTCCAAGCAATCTCGTTGCCTTTAGCCGTAGCTATTTGGGTCATATAGTGGGCAAGGCCGTTAGCTTTATCGTGAACGACCTTGTTTGATATTGACTCCAGCGAGAAACGTATATCCTTCGGTGCCATATCTACAGGGAATGTCTCTACTATAGAGCCGTTGGCAGCTTTGTTCTCTGGTGTAACCTGTGTTGCTCGACCGTAGCTCAGGAATGAGGCTACACCCTGCATCAGAGAACATTTGTCATAATAATAGTAGGCGCGTGAATTCACAGGTTTCTCGCCGTTTCCTACTACTTCGAAGACTTTCGGCATATCAGTTGAGGTAATCTTTCCTTTTACGGCAAAGGGAATAATTTTTCGCATTTCTATGCCGCGATAAAGTTGTCCCTCCTCTTGCACGACAGCACTGCTCATACGTGAAGAGGCAGTGTTGTTATGATTGTTTACGGCAAAAGCGACAGCCGCTGCTACGGGTTCTCCATTATTTGTATCCTGTAGCAGAGCACCATCCTCGCTGCAACCAGTCATTGCTGTTGCAAGGAACGTTAGCTGTATTATGTGTTTGCCGAGTTTCTTCAAGTTTACTCTAATCCTTTCCTCGCGCGTGTATGCGCGCGTACCTTTGTTTTATACCTCGGGTTCGAATGACATTCCTTCGTTCCAGTTAAGGGTGACGCTTACGCCAACCGTGCTGTCTAACGGACGAATGGAACCATCGTCATCAATGAAGCCCTTGATAATCATCAGCTGTCCAGCGCGTAAAGGTCTTCTGATGCCAAGCACGGTCCTTGTCACCGAGCCGTCGTTGTTAGTAATTAAGACTTGGAACTCCCATATCTTCTCTGCCTCTTCATTGGCAACGAATGGGTCTTCGGTCTCTATGACAACTCGTGAAGCAGGATCTTGCGACGGGAAGTTTACTGAGCAGAAGCTCCAGTCGCCAACTTCCGGAGTGGTGACTGTCTCTGCCTTAATCAAGGTGGTGTTAGCACCAAACACGTAGGTGCTATCCTTGATGTTGAATCCTGTGGCAAAGCCAGTAGTATATACCTTAATGTCTTTTACCTGATGATTTCGTGGCTCTATTACGAGAGCTGTAGCACAGTTAGCCATATATAGTTTGACGTTAAACGTCTGGTCCTTTCCGGAAACCACCTCCATAGGCTGACGTGCTGTGAACAAACCCGTCGTATGCGACGGAAGAATGTTGTCTGCCGCTGCAGTCTTCTGTATAAGGTTAGAAGTCTTGCAGTGTTCATCACCATTCAGCGATACTATACTATTGTCCTTCAGGTTAGCTACAGCCAAGTGCATATATTTCTGAACGGGCAAATAGATAGTATAGCTGCGCTGGTTTGAGTTCATCGTAGGCGATTCATGATACTGGCGTATGTCGTTTACGCCAGTATCATAGAATGAAAGATCTACGTCGTGGGCATAGTCGCTGAAGATGTTTTTAAGATGCTGTCGCAGAGCGTTAGCCACAGCGACCTCAGTCTGTGTGGTAAGCTGTGTTTCAAGCTCCGTTGTCATGTTGGTGACAAGGCGCAGCTCATAGTTCAGCTGGTAGTCGCTACCGCAGTTGTCCAGGTTGTCGTCAACCATTGAGCACGACGTCTGAGCAGTAGCACATAGCAACAGGCTTGCTACAACGACAATATGTTTCATCAATATTTTCATCTGTCAGGCTATACCTTATTATATATTATTCATTTCCAAGACCGCCAAGGTTAATTTCTTCGAAGTTCAGACCGCTTCTCCATTGAAGATCTACGCTCAGACCAAGAGAAATTTGTGAAGAGCGGAGGTCAGGAACATCGATAAGTGCTGCTTTAAGAGAGTTTGCACTAATTACGAAGTCGGCAATAGTCTTATAATCCTGGATAAAGATACGACGCTGATTTACTGATGTGCCGTTTGCGTTGTATGGAGGTAGTGCATAGTCAGTAGGCCAGGTAATACCTAAGCTGCGATCTTCAGTACTAAGTGGAGAAGCAGAGCCTTCCATATCAGGATCCAGCTTACCTGAGATGTAGAAAGTCTGTCCGTTGCGGATGAGGTTGTGCATTCCCCAGAAGTCCTTACCAGAGTTGTTCACGAACTCCAAAGCAACGTAAACTACATTCTGCTTTGCATCTTTTGCGGTAGGATTCCAGTTGTCCCAAACCAAAGTGTAGTTAGGTGCGCTCTTTCCTGCGTTATATGTAGGAATAGATGTTTCTGGAAGGTCATTGTCATATATGAACGATGAATAAGTTGGGGAAGCAGCCTTAGCAATGTAGTTCCAGCCAACTTCTGGTTCAACACCACCAATCAGCACACCTGTCAGCGCAAAAGTACTTGACGAAACGGTGATTTCATTGTCAGGTTCATTAGTATGTTTGCGGGCATCCTGAATAGCGTGATTGTTGTCTTTGAGCGTAGCTGCACCATAGCGAACTGTGGTCTGTAACATTGCTGTACCATAGTTAATGTTCTGTTGCATAGCAACACTACGGGTAGGTGATGAAACGTGGCTGTTTTTTACCCATGTTCCAGTCCATTTGCTTTCGTTAGTCCAATCATCTGTACCATCAGGGTATTCAGTCACCTCATGAGTAGCATTGTCAACACGGACAGGGCTATTGCCGAAATAACAAATCTCTACAGGATAGCGGTAGTTGATAGGGTCGAATTTAGCATTAACATCCCCGTTCATAGCGTAAGAAGGAATCTGGTTATCATACGAGTAGGTAAATTTTCTAGTTGCATCATCAGTTTTGTTATCTATTTCAAGCTTCAATACGGTCGCACCCTGTGGTACGTTAAATATTACTTGTGGGAAATTGTTGAGGTTGTCTGACAATAAATTGGTTTCAGTGGTAGTAAGACCAGATAAAGTCTTCAAAGCATCCATATCAGTTTTCCACATGTTGGTGGCGTGATCAATCATTGAAGTGATAGTAGTTTGCAGAGATTCTGCTACAGCTTTAGTAAGAGCCTCACCGCCAGAAGAAGGATTAGCGCTTGCCACAGTCTGAAGCACATCGTACAGGTCGCCAAGCAATTTGGATAATGCAGGACCAGATCCGGCACGAACTTCACCGGCATAGATGGTATTAAGTTTAATGAAAGCATCAGCCATAATTTCACCCAGCGGAGTGATAGGACGATCAGCATCACCCCAATGGATTGTTGTCTTTGCTACCAAGTGGTTTGTGTCCCATGTGACATAGTCTTTCCAACCGAAATTAGTTGCAGAGTAATTTACAGAATTGAAGGTGACATTGTAATTAGCTCTCGTGTCAACAAGCTTGGTGATAAGGGCTGCTACAAGATTCTGGTACTGATGGAAAGCTTCTTCTCCATTAACACCATTACCAGCAGGAATGCGTCTTGCTGCAGTGAACGAAATCTGGCTCAGATCCTTGCTATTCGCATTCCATATTACTTCTCCCTGTTGCTTGCTGGTGCCAGTTTTAATTGCCTTACCCCAGAAAAGCAGAGTGTTAGTCTCAGCAGGCAGAGACAATTCAAGAACACGACGTGACTTTGGAGCCGCACTTCCATCGCCACTAGGCTTGAGTGAACCGGAACCTAAAACTGTTCCAAAGTCGTACATCTTAGCAGCAGTAATAGCAGTAGCTACATTCTTACCGTCGTTAAGAACGTCTCCAGTCTTGTTAACGTACGTCATTAATGTAGCATTCTCAATACCACGGAATGTTTCAGTAAGCGCCGCCTGTGTATTGAGAGATGTCATACGAGAGGTAGGTTCAGTGCTTGTTGCAACGTTAAAAACGAAGTTTACAGGCACCTCAGGTCCATTTGTCGCATTTCCGTTGCTCGCTGTACCATCGATATTGTCGTCCGAGGTACATCCGGTGAACAACATAGCACTAACGAGAACTATCGTTCCGAATAATGCCTTAATAAAATTTTTCTTCTTCATAACTACTTCGGTTTTGTTAATATTATTCATTATCTTATTGTCTGTTTAAAGTTCGTTCTATCTCTTTCAGGTTCTTTGCTGCATCTTCGTTGCCGTTTTCGGAAGCGCGGCGGAAGTGCTCGAGTGCCTCCTGCTTATTGCCGCAAAGGTATAGTGCTACGCCGAGTGCGTTCTGTGCTCGCTGGTCGTCGCGTACTCCTTCCAGGAGCTTGAGAGCCTTGTGGTGACACTCGCCGCAGTCGGTCTGCAGGAGTTCGCTTGCCTCGTTGATGATGGCTGCTGCCGTATCGGGTACATAGTCGTAGTAAACGCGGATGTAACCGGAGTTACGCTGGTCGGCAAGGATGTTCTTCTTGAGGTATTTCCAAGTCTTTCCACCGTTAATGCGGCGCAGTTGCTGTTCGCGACGTGTTTCGTCGGGTTCGTCGTCAATAATTTTGATAGCCTGCTCAAGCTCGTCAGCGCTCATTACACCTTGCTTGTCTCCAGCCTCTTGCATCTCGACAAGTTGGTCGCGGAAGTCAGCCCAAGCCTCGCCGCCGGCAATGACTTCGTATATAGAGTCGGGAGTTGCTACCTGCTGTTGTACGTAGTCCTTCAGGGCGTTGGCGCGCTTCTCCGAGAGTCTCTCGTTGGCGTCCTTGCCTCCTTCTATTGATGCCAGACCGATAATCTGGATGCACTTAACCTGACTTGTGGAGTCGGCAGTAATCTGATGGGTGATGTCAACTATGCGGTCCAGTGTGGCAGCGTTGTTGCGGAAGTCGTGTGCAATGATGCTGCTGCTAACAGGGAAGTGCACGTAGAGTGCCGCCTTGTCGCGACGCAGTATCTGTGTGCGGTCGTAAGGACGATACTGTGAGATGTGTCTGAGCACGGGGTTCTCCTTCTCCAACTGTCCGGCACGACCGGTGTTGACGGAAACCTCGTGAACGACGGGCTTAACAGGAGCGACGGGTATCGGTACTATCTGCGGGAGGGGCTCCACGATGCGTGGCTCGGGCTTACGTCCTATGCTCCATACCAGGTTGAGACCTAACTTAGGAAGCAGGAAGAACTTGTTGCTCTTGCCCAGATAGGCACCGCAGGTAGCGCACTCGTACTCCTTGTACCAAGTGTAGGCGAGTGCCAAACCAATCTCTGCCTCAAGGTGCATACGACCTGTGAGCCACCAGTTGTAGCCTACGCTGCCGCCAATGGCAACGAGGTCGCCCTGAAGACGCTTGTCGCGAACATCCTTGTACATGCCGAACGGGAACTTCACGTTGCTCACGTTGTAGTGGCTATATACGGCGTGCAAACCCCAGAACGACTTTCTGAACAGGGTGTCGTTGTAGTGGCGGAAGTTTGGCGATATAAGTATGTGTCGCCACTTCTTGTTCTTTGCTTTATCATAGTCCCATAGGTTAAAGCCCGCATTCAACCCCATTGTCCAGACAGAGTCCAAGCGCGTCTCAACACCAAAGTTTGGTGTTAATGTGGCATCATACAAGAGGTTGTTGCGAATTGCGAACCCTTGGCTACGAACTATTGTTGCGTAAAGCAAACCCACAAATAATAATATCGAAACTCTTTGAATTCTCAACATTTTTTATTATGTAAAGTCAGATTTATCACAGAAAAATTTTAACTCGTTTTAATTTATTATTTCCCGCCTTTTTCGTCTCCAGTAACATTATATTACTGCGAAGATATGAAAAATCTTTAATAATATAATGTATATAGGAAGGTTGTTTAAGAGTTTTTAACGTTTTTAACTATATTCCTATGGATTTTCCCTAAAAACAGGCAGGAAAACGCGTGCAATTACTTTCTTTAACTTCTTTAACTTCGTTAGTTTTTTTTTACTACCGAAAAAGTGTATTTTTGCAGCAAAATTGAAGAACTATGTTAGTAAAAACCTATTGCGCTGCAGTCAACGGACTCGAGGTTACTACAGTAACTGTAGAGGTAAGTTTTGCGCGAGGAATACAATTTCATCTTACAGGACTGGCTGATACGGCTGTGAAGGAGAGTTACGACCGTATAAAATCTGCTATGCAGAATATTGGATACCGCTTTCCGACGGCGGACATCACGGCAAATCTCTCGCCGGCAGACCTGAGGAAGGAGGGTAGCGGGTACGACCTGCCGCTGGCGGTGTCTATACTTGCTGCCGACGGGAAGGTGGCTGCCGACAGACTTGGCGAGTTCATGCTTGTGGGAGAGCTCGGACTCGACGGACGACTGGAGCCTGTCCGCGGGGCGCTGCCAATAGCCATCAGGGCGAGGGCGGAGAAGTTCAAGGGACTCATTGTGCCCTTGCAGAACATCCGTGAAGCAGCTGTGGTAAATGATTTAGACGTATATGGTATGGAGACTCTTGCCGACGTGGTGAATTTCTTCAACGGCAACAGGTCGATACAGCCGACAGAAATAGATACAAGAAAGGAGTTTTACGAGCAACAGAGTAAGTTTGAACTGGACTTCGCCGACGTGCGGGGACAGGAGAGCGTGAAACGTGCTCTCGAAGTGGCGGCAGCAGGCGGTCACAATGTAATCATGGTGGGACCTCCGGGGTCGGGAAAGTCTATGATGGCTAAGCGACTGCCGAGCATTCTGCCTCCGCTGTCGCTGTCGGAGAGTCTTGAGACGACCCAGATACACAGCGTTGCAGGACTTCTCGGACGCGGAATGAGTCTTATTTCGCAGCGCCCCTTCCGTTCGCCTCACCACACCATCTCGCAGGTGGCGCTCGTCGGCGGCGGTCAGAATCCGCAGCCTGGCGAGATATCGCTGGCACATAACGGTGTGCTCTTCGCCGACGAGTTGCCGGAGTTCAACAAGAGTACCTTGGAAGTGTTGCGTCAGCCGCTGGAAGACAGGAAGATATCTATCAGTCGTGCGAAGTACAGCATAGAATATCCGTGCTCCTTTATGTTCGTGGCGTCAATGAACCCTTGTCCCTGCGGATATTACGGTGATCCGACGCACCGCTGCGTGTGCACACCGGGACAGATAGGACGTTACTTGTCGAAGATTTCCGGTCCGCTACTCGACCGCATCGACATACATTGTGAAATTCAGGCTGTTCCCTTCTCGGAACTGTCGAAGATGCAGCCCGGAGAGCCGTCAGCAGCTATCCGTGAACGTGTCATCCGTGCCCGCAACATCCAAGAAGACCGCTTCAAACCTTACAAGGGCATCCACTGCAACGCCATGATGACCGAAAAGATGCTCCACCAATTTGCCGAACCCGACGAGAGCTCACTCTCGCTCCTCCGCACTGCTATGGAGCGCCTGAAACTCTCCGCCCGTGCATACAACAGAATACTTAAAGTGGCTCGCACCATCGCCGACCTCGAGGGTTCAGAGAAAGTGCAGAGCCATCATATCGCTGAGGCAGTAGGATATAGAAACCTGGACCGCGGTGACTGGGCAGAGCGAGGATTGTGATGTGATTATCTCTGTTGGTTATCGGGTGAATTTCCCCACGTTACGTCCAAAACTCCTTTTCTCCTGTGGGCTCCATTTCCCCCCGACACTTCGGGCAGGTTCGCATGTCCCATATTCTGAAGTTCTCGCTGCCGCAGTTCAGGCATAGTCTGCCAACCTCACTGCGATAAGAGGGGGCGACGTCAGCAATGATGCCGCCCACCACGATGTTTTGGATAGTCTTGCAGTCGGAGCAGCTTATCGGGGTAATCTTCTGCCGGAAGAGTCCTCGTCCTTCGTACACTTCGGCTTCATACCCGCAAGACTTACAGCGATATTTCAGTTTCCACGCCATTACTTTATGTATTTTATCTTCGACGTATCACGTGGTTTTGCTTCAGGCTGCTCGTCGGCATAGCCTATAGCAATGATGTAGAGCAGTTTGTAGCCAGCGGGGATGTCGAGACTGTCGCGGAATGCCTTAGCTTTCTCGTCGTTTGTAAGGAAGCGCACCGGACCTGTCTGGATGCAGGTGCCAAGTCCTAATGACTGTGCTGCAAGCATCATGTTCTGTCCCATAAGACCAGCATCGAGGTCGAATCTGCCGTCAGCGGGAGCGCATACGCAGATAAGGTTTGGAGCATTGCGTGTCTGACCCTTCACGTCTGCCATGATTTGTGGGTTTTCAATGATTCGCACAGCCCAGTTCTGGCGGTTCATAGCGCTTGGAGCATTGATGCCGGCAAGTGCCACCGTTTCAAGTTTCTCGTGCTCTACGGGTTTGTCGAGGTATTTGCGTACAGAATGACGTGCCATGATGTTGTCCAGCACGGGGTTGGTTTTGAAATCATTTGTGCTTTGTGCCGAAAGGGTCAGCACTCCCATCATTGCCATAAGGCAGAAAATCATTCTTTTCATAGTTCTATCGTTATTTATGTGTTACTTTCTTTTCTTTGTTCGTTGCAAAGATACAAAAAAACTCCGGCAGTTCTATGTTTTGCCAAGCTATTTCTAAATAATTTTTTTAGTGCAAAAAAAATTCTCGCACCTCGAAGTTAGCTCCCCTCCCTTTGGAGGGGTTGGGGGAGGCTTCACATATATACTCGCCCCTAAAAGTGCGCCACTTTTGGGGTAAAAGTAGGCTACTTTTGGTATAAAGTGCTTTGGTGCTGAAGTCGTAACAAGCCTACTTTTACTGCATTTTTCCT
>ODAJ011985811.1_pt1 | contig 13234 bp, 17 predicted proteins | sample 1539241 | NCBI WGS metagenome assembly ODAJ01 (sample SAMN02144231, study PRJEB22623) | gut metagenome | biome: sheep rumen | host: Ovis aries | place: New Zealand | reverse complement strand
GAGACATACTAAAAACAATGTTCATAATAATTAGTTTCCCCTAACTCGAAATGAACTAGATTTCAGTTCATAATATGCATTATAAAAACACCGGATAAAATTCCAGTGTTTTTTTGTGATTTAAAGTGTCCTTTAAGTTATTTTATACTGCTGAAAAAATGAAGTCCGCTTTTGCACAGTATAAATCATTAGCACTTGCTGTTACATTACTCATAAGATAGAAATATGATTTAACTGTTGAGTTGTACGCTCCAGATGTTCCAGAGTAGTATCTTCTATTTCCAATATCATATGTTGTATCTAAGTCAATTTGTGCGGAATGGTCGGTACCGAATATCTTCATTCCATTAACGACATTATTTCCGCTTGTATTAACTTGTGTATTGTTATACAGTCCTCTATTTGCTCCACCAATAAATCGAATATTAGGATAAACCGCATTCATAATCCATTGAAATCCGTAATATGTTTTTATCAAAACATCTTCCAAAGTTTCTATTTCAACAGTGCTATGCCATTTCCCATCTTTAAATTCAAGTGTATGTGTTTCTTTTAATACATTCCTTCCAGTTCCGTCCGCTTTTTTAGTGTTCGTTGCTTGTACGCTGTTAATCCAAACAGCCTTCACGGATTTCGCATATCCTACGTATTCTGTAACTTCGTTTCCATCAACATAATATTTTAAGCTGTCACATGTCGCGGTAGGTGTATAACCCTGTTCCGCATTATTGTTATAGTTATGATTTCCTCCAGTGAAGTGTTCAGAATTTGGCAAATCACCATCAATATTATTGACAGCTTTAACAATATAAGGCGCGTGAATGTCTGTTGTTATTGTGATAAAAGGTACACTTGAGGATGCTTCGGTTGTTGGATAGAAATCTTCATTTTCAATTAATCCAAGTGAGGCAAAATCGGGGAGATTATTTGCACCATGTTTATTAAATTTCACGCACAAATCATAACCATTTTTGTATTTTGTGATAATACTGAGTTGTTCGTTTTCGATATTAACACCGATTGGTGTTTTGATTTGCTCGGAAAATGAATCTTTTACAATCATCTGACCATATGGCTGATATATTGGAAGTCTACTAGTGCCAACAAAAACCATAAGCGAGTCTGTTGGGGTGTTCTGGGGCATATATGAAATTCGTATATATTTCGTATTGCTTTGAATAAGTTCATATGTGCCAAATGTTACATTTATTCCTAATAGCAATTCCTCTCTCGCTCCGATAAATGATTTGTTTGCGTCATATTCACAAATGTAATACCTATCCTGTGTTACCTTGTTATTATTCTGAATTGCTATGATATTCGGAGCGTTAACAGGCATGAAATCAGACGTACTAAATGATGGTAATGATGAAGAAACAATGCCATATACATTAAGAACACCAACCTCAATAGCTGATTTGTCAAACAGATTGACTGATACGTCAAAAACATTGTCTTTAATCTGATTTAAAGCGTTCTTTAAATTAGAAATTTGCCCTCTTACAGCATTGCCGGCGCTGTCATAAATTTGTTCATCTTCCGCAACTCTGATATCTAACAATTCCGTATTTCCTTCGGTTTGTGTTCCCGACGGAATAATATTGTCAACTCGTGATTGTAACAAATTTACTTGTTCACGGGTTGAAGATACATAGTTATTAGCTTCCGTAGCGCTCTGCGCGGCTGCCTGTGCATATTCTCTCGCATTAATAGCATGTGTGCTAGCCTGTTCAGTCAGTGCCTCAGCACTTTCTTCATACTGTTTAGCATTCTCTTCAGATGTCTTTGCATTCTCTTCAGAGGCCTTTGCATTCGCTTCAGATGTTTCAACATCTTTAATCTTCTTAATAATCCAGTCCGTGTTTAAATCGTGAAAATTGCTATACGGGAAATTCTCATACATCTTGTTGTTCCTCCATTTCTTCTAACTTATACATAATTTTGTCGGTTATAAAGTTCGCTAATTCCAAGGCTATCACAATATTCATTATAATCAGCCCTATAAACAATATAGCAAACATTCCGACGATGTAGCACCATTCTAACCCCGTCATAATCAGTATACCATAATACAAAACCGTTGTTTAAAATCTTCGATTATGTACCCAACAATATTGAATTGCACCACTTCGCGCTCTTCTTTAATCATTTGTTGTGTTGTCGTCACGCCGATATTTCCATATTCATGACGTTCGCGTGTAATTTCTCCCGTTTCGCTGCCGTTTGATGTGCTGGTATTAGTCCGGCTTTCCGTTCTGGTGTTATTAATCGTGTCTTTTTCCCTGTTTTCGAAATTTGAGCTATTAAATGCCGATACTGAGTTTGTATTAGTTCCGTTGTCCGTAATTGTCCCGCTTATCGTGTCCGATATTCTGTTTTCGTTTTCCCTGTCGGTGCTTTCGGTTTCCTGGTAATACCCGTCTTTGTTATAAATAGGGTTATATTCTAAATTAACTGTGGCCATCAGTTTTTCCCAAACCGGTTTTTGCTTACTGCTCCATGCCCCTATAATTGTTTTCATGACGTCCGGACGCGGATATATTACCTCAAGTTCGGAAAGTTCCGCCAGTAAGTTTGGAATTAAAACACCTGTCTTGTCGACGCCCTCCGGCACCTGCATTTCGTCAAAAAGCGTGTTGTCGTAATTGTACAACCCCAGAATTGACAATGTTATATTACTCATTTTCCGCCTCCGGTTCTTTTTTCGTTTCCGCTACAGCCGGCGTTCTAAGCGTCACGCTACAGTCAATATCGAACATTTCCCTAGTCTTTTTCATTCCTTTGTTTATTTCAATATACCACTGATAGGCGAGCGCCTGCGTGTCGAAATTATTGGCGTTCACTTCGTCAACTATCATACGCTCGCGCTTTTCCGTGTTACTGTTTGGAATGCCAACCAGCGTATCGAAAGCATTATCGAGTTTTTGCAAAGTTTCAAATAATTCAAGTCCCACGTAAGTTTGTTTAATGTCCTGGTTAAACATCAGCCAGTTTGGCGACCCGTCGTCACGGAATAGCTTTTTATCCACGAATCCGGCGGGGTTTCCGCTGGCTATGTCGTCGTATAGCTTTTTAAAAGTTTCGGCTTGTGTTTTGGTTTCGCTGGCGAAAACATACGCGAGTTTGGTGTTAAATAGGTTAATACCAAGGCTTTCTGATGCGACGGCCATCATGTCGGCGTAATAGCTGATAATGTCCATAATTCCGCTATAATTCGGCTGGCACTTAATAAGCGTGCATTGCTTGTCAATTACCGGTTGTTTAAGTCCTCTTAATAGCGGATTGGCAATAATGGCACGGGTCGGCTGGTAATATACGCCGACGCCGTGAAGCGTGCAATTCTGCGGGATGACTCCGAATTTATCGGTATTAATCACGGCCACGTATCCAAAACCGAAAAGTATATATTTAAAAAACGCTTCATTCCAGTTTTCCGGCATTTTAAAATCGAAAACACTGAATACTTTCATTAAAAGATATTTTCGGAAAAAGAACGCGAGCGCCGTGTTTTTTGCATGTACCGTAGACGGTGAGCGCACCGCATTATACATGTTAATATATTCATAGTCATATGGCTGTTGGCTTAGTCCGTATACGCTCATTATTTTTTACCTCCCATTAGATACTCTTTTAAAAGTTCCTTTTTCTTATTTAATATAAACCCGTAATATAAAAGAATTTTCTTTCGTTCCGAAGGCGTGGGCGGTTCCGGCGGTATTGGCGGGTCGGGTGAAATACCCGGATGAATTAAAAAGCCTTGAAATATTGTATGCGGGTTTGTGTACCAGCTCCAGTCGTTGTTTCTGTATCTTCTTCGTGTGACAAAATATTCTGCGCCCCAGTTGGACTCGGAAGCTATTACATAAGACCCGTCGGAGGCGATTTCTTCCACGATAGCAACATGGCCGGCGCCACCGGATTTGTCCGCGTAGCATATGCAAGCACCAAGCGCCGGCTCGGATGAACGGATAAGTGAAGATGATGAATTCGACCAATAACCCGATGCATTAGTAAAAGCAAGTCCTAAATTATCGCTGGTACTGTTTGCTAATTCCATCCACCGGCCGTGTACATAGCCGGTGCAATTAGGCAAAACAGATATACCGCCGTCCGACCCTATAATGCACCGGTTATAACCGCCGTGATTTATATTAATCCAGCGCGGGTCGCTGGCCGACGGCGCGGTTAATCTCGGATAATATACCATATTAACTCCTATTCATAATAAAACCCGTTTGTTATATATTCTTGTATTTCGTCGTGTTCTTCGGTTGTCCCGTAAATCGGCACATCTCCCAAACATTTAAGATAACCGCCAAGACTTGCCGGTGTTGCGGTTTTACAATACGGCCGGCCTAGTTCTGCATTATATTCGTCAACTATCGGGAAAAATTCATGATGAACGCGGGGCTGGCCGCGCAAGCTTGCAAAGCCCCCGCCCCCTCCGGTTGTTGATAATCTTGGAATCATAGCGCGGACGCCCTCGGCGATTCCGTTTGTTATTGAAGTGATAGTTCCGGCGACATCTCCCGTTAATATGCTGCCGATTCCGCCGGCCATTGAATTAATGAAATTTTGTGTACCGCCTAAATAATCTTTTACAACCTGTGAAAGCTGAATCGGCACGCCGATTTGTGCTTGCAGGATATTGGTAATGACCGACCCGTTACCGATTCGTAAAATTCCCATTCCGGTTATATTATCAGTAAGTATATAACACCTAACCTGGGACGCGTCACGATATAATGTCGTGTCTAGTTCTACCATTCCGAACGGCTGAAATTCAAGCCACAAATTCGTATATGGCGAGGTGTTCAGATATGCACCCCTCGAGGATGCCTGCGGATGTTTTACCAGATCAATACTAACTTGATTTTGAATATATGGTAATTGCGCGCCTAATGATTTATTTGTGACGGTAACAGTCCAATTCCATACGCTAAGCGTCGGAAATTCATTTCCGTTTACACTGGCGTACATGGTCGGCACCCATACGCAGGATACAATATATTGTAATGGATTCATTAGCGATTTTTGCAATACAAGCGACGCATCATTTAAATCAATCGCGGTTCCTCCGGCGCCTCCGGTTAAAAGCGTATCATCCATAAGCGCTTGGCACAATGTCGTTAACCCCGATTGTGATAAAGCTACATATCGCACACTCCCGTAAGTCCCGTTTTTAGATATTATCCCTAATATAAACGTACCGTCGGAAACGCTTATATTTTCGGTTCCGCTCTGGTGGATAAACGGCGACGTGCCGGTGGTATATTCATATGAAGCGTTTGTTTTTGTCGGATACATCGTGTCTGTTATGTTGCCGTCAGAAGCGCCCGACGCTCTAAGCACGTACAACGAAGCGCTCCCGATTTTGCTTTTCCAGCTTGCCAGCACATCTTGCTTACAATGAAGTTCCAAAAATCCCTCATTATATACAATGTCTTCAATCCAGTAAAATCTATACCATCTCGGAACGTATATATAATTCCAGTTGTGGCTTGTATCTTGCGGGTCAAAGTTATTAGCCTTGTAAAGAACGAAAACGGGGTTTAAATACGAACATCCCTCTTTCAACACGACAGCGTCCCAGTTGTCCATAGTGTCGGGGTCAAGTCCGGCTGTCACTGGGTGAGCGGTTGAATTTATTTTTTTATCATATTTAAAATACCATATTCTAAATGCCATAAAATCACATCCTTATTTTAAAATATTGGCCGGTGGTAATTCTCGGAAAAGCCACCGGCCGTTTGAAGAGGAAGTCCCAATAGGATTATCAGTCTAATAAAAGCAATGCGCCCTTTTCGGTAAGATCGTTTGTATATCTGGCTTCGGTTGTCCACCATGTATTATAATACAAACCTTTCGCATTTAACGGAGTATTGACAATATATTCGTCAATAATGTTTGTCGCGATTGCATCTTCGTCGAAAATCAGCCCAAAAATATTGCTTACGGTTTGCGCCTCGCCGATGCTTACAACACCGCTAGCGTTGACAATGCTCGGCGTAACTTGCACCTCGTCCGGTTTGTTAATGCTCTGCCAATAGTTAATTGCCTCGACATCAGCATATGCCAGCGGTTCCTCGTGGTAAGTCGTTGTGTTAACCATTGTATCGATAACGTCGAGCGCCTCGGCCGTAATATACATTTTCTGGTTTGCGTATGGCGTATGACGGTTTACCGGCTTGTTAGCAACCTGGTATTGGTATTTTCCGGAGCGTTCCGTAAATTCTCGCGCGATTGTGTTAATTCTTGCACGCACCCAGCGGAAGAAACCGCCGATATTTTCTTCTTTATAAATATCCTGTGCGGTAAGTGATAAGCCGGTGAGATCGTTGTATTCAGTAAGCAAATGAATAACGCTTGTGCTGTCCTGCGCGTTCTTGGCGCCGATAAAGTTGGCCAGAGCACCGCGCGCCAGATTTTCAAGATATTGCTCATGTTTGTTTGACATTTCCGATGTTATTAGCGTGATAAGGCTCCCAAGCTGTTCGGGGCTTTCAAACGCGTTTTTAAGCTGGCGCTCAAATACTGTCACATAATCCTGGTAAACGGTTGAAGCGTAAAATCTCATTTCCAGCAAATCCGGCTTTTTGATCAAATAATGGTCTACGCTCTGCCCGTCGACAAGATTTGCATGGGTGTTAAAAGCGCCCTCGGCCTCGGTTGCCCTGTCGGCCATGCTGATTTTGCGCATGATACCGCCGAATCTCATATTATCGGCCATAAGCCCCGCAAATTTGCGATTGTACGGGCGTGTGCTAAAAATCGTTTTGCCGATTGTTTGCATTAATGTATTGTAAATCTGATCGGTTCCGACAGCCAAAGTTGTCGTTGCCATAGATACGAACTCGCCGGTATTTGTCGGCGCGATGCTGGCGCGTCCGGTTGCCTGCTGGTGCAATGAATTTAAAATCTGATATACGTCGGTAATTTGCATAGAATTAACGGCCATGTTATTTTCCTCCTTATTTCTTTTCCTTTACTGGCGGGTTTATAATCTCCGCAAAAATATTTTCCATCGTGCGCGGTTTCTGCGCCTCCTGGTTGACCGAAAGCATGTTGTTAATCTGCATCATTTGTCTTAGTGTTTCAATCTGTGTTTGAATGGCTTGTAGCGGGTCGGTGCCGTCCGGTGCCGGTTCGGGGTTGTTCGGCGCTGGTGCCGGTGCCGGGGCTGGCGCTGGTGCCGGTGCCGGGGCTGGCGCTGGCGCGGGTGCCGGCTCGCCGGCTTGTGTAAGCTTATAAATATCTTCTTTGGTATAACCAGCGTTCGCTAATTTGATAATGTCGTCTAATGTCATGTAAATAGCTCCTTTTTCATTTCCTCATTAATAAAATCAAATTTCTGGTTTATGTCGCTGATGGGAATAATTTTATATTTATATATCCGGTCGACAATGCCTTGTACTTCCTCGTATCTGTCGCCAAGCGCTTTTTTCCTGCCGGCACCCGTTCCGAATACGCCAATCATTACCATAAGCGCAAGTTCCAAGGCGGTATTGTATTTTATATTTTCAGCTTTCATTTGTTAATTTGTCCTTAAGTTCGATTAACGCTTCGGTGTTTTTTGCGATAACGTCTTTTAACATGCTTACCTCTTCTTTATGGTTTTCGGTCTCTTTCATTAAGTACCAGAATATTAAAATACACATCGCAATCGGAAAACCTAAACTTCCAACTAACTGAATTACTGCATCAGCCTCCATACAATACCGCCTTTCTATTCTGTAAATGAGTTAGAATCGTGAGTTAACCATGCTCACGGCCGCCGGTTCCGCCGGCTGGTTATGGCCTTCTAACTCATGCATATTATACATTATTTTTATTTAAAATAATAGTGTTCAAATAACCGTTCAAGCATGTAAGATTCAAACATGATTTTACGGTTTAAATAGGCGTCCCACAAGTAAAAATAGTTACGGCAAAACCGCTTTAATTCCATGTCATTGTCGCCGTAATATGGAACGTTTCCCGACAAGTGTGTTGTTACGTAATAGGTGCCGTTTGATTTGTGCTTGTATATGACGCTTTCCCCGACCTGCACAACCGGCTTGTATTCTATAAGATTCCGGCTTCCGACATTCACGCCGGTTTCTATGTTAAAATCGTTAGAAATTGCCATTTTTGTAAACTCTGATTTTTCGTTTGCCAGCCGGTAAAGCGCCGTTTCTTTTTTCTTCTTCGATACTGGCGAATTGTGCAGCAAATATATATTAATACCGCGCCCGGCGTTTGCGTATATATCAATGTTTTTCGCAAGCATCCGCTCGCATATTGTGACAAGCCCCAGCTCGATGAAAACGGGGTTTGCTATATCATTCGAGTTGGCCATGCATATCATTTTGACCGGTTTTTCTCCGGAAAGCTCGCGGTTCCTGTTTATAGTTTCGTACGCATTTAACAAAGCTTTTCCCTCGTCCTTGATCGGCTTTTCATGGCGCTCGGGTATGAACTCGTCATAAAACAATAATTTAATGCCGGACATGTCAAACCCGCGCATGTTTGCCACGGTCGAAAGCGCGCACGAATACCCCTGCGTAATAAATCCAGTTTCCTCGCCGTTTTCATTATATATTATATCGCCATAGCGCCCCATGTTTTTTCCGGCGCTCCGGCATGTTATAAGGCGCTCATTTTGATAATAATTTTCTATGGCCTTGAATGGCGAAAAATCCTGCCTGCTTATGATATTACATTGCTCCTGCGTGCGCCTCATTAGCATAAACTGAATACCCGGGCGCTTGTATACATACCGCAGCGCCCCGAATGTTTTCCCGGTTCCGCGCGCCCCAACTATAAAATTGAACGTTGCGCTGTTTTCTATAATCCTGTCCATGTCAAGATAACCGTTTTCATCATATATTATTTTTTTCATTTTAACCTCCATGCAAATAAAAGCCGGCGCTGGCAACCGGCTTTTTTAAATTTATGCTACTGTCACGTTGTAGTATTTGCGCCCGTTTTTGCTTGTGCCGGTGAAAATCTTAACCGGTGGCAAATCATCGCCAAATGCTTCGACAATCTCTTCGAAAGCGCGCATTACAATGGCCGAATTAGTAGCGATAAATTCGCCGTCTTTTGTCGCCATTGACAAAATTTCGGTTGTATCGCCGTTTTCGTTTGTGTCGGTGAAGCGCGCCCAATACTCAATTTCTAAAATCTGATTTTCGAAATTTCTGATACTTTGTGTTGAGTTGCTAGATGTAAGATGGTACTTTTCAATTTTTGTAAGTTCTTTTGATGTTTCAATAATTTGTTTCATTTTTGTTTTTCTCCTTTTTCTTTCTTTTGTGCAATTAGCAATTTCTATATTAAACGGCGCCAGCATCAGCCGTCTAATAAGCGCCATGTATCGGCATGGTCTAGCAACCATTTATAGTCGCCGGCCAGCCCTATTTCATATGTCGAGTTTCTAATTAATACGTTAGTCGTAAGCTCGATTTCGGTTCCGTATCTGTTTATCATTCCGCCGTATTCGTCGTTATATACGCTTTCGGTTCCTCCGGCTTTTCTGAATACAAAGCCTTCTTTGAAATTTTCAAGACGTCCCAGCTCTTCGGGCGCAAGCTTTTTATTAACTCCGGAACATGTGACATGAAGTCCGCTTTCATCTTCATAAGCGTATTTCTTAGCGCCCAGCGTTATAAACCTGGTATAATTTCCGTCATTTTCATAAACGCCCAGACAATGTTTGCCGCCAGATGAATCAAAAGCAATACCACCAGTAGCAACAGCCAGTCGGTCGCAGCTAGCGTTATATCGGCTAATTCCTCGTCGGATATTTCCCTTAATTTTTTCAATTTCATTTTTGTTTTTCCTTTCTTTGTATATATCGGTTGTATATTTGATACTATCAGTATCGCAATAAATGCATGATTCACCGCACAAGTCTATCGCGGTTTGCAATTCCCGCCGGCTTATCGCCGTTGTCCATACGCCCCACGCATACGACTGATAAGGCTTTTCGGTGCTTTTTCTTAGAAGATCGGCCGTTTCTTTGTCGTCTTCATAAAATAACATGCTTTCCGCGTCATATAGCAATAATTCCTTTGTCGGCTTCATTACGCTCATGCCGTATATGGCGTTTAGTCTTTCTTTGCTTTTATGATATTCTTCCTCAAGTTCTTTGTTTCCCTTTAATTCGGTTTTCAGCCGGTAATATTTTTTTATAACATCCCGGTAAGCGTCCGGCAAAGCCCCGTATCTTGAAGAATACAAATCACGTATTTTAATATCGGTAAACTCATACTGATTTATGATGATCATAAAATCAATATCCGTAAGCGTTGTTTCAAGGTACTGCGCAAACAATACGCGCCCGTTGTCTTCTATGCATCCCGTTAAACTCCGGCATTTGTGCCGGCTGATATACGGAAAATATACATCTTCTTTTAACGACATGTCCCAGAATGCCACCCGAAACAAACATGCCCGTTTTCGTTTTGCCATCAGTTCAAACAAATGGTCTATGCTTGTGTCGTCTTCCCTCAGAAACTTTGATACCGGGAAATTATACATTACCTGCGACGCCGGATAAGACGACGATTTATCAAAGCTTTCAACATTGGTTAATATCTTGCCGGAATACTTGCGGTTGGCGTGCGTGTTTCCGCCCCGGAAAGCCTCAAGCATCATTTCATATTCTTCTATTTCCGGTTGTATGTTTACCAGCCACGGCCGGACTTTATACATGCTCTTCTTCACTTCGCGCCTTACATATCCCGTGGAAGTATAAGGCAATGTATGATAGCTTTCGCCGTCTATTCGTTTTTCCATCGCTTCACAAAGCCCCAGCACGTCATTAACACAATAATCCAATTCTTTTTCCGAAAGCCTGGTTGCGGGCGTTCTGATTTTACTATAATCAAATTCGGCACCGGAAAGTTTTTCGTGTTTCACATGAAACTTTTTTGTAAGAGAATCCAAAGACATGTTTGTTTGCATATATGAACAGCGAAACTCGATTTTATCTTTGCATGTCGCATATAAAATTTTTCTGTCGTCCATCGCAAACACATTATCGGGTTCAAATTCTAGCACGCTTTTCAGATATTGCCATTCATAGCTAAGATTGTGAACAAATACGACAAGCCTTTCGTGATCGGCCAGCGTTCCAAGTATATCATTTATAAATTGCCTAAACTCTGCCCACGTCCGCCCGTATATGACCATTTCATCATCGCCGTATTTTATTGCGAATTGCCATATATACATATACGCTTGGTTTATTCCGGCGTCGTTTGTCGCCTCGATATCGAACGCGCTGATAATGTTTTTGTAATTTATATAATACCCGTCTTTACTTCTTTTTCTTCTTTGTCCCCGCGCCGGTCTTTGTGCCGGTGTTTCTTCTATTCTGTTTATCAGCTTTTGCTTTTGCGTAATTCCATTTATTACGTATCTGATTAAAAGATAATCCCTCGCCATCTTTCGGTATTTCCATTTGTGCCAGTTCGTCGGCGTGATTTATAAATGCTTTCATGTGTTTGACGATTTCGTCGGGACTAACGCCCAGCTTCAAAGCATTTTCAAATACTTGCGCCGTTTGGTCGGACGCCCGAAAGCGTTTGCCTTTTGCCATTTCCTGCCGGCGCCAGTTTTCCATAAAACGCGTGAATCCTTTTATTGCGCTTGGCGGTATGTTATAACCGTGCGCTTGCAACGCCTCCGCGGTCTTTTTATCTTCCTGTTTGTAATATTCCCGGCGAACGCCAGATTTAGTCCACGGCGTATTTACAAACGCCCTGGCGCTTGCAAGCTGGCGATCGGATAAATCGCCTAATTCTTTTAATGTCGGGAATCTGCGGTAATTATTTTCAAATCCGGCTTTTTCAAGCCTCGCGATTCTTTTATTGGCGATAGCGCGCAAGCGCGTATATTCTTTACGCGCCTCGCGCTCTGCCTCGGTGTATACTTTTCGTGCCATTACTTAAATCCGCCCATATCTCACGCCTAGCGACGGGTGAAGATTATAATTTCCGTCATACTCCATATACCCGATATATATTTTTTTCTTTTTTTGAAAATCGGTTATAATTGATAACCCGTCTACCGGCATTTTGTGAAACGTCCATTTTTCCGGCGTTCTGATAACGTTCCAATGATTGCGCTTTAATTCGCAATTTATCCACAAATCAAACAAATAATATAGTTCGTTTTGATATTTGTCGGCGTGATACTTAGACTGCATCATAAACCTTTCAATATCTTCTAGCAAATCATCAGTTGCATAGACTTTTATCATATTAGTCATTCTAAATATACCAGTCCTTCCGATGGAATATAGGAAGCTATAATTTTGCGCCTATATACCATGATTTCGGTTTCGTAACGCAGCCGGTTGGCCAAGTCCTGCGATATATTGGTTAGGCGCTCCATTTTATAAATCTCAGCTTCATAAAACATATTTACTAAATATTGAACCTGGGACGGGGTAATACTATTGTCCGTTTCCAAACTTTCAATATAGTTAATAATTTCGCTAGGCGTTTGTTTCAAAAAAATCATTCTGATAACGCTAAGCTTATAATCTTTGAATTTTTTATAAACCATTATAACCTCCATTTGTCAAAACGCGCGATTCAGAATCGGCTAATGATTTGTAAATATTGGTGTATTCTTCATCGCTGATAAGATCGAGCCAGAAAGCCGACTTTGCAACCCCGATGCATTCCCGCAGCAGTCGCGCAACCCTGGGGTGATTATCGCCAAACATAATGGCGATTTCCATTGTAGCGATAAACGCATTGTCTAGTTCTCTGATAATTAAATCTGTGCTTGTGTTCATGTTCTGTTTTCCTTTCTATATAATTTGATTGATTTTCTTTTCGGCGGTCGTTTGTCTACATCCGATTTTAATTAACACGTGAGCGGTTGGTATTCTGAACAAACTGTCTTTTTTAAACCGGTTAATACATACCGTCGCTTTCGCGTTTGTGGTTGTGCTGATTTCAATAATTTCATTTTGTGTTTCGAGTTCAAAACATGCGCATGTCGTTACACGTTTAACTTTAAACCCTTGTTTCTCTGCTAAGTCTATGGCCATGCTCTTAATTTCCGATTCTGTCATTGGGTTTTCCTCCGGTGAATCATTATTAATGATTCTGAAATAATTATAGTTGTCAAGACAATTTTTTTCAATAAAAAATTAACCATGGTTATATGAATTTTCTATAACTGGTTATAAGTAAAAGCTATAACAATTCCGAAGGATTCTGCTAGCGTAATG
>ODAJ014755058.1_pt1 | contig 13237 bp, 9 predicted proteins | sample 1539241 | NCBI WGS metagenome assembly ODAJ01 (sample SAMN02144231, study PRJEB22623) | gut metagenome | biome: sheep rumen | host: Ovis aries | place: New Zealand | reverse complement strand
GGTGGGTGGAAAGAAAAAAGGCAATAAACAATTGTCTGATGCAAAAGAGGGTTACATAGTCAAAGATGATATCGAATATGGTTCTGGCAACATTATTCCTCTTTGGGCTTTTGGATTCCTGTATTAAAAGGGTTATAGATGAGGGATGGTGAAAGTTTTTTCAACGATAACGATAACCTTTAATGGATGAAGGATGATGTAAGATGTAAGGGGCATAACTGTCACCTGTCACCTATCACCTATCACCTGTCACCTGTCAATTACCCAAGGTCCACGACTGTGATGCCTGCACCGCCGAACTGTACGTGTTCATCTCTGCAACCGATGACATTGGGCAGGGCGTTGAGGTAATCGCGTATCAGGGAGCGGAGGATGCCGTTTCCCTTACCATGCAGGATGCGTACCTGACTGACACCGATAATGATGGCATCATCTACAAAGCGCTGCACCTCCATAAGGGCTTCATCACCTCTCAAACCACGAACATCTATCTCATGACGGAAATTACGTGTGTGCTCATCTATAACATTGCGAGTCATTGATGACTTCTTATTGCGCTCGGCATCCATCATGGCACCAATGCCACTCTTCTTGGTCACCTTGACATCAAAGGAGGTGTCTCCTTCATTGAATTTTTTCAGCAGCTTCTCAATAGGAGAAAGTTCCTTTGGACCCTGAGCCTCTTGCGCCTTTGACCTTTGACCTTCGATCTTTGACTTTTGCCCTTCCTGCTGCCCCTGTGCTGCCTTCTCTGCCTTGCGCTTTTCCTTGCGTTCTCTGCGTGCCAGAATCTGCTGCATCTTCTTCTCGATGGCAGCATCTTTCTCGGTGGTGTCAATCTCTTTCACCTCGCTGCGGAAGTCATTGAGTTCTTCGCGCAACTGCCTTGTACGCTCTTTCTCGGCTGCTGCCTCGCGTATTTCGCGGATGGTGTTCTCGATGCGTCTGTTGGCTTCCTTGAGCATTTCTTCTGCCTGCTCCTTGGCACGTCGGAGAATAGCCTTTCGCTCTTTGTCTATCTCCTCGATGTTGGTTTCATAGCGCGAAATGGTCTTCTCGACATCTTTCTCACGTTGGTGTACCGTCTGTCGCTTCTGCTCCCAGTACCTCTTGTCGCGCACTATGTCCTGCAGGTATTTGTCGCTCTGGATGTAGTCTTGTCCTACTATCTCCGCTGCATCGTTGATTACCTCTTCGGGCAGTCCCGTCTTGCGGGCTATCTCAATGGCAAAGGATGAACCGGGACGCCCTATCTGCAACTGGAAGAGGGCTTTCATCTGGTGACGGTCATAGAGCATTGCACCATTGATGACTCCAGGATGGTCTTCTGCGAAATGCTTCAGGTTCTGGTAGTGTGTGGTGATTACTCCCCATGCTTTCCGCTCCCAGAATTGTTTCAGGACAGCCTCTGCTATGGCACCACCAATCTGTGGCTCTGTGCCAGTACCAAATTCGTCGATGAGAAGCAGCGTCTTGTCATTTGATGCCTTTATCATGCGCTTCATGTTCAGGAGGTGGGAAGAGTATGTCGAGAGGTCGTCCTCGATGCTTTGCTCGTCGCCAATGTCTATCATAATGGTGTCGAAAACTCCCATTGTGCTGTTCTCCTTCATAGGCACGCTGAGTCCACACTGCACCATATATTGTAGCAGTCCGACAGTCTTCAGACATACCGACTTGCCACCGGCATTCGGTCCGCTGATGATGAGTATCTTCGGATGTGAGGCATCTCTCTCTTCATTGCTTGTCAGCGTAATGTCGAGGGGCACAATGTCTTTGTTCTGTCGTCTCAGGGAATTGCGTAACAGTGGATGGCATGCCTGCACCCAGTCGATGTGGGGGTGGGGTAGCACCTCTGGCTCTATGGCGTCAAATTCGTGTGCCAGCTGGGTCTTGGCTTGTATGAAGTCTATCTCGCCAAGGAACTTCATGCTTTCCAGTATGCCGTCAACGTCGGGGCGTATCTCGTCGCTCACCTCTGTGAGAATTCTTATTATCTCCCTCTTTTCCTCGGCTTCCAGTTCGCGTACCCTGTTGTTTGCCTCCACTACGGCAGTAGGTTCCAGGAAGAGCGTCTTTCCTGTTGCCGACTCGTCGTGCACAATGCCGCTAATCTTGCGCTTCATGCTTGGAGGAATAGGAATGACAAGTCTGCCGTCGCGCATGGCTGGCGTCACATCTTTCTCTATGAGTCCGTCCTGCTGTGCTTTTCGGAGTATGGAATTCAGCGTCTGCGATACGGAGCCGGCTGCCTTCTTCAGTTCGCCTCTGATATGGAACAAGGCACTGGAGGCGGAATCTTTTATGTGACCGTATTTGTCGAGTATCTGGGATATCCTTCTGGCGATATTCGGATATGCATGCACGTCTTTTGCCAGGTCCCAAAGGGTAGGATAAGGGGTAGTTGAGAGTTGAGAGTTGAGAGTTGTTAGTTGAGAGGCTGTTGAGAGTTTATCGTTTTCGCTTTCGTTATCATCATCCTCTCCTTTCAGACATTCCCTGAAGTCGATGATTGTCTGCAGGCATCTCATGAGTTCAAACAACTCCTGCTCTTCCATGTGGGTGCCCTTCAGCTTCAGGCGTGCCACACATTGTCTGACATCAAAGAAAAACTCTAATGGCAGTTCCTCTGCCTCTTCCTTTAGCCTGCGAAATTCACGTATGGCAGACAGCTGGCGGTTTATCTCCGCAGCATCTGTCATAAATGTCATATCGCCAACACGTTCCCACCCTAATTGGCAGAGGCAGTTGCCCCTCAGCAGGGTGCGGATAGCAGTAAAACCGAGCTTTTCTTCCATAGTGCTTTTTCAAATTTGCGTGCAAAGTTACAAAAAAATATCGAAAATTCGATTTTCTTCTGGTATTTTGCTCACTTATTAGTACCTTTGACCTCCGTCGAAGGTGCTCCGTCATTGAAATAAAATAAAAAAATGCATTTTATTTGTATTTCTCATAACTTATTGCATAAAATTTTCACGTTCGAGAAAAGAAATATACTCCTTTTCTTCTCACTTAACCAAATTTTTCGTACCTTTGCAGCTCAAAAAAAGATATTTATGGATAAGAATACTATAATCGGTTTTGCACTTATTGCTGCTGTACTCTTTGGTTTTACATGGTTTAACCAGCCTTCGGCAGAAGATATCGAGGCACAGCGCAAGAGTGATTCATTGGCTGTTGTAAATCAACAGAAGAAGGAACAGGCTGAGATAGCCGAGATACAAAGACAGGCTGCCGTTGCAAAGGCTATGGCAGAGGACAGCACTTCGTTATTCTTCAATAACTTGAAGGGTGTTGAACGTCGTGTGACATTGGAGAATGACAAGCTGGCTCTTACATTCAACACTAAGGGTGCTGTAGTGGAAAAGGTCGTAATAAAGAACTTTGAGGACCTTAATGGTGCCAAAGACCTGACCCTTTTTGACAAGACCAGCCAGAGCCTTAACTTCATCCTTACCACAAAGGAGCAGAACATAGCCACCAAAGACCTCTATTTCGACGTAAAGCAGGGCAATGGCGGCAAGCAACTCGTCTTTGTGGCTGGCGACGAGGCTGGCAAGAACATCTCTGTCACATATAGCCTTGACAAAGACTACATCCTCTCTTGCTCTATCCTTGCAAACGGCATGGGCGGACTATTCGCTCCAAACACTACAAATCTTGACATCGACTGGCAGGAGCGTTGTAAGCAGCAGGAGAAAGGCTTCAGCTTCGAGAATAGATATGCTACTCTGACATATCACTTCACAGATGGCGGTACCGACTATCTCAACGAGACAAGCGAGAAGACAGACGAAACTGTTGACGAGGCTATCGACTGGGTAGCATTTAAGAATCAGTTCTTCTCTGCCGTAATGATAGCAAAGGACGGCTACGGCTATGGTGATGCTGTGAAGCTTACAAGCATTCCGCAGGAGAAGGAAACGGGCTTCCTGAAATACTATCAGGCAAAGCTGAAGACCGCTTTCGACCCAACTGGCGTAAAGCCAACACAGCTGGAGTTCTACTATGGTCCGAACGACTTCCGTCTGCTGCAGTCGGTAGAAGACGAGAGCTCTTTCGGAAAAGACCTCGAACTGGAACAACTCGTATATCTCGGATGGCCTTTGTTCCGTTATATCAACCGTTGGTTTACACTGTATGTCTTCGACTTCCTCAGAGAGATGGCTATCCCTATGGGCTTCATCCTCATTCTTATAACACTGTTGCTGAAGGCTATCACCTTCCCAATGGTTAAGAAGAGCTATATGTCAAGTGCCAAGATGCGTGTGCTGCGTCCGAAACTCGACGAGGCAACAAAGCAGTATGACAAGCCGGAGGATGCCATGAAGAAGCAGCAGGCTATGATGCAGCTGTATTCTGAGTATGGTGTCAGCCCTCTCAGCGGATGTCTGCCAATGCTCATACAGATGCCTATCTGGATTGCTATGTTCAACTTTGTGCCGAATGCCATACAACTGCGTAGAGAGTCTTTCCTGTGGATTGACGACCTCTCAACCTATGACCCAATAGTAGAGTGGGGCACAAATATATGGCTTATTGGTGACCACCTGTCATTGACATGTATCCTCTTCTGTGTTGCCAACCTCCTGTATTCTTGGATGACAATGCGTCAGCAGAAAGACCAGATGGTAGGTCAGCAGGCAGAGCAGATGAAGATGATGCAATGGATGATGATGCTCATGCCGCTGATGTTCTTCTTCATGTTCAACGACTATTCTTCAGGTCTTAACTTCTATTACTTCATTTCTCTCTTCTTTTCTGCCGCTATAATGTGGACTCTCAGGAAGACTACCAACGACGAGAAACTCCTGGCATACTTGGAGGCACGCCGTGAGGAGAACAAGAAGAACCCCAAGAAGATGTCAGGACTGGCAGCACGTCTGCAGGCTATGCAACAGCAGCAGATGGAACTGCAGAAGAAACGTGAGGAACTCGCACGCAAGAATGCAGCGTTGAGGAAGTAAAGTTTAAACCGACTCTCAACTGTCAACTCTCAACTGTCAACTATCAACTCTCAGCTATCAACTCTCAGCTATCAACTATTATTTACATATCCCATTTTGCACCTCAAGGTGCCTCTATTGCGACTTCTTCTCTACTACTGGGGGGAAGTCGCAACAGGATTTGTATGTAGAAGCCCTTATAAAGGAGTTCAAGAGTTTAAGAGCTCAAGAAGTGCAAGGTGAGCATAATTCTTCACTCTTCACTCTTCACTCTTCACTTTATATAGGTGGTGGTACTCCCTCTGTGCTGTCTTTTGAGAACTTGCGGAAACTGCTTGCCGTATTCGTGCCTCTTACCTCTGGGGAAAGGACAATAGAATGTAATCCCGATGACATGTCAGAAGAGCTTGCGAAACTTCTTGCCGACGGAGGCATAAATCGTGTTTCTATGGGAGTGCAGACTTTCTCGGATGACAGACTGCGCTTTCTGCGTCGCCGCCACAATAGTGCCCAGATACTTCCTGCCGTAAAAGCCCTTCGTAAAGCTGGCATAAAGAATATCTCTGTTGACCTGATATTTGGTTTTCCCGGGCAGACTCTTGAAGAATGGCGCGATGACCTACAGAGGGCTCTTGCCCTCGATGTGGAACATATTTCGGCATATTCCTTGATGTATGAAGACGGAACTCCTCTTACCCGAATGCTTGACGAGGGTAAGATAGACGCCCTTGATGACGAGACCTGTCGCGAGATGTATTACAGCCTTATTGACACTATGACGGCAGCAGGGTATGAACACTATGAGATAAGCAATTTCTGCAAGCCGGGCTTCCGTTCACAGCATAACAGCGACTACTGGCGTCCCTGGGAAAAATATTATATTGGTCTGGGGGCTGGAGCACATTCCTATGACGGCAAGCGTCGCTCCTGGAATGTGTGTGATGTAAAGCGGTATATCGAGGGACATTATACTGCCGGAGAAGAAATCCTTGATGACGATATGCGCTATAACGACCTTATCACCACAGCCCTGCGCACCAAGGAAGGCATCGACCTCGACATTGTGGAGAATTATCTGGGAAAAGACTATCGTTCATACCTTTCACGGTGTGCCGAAAAAGAAATAAAAAACGGTCGCCTCTCAATTAAAGGCAGCCGTATATCCCTCACCCGCCAAGGACTCTATGTCTCTAATGACGTAATGGCAGAGCTGATTAAGGTATAGAAACTATCTGGAGTTAGAAATGAGTAATAAAATCTTTCACTTTTCACTTCAAATCACTCCCATCTGATGGAGGAAGATGAGGCTTATGCCGAAGGGGCAGATGTAGCGGACGGTAATGAGGAAGATGTTGAAGAACATGGTGTTCTGTGTGCCGTCGTTGGTAAATTCGGTAAAAACGGTTTGCTTCGGTATGAACCAGCCTACGAAGAGACATGTCAGGATAGAGCCTAACGGCAGGAGGAAGTTGGCTGTCAGCTTGTCACAGAAATCCATGAGTGAAAGTCCCAGCACCTGAATGTTTTCGAAGGCACCTACGGACCAGGCACAGAGTATGCAGATGGTGGAGGCGACGCCTGTTATTATCCATGCTGACTTGCAGCGTGGCAGCTCCAGTTCTTCGGTGAAGAAGGCTGTGCCTATCTCATGCATGGAGATGGTACTGGTGAGGGCTGCAAAGACGAGCAGGGCATAGAACATGATGCTGATAACGTATGCCAGTGCCGGTATGGAACCGAAGGCTTGCTGGAAGACGTTGGGCAGGGTGATAAATATGAGTGACGGACCGCTGTCGGGGCTGATGCCTACAGAGAAGGCGGCAGGAAATATCATGAGTCCCGAGAGAATGGCAATGATGGTGTCGAGGATGGCTATCTCTCCGGCAGACTCGAACAGGTCCGTTTCACGCTTGAAATAGCTGGCATAGGTGCAGAGTACTGCTGTTCCCAATGACAGGGAGAAGAATGCCTGACCGAGGGCTTCGAGGAATACCTTGCCATCGACTTTTGAGAAGTCGGGCATCAGCAGGAAGCGTACGCCATCTATGGCATTTGGCAGACAGCAGGAGGCTACCACAAGGATGAGCAGCAGTACCATAAGGATTGGCATGAGCCACTTGGAGGCTTGTTCGATGCCTTTCTGTACACCGCGCACTATTACCATGTGGGTCAGTATGATGAAGGCACAGCCCCATAACAGGGGACGCCACATGTCGCTGGAGAAGTCTGCAAAGTAGTTCTGGATATACTCGGCATCGCCTAAGGTGCGTCCTGTAAGAGAAGCAAAGAGGTATTCCAGACACCAACCGGCAACGACGGCATAGAATCCTAATATGATGGTGGCAGTGAGGATGCCGAGGTAGCCGACAAACTTCCACGGACGACCGCCGGAGAGCTTGTCGTATGCCCTGACGGCATTTGACTGACTATGACGTCCGACAATAAACTCGCTCAGCATACCGGGGATGCCAAGCAGCATGATGCAGCCTATATAAATAAGGATAAAGGCTGCACCACCATTCTGCCCTGTCATATATGGGAAACGCCATACGTTGCCCAGACCTACTGCTGAGCCTGCTGTTGCAAGGATAATACCTAACTTACTTCCAAAATTTCCGTGTGACATAGTTGTTTTAAATTAAGTTAGTTCGCTTCGCTCATGGAGTTAAATCTCCCCTTTTCACTCCATTTCTTCACTCCCTTTTTTCACTCCTTTTTCACTCCCCTTCTTACCTTCAATATACAAAACTGCTGCCGCCGAGGAATTCGCGCAGGAGGCTGGTCTTGGGGACGTCTGCCTCGGATATCAGCTCAAAATATGTCATGAATGACAGCAGTTCCTGTGCCTTGGCATATTCTGCATCATCTTGAGGAACACTCTGCAAAAGTGGTTCAGCCTGATTCTTTATGACACCTACCTCGTATGGCATGCCTGTATTGAAAGTTGCATCGGCATATTTTTTATATGGTAGTATCCATTTCTTTTCTCCAGCACGTACAGAAGCCCACTGAGCCAATGTCGCCTGAGCACTTGCACCGCGATATTTGTAGTCGCGGATGATGCGACGGAGCAGGCGGTTGTCCTCTGGACGCAGCTCTATGTCTGCTGTCAAGGGATATACTATCATTGGTGCCGCAAAGATGCGGAATATCTGTTCTGAAGGTATGTTTGCCGTGAGTTCCGGATTGAGGGCGTGGATGCCTTCTATCACTAAAACCTCATTAGGGGCAAGGCTCATCTTCTCACCGCTCATCTCGCTTTTGCCTGTCATGAAATTGTAGCGTGGCAGTTCTACTTCCTTACCGGCGATAAGGGCATTGAGCTGCTCGTTGAACAATGGTAGGTTGAGAGCGTAGAGTGATTCGAAATCGTATTCCCCATGCTCGTCGCGAGGTGTCTGCTCACGATTGAGGAAATAGTCGTCGAGACTCAGTTCTACAGGCCATATCTCGTTAAGCACTAACTGGATGGAAAGGCGCTTGCAGGTGGTTGTCTTACCACTGCTTGATGGTCCTGCTATGAGAACAACACGGACATCCTTGTGTTTGGATATATCGTAGGCTATATGTGCCAACTGACGCTCCTGCCATGCCTCACCAACATTGATGAGGGTAGTGGAGTATCCTGTCTTTATGACGGTATTGACGTCATTGACAGTCTTTACCTTACTAAGGTCTTGCCACTTGTACATAGAGAGTGAAGAATTAATTATGCACCAGCGTTCCGATTTCTTCGCCGTTCATTACTTTCTTGAGGTTGCCGAGGATATCCATATTGAAGACATAGATGGGCAGGTTGTTCTGCATGCACATTGCTGTTGCAGTGATGTCCATCACCTTCAGTCCGCGTGCTATAACCTCTTCGTATGTTATATCGTGGAACTTTGTTGCGGTAGGGTCTTTCTCTGGGTCTGCTGTATAGATGCCGTCAACGCGGGTACCCTTCAGCATTACGTCAGCCTCTATCTCGATGCCGCGCAAAGAGGAGCCGGTGTCGGTTGTGAAGTATGGGTTTCCTGTGCCACCACTCATGATGACTACCTCTCCTTGCTTCATGGCATCGATAGCCTTCCACTTGGTATAGAATTCGCCAATCGGTTCCATGCGGATGGCAGTCAGGACGCGATTCTTCTGACCTGCTGCATCGAGGGCGGAAGAGAGTGCCAAGGAATTGATTACTGTGGCACACATGCCCATCTGGTCGCCCTTGACACGGTCGAAACCCTTGCCGGCACCAGACAATCCGCGAAAGATGTTGCCACCACCTATTACAATACCTATTTGTACGCCCATGTTGGCTATCTCTTTTATCTGACGAGCATAGTCATTGAGACGGTTAACGTCGATGCCATAACCTTGGTTACCTTGAAGGCTCTCGCCTGAGAGCTTCAGCAGAATACGATTGAATTTCATAGTTGTTATTGTTTGGTTTTATTAGTTGATTTCTTCTATGTTGTATGGAGTCTTTTGATATACGTAGTAGTTAATCCAGTTGTGGAAGAAGAGGTTTGCGTGGGCACGCCATGTTACGACTGGTCCTTTTTCTGGGTCGTCGTCAAGATAGTAGTTCAGCGGCTTTTCCACGTCATCTCTCTTTCCGAGGTCGCGACGATATTCTGTATCGAGGGTCTCTGGGTTGTACTCCATGTGTCCCGTGATGTATATCTCCCTGCCGTCACGTTCCATCATGATAGACGGTCCCGTAGCATCAGACTTTGTCAGGATGCTAATCTCCGGATATGCCTTTACGTCATTGATGTCAGTACCAGAATGGCGTGAATGTGGCATATAGAAGAATGAGTCGAAACCACGCAGTAGAGGGATGTCTTGTATATCAGGATTGATAGTCTGCGGGAAGATGCCGAAGAGTTTCTTGGGCAGTTTTACCTTGTCTATGCCATGAAACTCATACAGCGCAGCCTGTGCTGCCCAGCAGATGTATAGGGTAGAGGTGACATGGGTCTTTGCCCAGGAGAATATTTCTTGTATCTCCTGCCAGTAGGTGACCCCCTCGAAAGGAAAGTCTTCCACGGGGGCTCCTGTTATTATCATGCCGTCGAATTTCCGTGTCTTCAGTTCGTCGAAGGCTATATAGAACTGACGCATGTGTTCTATGGGGGTGTTCTTGGAGGTATGCGACTTCAGTTTCATGAAGGTAACGTCTATCTGCAACGGAGTGTTGGAGAGAAGGCGTATGAGGTCGGTCTCCGTCGTTATCTTCAGCGGCATGAGGTTGAGGATAACGAGTTTCAGGGGACGGATATCTTGTGAGTGTCCGCGAGTTTCGTCGATGACGAAGATGTTCTCGTCTTCGAGCATCTTGATTGCGGGTAGTTTGTCGGGTAGTCTTAAAGGCATTTATAGAGATTAAATAATATTAAAGATTGAACATTGATATTTGGTTTCGGGAGAAAAGAATACCCTTTTCCGGAGACTTAGGTACCCTTTTCTTAGGAGTTAGGTACTCTTTTCTATTTAGCCCTCTAGAGCGAAGTATTCTTCTTCCAGCTTGTCTAATTCTTCTTGTACCGTAGTGTATTCATTCACCATCTGCATATTTGCGGCATTTTCAGGCATCATCAGTAGGTCGTTGAGTTCGTCGCGGCGTTTCTCTAATGATGATATCTTCTCCTCAAGACTCTTTCGCTGTTTCTCCAGACGATTGAGGCGTTTCTGCTCAGCCTTACGCTCTTCGTAGCTTAGTGTCGGAGTGCCCTCCTTTGCCGCTTCTTTCGTTGGTTTCTCTGTCTGTTTGGCAGGTTGCACGTTCTGCTGGCTTACGGCTTCGTTTATGCTCTCGGCATTCTTGTTTCGGAGATAGTCGTAGATGCCGCCAAGGTGTTCACGCACCTTGCCATTGCTGAATTCGTAAACTTTGTCAACGAGTCCGTCGAGGAATTCACGGTCGTGGGAAACGACGATGACAGTGCCGTCGAAAGCCTTTATGGCATCTTTCAGCACGTCCTTTGACACCATGTCGAGGTGGTTTGTCGGCTCATCGAGAATAAGGAAGTTGACAGGCTCCAGGAGCAGGCGTATCATTGCCAGTCGGGAGCGTTCGCCGCCGCTGAGGAACTTTACGTATTTGTCGGATGCCTCACCGCCGAACATAAAGGCTCCCAGTATGTCTTTTATCCTCAGGCGTATGTCGCCGCGTGCAACGTTGTCGATAGTCTCGAAGACCGTAAGCGACTCGTCGAGCAGCTGCGCCTGATTCTGTGCAAAGTAGCCTATCTGGATGTTGTGACCAACCTTCAGGGAACCCTCAAAATCTATCTCGTTCATGATACATTTCACGAGGGTTGACTTACCTTCACCATTCTTTCCGACGAAAGCCACCTTCTCACCTCTCTTGATGATGAGGTTGACATCGTGGAAGACGTTGTGTTCGCCGTAGCTCTTCTTCACATCCTCACAGATGACAGGGTAGTCACCGGAACGCAGGCAGGGAGGGAATTTCAGGCGCAATGCGGAATTATCCACCTCATCGACCTCTATGGGCACAATCTTCTCCAGTTGCCTGATGCGCTGCTGTACCTGTATAGCCTTTGATGCCTGATAGCGGAAACGGTCTATGAAAGCCTTCGTGTCGGCAATCTCCTTCTGTTGGTTCTCGTAAGCCCTCAGCTGCTGTTCCCTGCGCTCCTGACGCAGTACGACATATTCGTCGTATTTTACTTTGTAGTCAATGACGTGTCCGCAGGATATTTCGAGGGTCCTGTTTGTTACGTTATTGATAAATGCCCTGTCGTGGGAGACGAGCACCACAGCCTGTGAACTCTGTGATAGGAACTGCTCAAGCCACTGTATGGATTCGATGTCGAGGTGGTTGGTAGGCTCGTCGAGAAGTATCACGTCGTGATGGCTGAGGAGCAGTTTTGCAAGTTCTATTCTCATGCGCCAGCCACCAGAGAATTCCGATGTCGGGCGGTCGAAGTCGGTACGCAGGAATCCCAGTCCCGTTAGTGTGCGTTCCATCTCTGCCTCCCTCGATTCTGCCCCCATCATCATGTAACGTTCGTGGGCGAGGGTAAAGCGTTCTACGAGGTCCATATAATCCTGTGACTCGTAGTCGGTGCGACTTTCCATCTCTTTCTGCAGGCGTTCTACCTTGGATGCCATCTTGCTTATGTCGGCAAACGCCTTGCGCACCTCGTCGCGGACGGTGGTGCTGTCCTGCAGTTTCATCACCTGCGGCAGATAGCCTATGGTGCAGTCGTTGGGAATGGAAACAGTTCCTTCTGTAGGATTTTGTAGCCCGGCAAGAATCTTGAGCATGGTAGATTTTCCCGCGCCGTTCTTTCCGACGAGGGCAATACGGTCACGCTCGTTGATTACGAATGACACATCCGTAAAGAGGGGCTTGATGCCGAATTCTACTTTTAGTCCTTCTACGCTTATCATATATTATTCTTTACTTGTTGGATTTCATCCGACCTTTTCTCGCCATGGCATAGCTCAAATAAATTTGGCTCTACTCATTTGGCTTAGCGAAAACGTTCCAGAGACGCCATGACTCGTCAGCCTGCAGCAGCAGCATCTCAAGCCCGTTCTTTGTCAGTGCGCCCTGCTGCTTTCCCTTCTTCAGGAATAGTGTCTCGTCAGGGTTGTAGATGAGGTCATACAGTATGTGGCGCGATGTCAGGGCATCGTATGGAATGTCGGGACAGTCGTCATAATGGGGTGCCATGCCGCATGGTGTGCAGTTGACGATGACAAGGTACTCCTGCATCAGTTCGGGAGTTATCTGGCTGTATGTTATCATGTTGTCTCTCACGGTGCGAGAAACGAACAGGGTCTCCAATCCCAGTTGTTGCAGTGAGTAGTTTACTGCCTTGCTTGCGCCGCCGGTGCCAAGGATGAGAGCCTTCTTATGGTATGACATCAGGAGGGGCTTGATGCTGTTTGTAAAGCCAAAGACGTCGCTGTTGTAACCCTCGGTATAGTAATTCTTCTTGCCGGTAACCTTTGACTTCAGTTCCTTCACGGCTCCGCTGTCGGTATCATGGGATACCTTGATGACATTGACGGCACCTACAGCGCGTGCCTCGGGAGAAACAAAGTCAAGAAATTCCATTACTTTCTCCTTGTAGGGGATGGTGACATTTATGCCGCACAAATCCTCTTCCTTGTCGAGCAAGGCAGTGAAGTCTGCAATGTTCTTTAACTCATGTTTCTCGTAAATGGCATCGATATGCTCATTCTGAAACTTCTCATTGAAATAGCCCGGTGAGAATGAATGTCCCAAAGGATTTCCTATAATACCAAATTTCCTCATCTGTCAATTTATT
>ODAJ012040352.1_pt1 | contig 13255 bp, 9 predicted proteins | sample 1539241 | NCBI WGS metagenome assembly ODAJ01 (sample SAMN02144231, study PRJEB22623) | gut metagenome | biome: sheep rumen | host: Ovis aries | place: New Zealand | reverse complement strand
GATGACGTATGGAGTCCTCCATCTGCCTCATCTTCTTATCGCGCTTAGCCAACTCCTTCTGGTAATAGTCGAAAGCATGCTCTTTTTGGATATTCAGATGCCAAAACGCCCCAACTACCATCAGTGCAACCACGAATGACGCGATAACCAATATAAACTTCTTCATCATAACATCTGTTATTGTATCTTTGTCCTTGCATAACTAAAAAGGTAATTCTGCACTTTCATTACTTTCTTGATCCATTTACAATGGCACAACGACACAAGTTCTTCGCGTTCAAGCGCTGGCAACATGTCCACGCATTTCCGTAATTCCTCTTCGCTCCATTGAGTATAATAGAGATTCTTCGCTTGTTTAATAATGTACTCGTAATCTGTCATAGCTTGCAATATAAAAAAACAGTAGCAAAGATACGAACAAATATCTCAGCCACCAAGCAATTTTGCTCCACAAGCCTTGTGAAATAATAGATTATTCCCAGATGACCAGTTCGCGAGGGAGGGAGATTTTCTTGGGTTCACCTCGTTTACCATTGACATAATAATATCTGGCCATATAATCATCAAACTCGCCCAAAAAGGCACCACGAATTCTGGCACATTTCTCATTGATAGAATTGAGCAGAGGATTGGTGACATCTTCTATGCTTTGCAATGCCCTATCTGTTAATCCTGCAGGTCTCAAATTGACATATATATCCGCTAATTCTTTTCTATAGTCAGGAAGGTTTTTAAATAGTATGCCCTCTGGATGTCTCAGGAAAAGCAGATATACAGCTTTTGTCAATGGTTCCATCTTAATCTCCAGATTGTTATAATCAGGTAAAATGATACGATAATCCTTGTTAATAACCATACGGCTCAGCCTGTTATCTGGGTGAATGAGCTGCTCTAATAAGTATTCCGCTATACCACGCTGGCGTAGTTTTCTGATCCTATCCCTTACTTCTTCCATCAAGTCTTCAATGTTCTCACCGTCTTCTTGGGAATTGAATTGACTATCTGCAGGGCTATCAGACGAATCTCCATCGCCCCAGTCATCATAAGTCCTACCCTCCAGCAATTTCTTCTGGCTATCTTCATCGGCTATCTGTTTGCCTATTCTGTGAAGTTGATCTGCGATGGATTCTCCACTCTTCGATGATATCGGATAGAAACGATTCGTAGCCTTGTCTTTACCATCTGCCCCTCGATGGATGTCTTCCGTGCGAATAAACCCATGCTTCAAATGCTCTCTATCAGCAGGATTATCCAGAAAATGAAGAAGGAAGTCATTGCCAACAATGGCACTCTTTACTTCCGCATTGCTCAGATAAGGCGCGCGATATTGCAGTACACGCTTCTCCTGTAGTCTCTTCATCAGTAACGGCAGATAGATGATGTGCATTCCCATCATCTGCCCCCAGCCTTCGAACACTTCCGTCTTTGTCTCAAACAAATCTTCTAGATCTTTGTCCTTCTCAGAAGCTACATATATCAGCTCTTTGGACCCAAGTTTTCCTTGTAGAGTGAATTCAAATTTGTTGTCATCTACAGCCCCGCCTATAATATTAATTGGCGGATTAACATCTTTTATTTGAGACTTTGCGCCTCCCTTTTTCCATTCATAAAAGAACAATATAATGAGGCCTATTGCAACGATTACGTCTACTATGTTCCAAACAGCTCTTCCAAGTGCAATTTTAAAAAATGGTTGGAACAATAATGCCAAAATGCCAAAGGTATATGCGAACCACTCTTTTCTTTCTTTATAATAGCGATATGCCATCACGCCAAAAGCCAGCGTGGCCAGAAATCTTACCAACTGGAAATATCCGTAAGGCATAGGTGCCAAACAGAGCAGCATCATCGCCGCAAGAATCAGATAAAACTTTCTCATACTATATCCTATTCATCATAGCCGATATCATTTCCAATCTTCCAGGTTTGAATAAGCCTCAACTTTATTCTCGATACTATCAGGCAATGCGGGGAAAAAATCTATTCCCGTAATTCTTTCTACCTCATCCACAGTGTTTAAGAACTGGTCTCTCCTTTTTTTCCATCATTATTCCTAATGATAAAGCCAAGTGCCTTAGGTTCCCCCTGTAAACAAAGGATAACCTTGAAAAATGCCTCAGGGACATAAACCCCATGATCTCCTATTTTTTCATGTTCCCTATTCAAAAACAAGGGGCCGCAAACGATGTACAAATCTCCATATAGTTTAGCCCAATCTCTACAACTCTGTTCAATTTTATTCCATAAACCTGTGTTGAGACTGGATGCTTGAGGGCTGATATTTGAAAGCAGGAAAGACTCACTCATCGCTCCTGGATCCCACTTGTTATCCCCTGCAGGGCATAAATGGCCGCGAGTCCATGATACATTTTTATAATCCTCATTCGTGACGCGTGGAGATGGTACATCAAAGTCCTCTCTATAATCATTAGATCGAGGCACACTGCCATCAGAATGCTCCGCTGTCAGATGCCATGCCACCCAGTTAGGATTTTTAGTATTCTTGTTATAAGATAATTTATAGGCCTTGCGCTGGATTATTTGCTCGGCTTTTCCGTCTATGGGTGCAGGTATACAAATCTGAAATATCGAATCCAATATATAAAATTCCTCCTGACTGACACTTTCTTTATTATCTGTGTTTACATCAGATTGCCTGCTATTTGAACTAGTCGTTCTTTTGAAAGAAATACTCTTGGGTGTCCTATGTTGCCGACAAGAGGCTGTCAATGTTATCAATGACAGAATAGAAATAAAAACTATTATGGAGCCATGCTTTTTTACCATGACTAATACAACTATTTCGATTTACCGAGTTTGCCTATTTTTGGAACAATTTGAATAATAATCCGTTGATTCTTGACTTCCTCCTCAGGTTTATTTCCATCATCATTGAAGCGTCCTCTTCCACGGATACCACTACCAGAGACCTGAACCTCACACTGGGATTTCTCAAAAGAGATACCATTTCTCCTCCAAAGGTAATATAACGACAATGCTCGCTTATAACTAAGAGCATCATTATCATAATAGGAATCCTTTGAGGCCATTCCTTCTATGACTACAAGGTATGTTATGTCCATATCCTTGTATTTTGGATCTTCTTTCATGGTGTTCAGTTGTTCGATGACCCCCATCAGAGAATTACCCACTTCGATAAGTCGCGTGGTGTCGTTCAATATTCGTATATCATAATCTGCCGCATTAAAACTGGGAGAGTATGACTTCTTCAAGATCCATCGCTTATTTGCGGCATCCTCTTCGAAATAATCCACAGGCAAGTGATTCACCGCTTCCTGAATCTGTTGCACATTTCTCAACTGCTCCTCAGACACTTGCCGCAGTCTCTCTGCTTCTAGGATAGAATTGCGCAATGAGATAACTGTAAGGACAAACATCACAAGCATTAAAAAGAACAGGCTTGTCATTAAGTCTGAATAACTTGGCCAAAAGTGAGACCCAGCTTTCTGCTTACTCATATTCAACTACCTAAAATTTTAATAATGGTCAATACTAACTCTTTAATGATCTGAATTAAACAGTAGAATGCTATTAGGTAAATTGCCAGTTTTACAGTCTTGGGGTATTTTTGCTTAGGTGGAGTAACAACTGTACCTGTATCAGTAATAACACTACTGCCCGCATTTTCTTCAACAGTCCTTTGCAAATCGTCTATACCTTGTTTTATTTTGGAGAGATTTGCCAGTTCACTTGAAGACTGTCTCATCTGTTCTGGAAGTGCTTTTACTATTTGATCCAACATGTTAAATGTTTCTGCCAAACGTCTATTACGCTCTTCTATCGCATCAGACATCTCCCTAAGCTTTTCATCAAGCAGATTTTGTTGCAAAGTCATGGCTTTATCCAGTTTCTCATTCTGATCCACTATCTTTTCAGCCATTTTATCAACTTTGTCTTTGGAGAGTTGCCCAAGTTGTGTAAACGAAGACTCGAGCTTTTCATCTACATTACCGACAGCTTCAGAAATAAAGGCTTTTCGTTTTTCGATTTCATTGATTTCCTTTTCAAAAAACTGTCCCATCCTTTCCCAGGTCTTGGCTCGTTCATCAGCTTCTCCCAGTCTTGTTGTCAGTTCTCTAACAGCCTCAACATATAAACGGGCATCTTTCAGCGATGCTGCAAGCATTCCGATTTCTTCAGTGCAATTCTTCAGATTTCTATATACCTTTACATTTGCTGCAGCTATGTTTGTAATATCAATCCTTTCAAGTTCCTCCAACAATTTAGCTTGCCCCAAATATGAATCATTAACTTTTGACAAAGTCTTATCCAACTTCTTGGTATTCGTTGAAAAAGTATCATTGAAGTCGCTAAGGTTGTTTGTCATCTTCACTAGAGTAGAAGTGAAGTCTGTTGACAAGTTTGGAAGAAGCTCAGACTGAATCCAACTAAGGAAATTATTCTCCCTTAACTCTACTTCACGTTTGGCTTCCTTAAAAAGATAGGATGCTCTCATTGTCAGTCCAAGTCCTACAGCACTTGAAATAACAGCCAATGCAACACCTCCTAAAAGGTCAGTAACACCGCTATCTGCCAAAGCAGTACTGCTACCAGACATTAAACTTTCAACACCTCCGCCAAATACCAATACGGAAACTCCTATAAAAATACCAATCATGGTACCAACAAGGCCAATGTATTGTGTAAATGGAATGAGGGTCTCGATTTCCGACTCTGACACCTCTCGATTCCTCTCAACAACATCCTTCATTAGGTGGTAATCGCTTACTTGCTCTGAATTTTCATCAAGGTAACGATTCAGAGTTGACACAATATTATCAAAGGATTCAGAGTCGTGACTGTTTTCTATTTGAAGGTTTTCATTCAGTGATACACTATCTCGAATAGAACCTGGGAAAATATTTTGATACCGATTTATTAATATCTTGGTTTTGAGAAATTGATATACTTCCCATCCAATAAAGATAAAGATAAGTGAAATAGTAATAATATACATATTATGCCAATTTTATTTTTGCTGGTGTTTCAACTTTCAATTTACTATCGAGAATACCAGGATTTACATTAATAATTTGTGTCGCGCCATTCTGCTTCCCTTCTATCTCACAGACATCATCAAAAATGGCATTTATGTTTGCCAATGCATTTTCAACGTTGCCGTGGAACTCAAACTTCCTAACACCATTCTCTTCCCATGTCCTAAAGAAACATTTTTCTTCTGAAGGTAGCAATTTGCGGAACTGACCACCATTTGCAGCTTCAAGATACTCATATTTTGGAGGATTAGAAACAGGTAAAGGATCTTCATCTGTTTGGGCAAAAACAACTTCAATTTTATCTGTCCCATCATCATTTGTTGTTTGATTAACATAAATACCCTTTGACATTTCTCTAGCAGCGTATTCTTCATGGGAATTAAATGATGGGGGTATATGGCCATTGCTATTTGAGGAAGCAGCAGCCTTGTTATAAGGCAATGGATTTGAAAAGGATTCATGTTCGTTTATTAAACTTTTATTCTCTCTTTCCACATCTTTTTTATATTTTTGAAATTCCTTATCTAATTTCTTATACGCTTCTTGCCAGTAGTAATATGAAGAAGTATTCCTACCTGCAAAATAAGAACTATCTGTTTCTGGAACTTTCTTTATGTGGTTTTCATCATCCCATTTCCAAAATAATATATATACAACAAGACCGATAATAAGAAATGCTTCTATTATTGCAATATAGAAAAAAACATTCGCATGGCTAACTATAAATTCTTCAAATCCCATATTATTTTTAGTTTAATTATTCTTTTTATATATTGCAGAAATCAAGGCATTTAACATACCGTTCAAAGGATAGAAGAACATCGTTTCTTCTATAATATCATTGTCTGAAACCTCTTGGCGTTTAATTTCCAAACCGTTCTTGGTAAACGTAGCAAGATCTCGCAAGCACTCACTCTTAGCAATTTCGAGAGAAGCTTCAGAAGAGTCGAAATTGTTTTTAAAAGATAATTCTCTATTTAGATCAAATACAAAATTAACGAAGTTTTTAACCTCATCAACGGTCTTTTGGATGTATGCCTCATTTATTAGTCTATAACAATCTCCGTCTACAAAAGCCGCTCCGTCTTCTTGTACTGCCTTATAGACCATCTTCATCGAGGCCATATCCTCGTATTCTTGATATGTCGGATTTGAAAGACCACCTTTACAGGTTACTTCTTTTGGATTATTCTCGTTTTGTAAGATGGTTAATCCATCTGCAGGATACTTCTCGCCATAGATTTTCTCAAATATCTTCTTTGTAAATTTCTCCAAAGTACTATCGCTGGAAGTAAGGATACGAATAACCTTTGATCCATTTCCACTGAATGCAATATGTCTTGGCATTTCTAGCGACTTTGCTTTCATAATATGGGCCAGATGATAAATAATAGCTGAGTAGAAAAAGATGAACACGATCTTATAGTTTGAGTCAAGCAAGAGCATATTATTGAAATCAACGTTATCCGAGAGTCTTTTTGCTTTAATCTCATTGTTATCTTTCAGTGAGAAGTAGAATGATGCGATATTGCTTGAGATCCGGCTCTTCTCATGTTGGTCAAGAATCTCCGACAGATCGCTCAGAGAGTTGTCATCTAAAACAGCCTTAATCGTATTTTTATACTGCTCCAAAAGTTTATTAACTGAAGTGGTGCTTCGATTGCTAATATACGGATCTCCGAACACAGAATCTGCAGCAAAGTGGAAAGACGTAATGTTAGTTACGTTTCCGTCTTTTGCCAGAACAATATCTGTCGTTCCTCCACCGATATCAATAGTTACGATATTACCGACATTAGCCTGTGCACTACGATAATGTTCATAAGGTGCTACAGATTCTGTCATTGGTATAACATTGCGTCTGTCGCCTCCGAAATATTTATCATAAGCCTTGTTCCACACGTCGCTAAAGCTATTATAACGATTTTCAACCATACTGATGGGGTAGAACCAAACAATCTTTGTCTGAGATAGATTTCCATTACAAAGTAAGACTTTAGTTCGCAACATGATAAATAGCGATTCAATAAAGTTCTTGATACGTTTCGTATTGTTTGGATCGTTTGACCATTTCAAGTCTGTAAGAATCCTATCGTATGCATAGCCACGTTTCTTCTCATACGGGAAAGGGATGTTTGTGTGTCCTAAAGGATAAACAGCTTTATTCCAATTTGTGGTCGAAGCTATACATAGTGCTGTGCGCATCGGGAATTTATAGAGTGTATTTTCACCTATGATTTCTGGCAAAACATCATATCCATAAATATATTTAGCCTGGTTTTCAACATACCCCCATAGTTTCAGCATTGTGTCTTGCTGGTTCATACAGAATGGCTGAGACGCGCCTTGATTCACACTGTATTCTATATGAGAATTTGTTGTTCCAAAATCAATAGCGAAGGTAAACTGATCTGTTCCTGATTTACGATGCAGATTCGGAATAAGCACACCTGTATATTCCTCACACCCAACTCTGATAGAATCAAACAACTGCTGTTCAATAATATATGCTTTGTAGCAACGATACCTAGAATCATCATTGTTTCTGACTACAGGTTCTGCCACAGTGAGTGTAGTTTCCCCGTTTTTGAAGATGAGTTTATAGTTATCCTTATCATCATATTCACTCATGACATAAGCTCTATAGAATGCATCTTTCTCGTTTTCATATTGGATATTTGAAAGAAGACCTACAGAAAAATTCCTCTCAATAAGCACTCCTTTATTCTGTTCTGGGCGTATTTCACCGTTTTCAATGTATTGACGTGTATATTCAATAAAGCGATTTCCTTGAATAGGGATACGAAGGGTAACTCTAACATGATCGTCTAGGACTTCCTTAATTTCAAACATTGGCTGCCCCCCTATCTTACCTTGCAATTCTTGTGAGGTAAAATAGTGGAAGAAGGTTTCTTTCAAAGGTAACAAGTAGCGATAAGTAGAGTCACCAATGAATTTACCATAGAAAGCATCGTCAGCAGTGTTTATATTGGGGACTCGTATAAGAACATCTTCCAAAAAATCGCCAACCGTCAGATATGGATACATCTCGTTGGCTTTGGGGAGTCTGCGCTCTGCTAAAGGCTTGGGATCCATATAGGGAGCTTTGGTGGTATTTTCCCAAAAGTCTGAAACATAATAAACATTTGTATAGATACTTCCACTCTCGATCGGTAAGACAAGAGGGAGCTTTTCTTCATTAGCAATACTTGTCTTTATTTCAAAACCGCTCTTTACTTTTACATTCTCAGGGCACTGTCTATAGAAGACGCCATTAATCTCGACCTTATTAGGATTAATAATTAATTCAGGATAGTCATTGATAGAATTGGTGCTTAAACTATCGACTTTATCTTTCTGGTCTGGAGTCAATCCACTTCTATATACCAGTTCCATATAATCGTTTACTTCGGGGAATAAGCGCGCAAAATTAGGATATGCCTTCTGATAAGCAAAGTAGAAGATAACAAATTGCTCATCTCTTTGGTCAAGAGATGATAGTTCGCTATCAAATACCTTATCCTTTCCAAAGCGAATATCTTCTGAAAGATAGGTAAAATCATTGGCAGAACTGAAGAACAATGTAGCAGGCGATGTTGCTCCAATAATGTCCAACTGTGTCTGACGATACTGCCCCACATAGTGAAGAAGATAAACTGATGTCATCTTATCAAAGTTATAAGCTTCCTTATCTTGTTTTAGGAACATATCAAGAGTTTCGCCTACTCTTCTCTGCTCACCTGAATTACTTCTTATAAGTGTATCAAGCTCCTGTCTTACATTCCATACTATCACTTTAATCCTATCCGAGAGTTTGGGTAAGTTGAAGAATATCTGGGCAACATCTAATGAATCCGAAACCATTTTGTGGAATATAGTATCTCCATGTAGATCTCCGGATTTTACCACTTCCTTATAAGCGTTCTTCACTAAATCGATACGTGCGAATGGTGAAGGAATAGATGTTATCTCCTTTTTTACGCTTGCTGCGTTGGGATCTTCTATTTGACCAATGGCATGTGAGCCGTAAGAGACAGAATTTCCCCAGTCCTGAATATTATTGTTCCCTCTATATAGTCTGAAAACTTTTGCCATATTACTTACATATTAAGTTTGTTTTGTACAAGTTCGCTTGTGCTTTGAAAGAAGAGTTCTATGAAATTCTGTTCCTTGGAGCCACTTGCATTTGAAGCGCGTTTTTTATCTAACATAATGTCAAATTGCTCATAATCGCCCTTTTGGAACACAGAGAAGAATGATCTGGAAGGAGTTATTCCATTCACAATATCAAACAACGCATCATTATTCCATGAGAAGGGAGCAAATCCCATCCTGTTAGCTTCCATCTCTTTCAGCCAAGTAACAAATTCATTTTGCACGTAGCGAATATCGCTTATAAAATCAGAATCAAAGAAATTCTTATCAAGACCATAATCACGACTCCACTGCTGTTTCAGATAGCTAGCAACATTTATTTTGGAAAGATAATGAGTGAAGAACATAAACTGTGTCAACGGTTTCCTTATAGTCTTGTTCGTCTCAGGGGCAAAATCTCCGAAGATAACATTCTCCACATTATCTGACGCCAAACCAAATTCTTTATAGACAGGAGATCCAGTCCTTTCAGGTCCATTAGCAAAATCAACAACTGCCAACGCAGAGAGCATCTCAACCAAGTGAGCTTTGTTCTTTTGCTCATCTCCACCTTCATGATTCTCATAAGCTTTATGAGACGAGTTGTTGTCACCTATATAATATAAGGTGTCAATATCATCTCCTATGTTTTTGTCATAATATGCAAGAGCAGCTCTTGTCTTAGATATAAATGTATCAGATTCTATACTACTCTCCTCATCTTGGTTTACCTTGAAATATGGGAGTACGGTGACTGCCCCTATAGTGGCAGAATTTATTAATCCATGATTTGCTATGTCTTCGTTAGTACGAAGAGTATTTAACAACAGGGGAAATCCGCTAGCACCTGTACCGCCAAAAATAGAACTAATAATAAATATTCTATCGCCTTGAGAAAACTCATTGGCAATATTCTGAAATTCTATAGTATCAGTAAATTGATTCAAAACGATACTTCCGATATTCGGATTGCCTTTGAATCCAACGACCATGTCGCTTGCCAAATTCTTTGTGGAATATAACATCTGCAGCATAGCCTTCGATGCCATGTTCATGTTGTCATAGTCCATGAACTTTTTGAAAGATATATTCTGGGAATTGTTAATGGGCAATCTGAAATTGAATTTGTCTATAATTTCAGTCCCATAGAATTTATTCCTCGTGTTTGAATTAAAAATAAGCTTTTCCTTGATGGCTACATATCGTTGCATAAGACTTACAGCCCTTGTCAGATCGCCATTATTCATGTCAGGATCAATGATTATTGGGACTATATCTGATTTGCATTCAACGCCTGATGCAAGTAACAAAGTCAATGAACGAAGCACCCTGGCTCCTGTTCCTCCTATACCGAATACGAATGTTTTCATAAGCAAAAAGTTTAGAATGGATAATACTTGACAGTCTTGCTTTTCCACTTGTAAATCATAGAGAATACGAAGAAAAGGATAGCAGAGAATAATGCATTCACTAATCCAAACATTACTATATTCGTTTGGTCAATGATAAGTATACCTTTATCATCATATAGCAAACAATCTCCTATCAATCCATTATCATAATCACTTGAGATCATAAAAAAAGCTATAAGTAGATTAATAAGTGAAGTTACCCCCATCAAGAACCAATATTTAAATTGTTGTTTTCGAACAGGGTTCCAAATATAATAATAGATGGGGGGGACAATGATGGCAAAAGCGATAGCTATAATGCCGATTTGATTATAAATTAAATCACCGCTATAGTCCTGATCGTTGCAATTATACCCCCAAAGGTATTCCGAAAGGGGCTTCCCATAAAAGGATTCTAACAGGCAGTAGATGTTTCCGAGAAATTCTTCCATAATTATTTGTTGATATTAATAGTCATTCTTGTATAATAGTTATTTCTGATGAAAGCATTTGCAATACCTTCTGTCATATACTTGATGCCATAAGTTTTCTCAGCATTTTCATCTGTGATCTCATTTCCATCATCATCATTACATGCTTCAGGCCATGTTGGAACTCCTTTTGTTAATAATAGCACATCAAGTTTAGAAGGATGGACATGATCCGTTTCAAAGGTCAGAACATGACTATATTTTTTATACTCATTAATTCTCTCTACAGACACTAACTTAAATTTAGGGTCACTTAATTTGTAAAGATCCGTATTACATAAATAATCATCATCCAAAATTAAAGGCGCATAATTAACCTCTACCGAGAATTTTATTCTACCGCCTTTGTCTTTCTTAAGGCTAGTAATAGAATGCTTGGGATCTGATTTGTCAAGATCAAAAGCTCCTGATTTTATCTTAATTGCATAGCATGAATCCGGCATGTCCATACCTCCAGCAAAAACTGTAAATACATTTTCAACTCCATCCAGATGTCTTTGGTTTTTTTGCATCTCAATCCTAATACGATTAAGTGCACCTTGTCCTCCAAACAACCATATATAAAATGGTCTTGCTCCCTTATAGTAGTTCTGATGATCGTTCTTATCATAACAGTAACCCTCAAACTGAGACATGCATCGATAACCTACAACAGCAAAATGCGAGTGATTATTGAGATAATCGCCCATATATTTTTTAATGCCAATTTGTTGATTATTTAAATATTCATTAGCATCCTTGCCCTTTCCTGGTGAAAAAATACAATCCGAAATAAAAATAGACACCACCGAATCGCTCGTTTCTGCTAAAATATCTTTAATCATTAACGCGATATCAGATGATCCTCGATTTCCGCCCTTGGCTTTGAATGATGTGGGTTCCAGCTTCTCTATGAAATCTGTTATATCATCTTGCTGGGGAAGAATTTCAGAATTTATGTAATTCAAATGCAATTCTTTGGCAATTCCTATTTGTTGAAGGTCAACTAGATAATTATAGACAATATGCTCGAATTCAGTTTGCCCTTTAACATAACCATCCATACTCCCAGAATTCTCGATATACACATTAATAATGGGATTAAATTCTATGGGTGATATATAAGCCGTTGCAGTATCCCTTTTAACGTCACGTTTATTCCCTCCACGACGAGACGGTCCACATCCTAAAGTTGAAAGTACAACAATTATAAGCATGAGAGTAGCCACTAATTTAGCAGGGCATGTTTGGGTTAGTAGTCTTTTAAAGGCCATATCATAATAACATCCGATAACACCCAAGTCGGAACATTTTTCAGGTTCTTAATTATGAGCATAATGAAAAAAACGTAGGTGTCACAAATCTGCTCATTCTTGATTCGAGGTCCTCAGAAAACCCATGCTAATGAATAAAACAGAAACAGGACACCTACTAAGATACATTAACTCCAAAAGTGTGTTTGAGGACATCTGTCCTCGCAACACACTCCGGGGATGTTAATATCATACCCGTGGCATCATGATTTACCGTCTTGATTAGCATTCTGAATTTCTGAGGTTCCGAACCATCAAAACAAGCATCATTGACGCTTTTCCAAAATGTCACCCGCCTTTCTTAAGCGTTATTTTTTGCAAAAGTACAAAGAAAAATTGAACCAAACAAATCTTTTGGATAAAAAAACAAAGAAAATGCTTTCCACAAGGCTTGTGGAAACACTTTTCTGCTTTATTCTCTACCTCATCAAACCTCTCACAGACATCCATCATCCAATCGGGCAGTTTCTTCAATGCCTGATATACCAAAGCATCGGGCATCTTATTGTAGTAGGCATAGGCTATGGGGCCTGCGATGGCAGCGAGGGTGTCTGCATAGCTTTTGTTTGCCCAATCTAGATAGTATTCGTTCAACAGATGCTCTCTAACCTGAATATTGCTCCATGTAATCCGTAGGTGTTATCATAATCGAGATACAAAACTACTGCATTTTTTCGAAAGTGCAGTAGTTTTGAAGGAAATTTTACTATTTATTTTCAGAATATTGCTGCATTTGCCTTCAGATTTATACGTTTAGGACTGTGCAAAGATACAATATTTCTTTGAAACGACGAATATAGGAAGAGGATAATTACGTTTTCACAAGGCTTGTTTTCGATTTTTGCTTGGAAGGTGCGGGATTATTCCTTACTTTTGCGGTACGAACATTAAAATGATAAAGGAATTATGAAAAAGTTAATGATGACACT
>ODAJ012068986.1_pt1 | contig 13256 bp, 13 predicted proteins | sample 1539241 | NCBI WGS metagenome assembly ODAJ01 (sample SAMN02144231, study PRJEB22623) | gut metagenome | biome: sheep rumen | host: Ovis aries | place: New Zealand | reverse complement strand
CTTGTCCCGTTCACACTCGCCATGGCGAGTGTTGCCGCGACAAGCTATGCTCTACGCTGCCGCGAGCACGGCACCGGAAGGCTAAGCATTTTCCTCAGAATGAAAGAAAGTCTGTCATCCTGAGCGAAGCGAAGGATCCCATGGACGAGTCAAAAGAATTATATCTGAAAAAAGTAAAATATAAACATAAGGAGAATAAAACAATGGCAAGAATCAAACTGGTAGCACAGGAAGAAGCAACAGGCGCTGAGAAGGAGCGCTATGACGAACTGGCAGGAAGAAATGCAGTGACCAACATGAAGAGGGGACTGCTGAATGATGCGGCAACCTACGATGCCTACATGGCATGGTATACCTCATGGAATCGTCTGGTAGAGGTGATCGGTGAGAAGGATGCAGTGCTTTATGCACACGCTATTTCCACCACCAACTCCTGCCAGCTCTGCTCCCTGTTCTTTATCAGTGATGTAAAGGGTCTGGGACTAGATCCCGCAAACCTGGAATATGACGAGAAGGAGACCGTACTCACCGATCTCGGCCGGGCCATCGTAAAGGACCCCACAGATGTGTCCGATGAGATCTTCGACCGTCTCCGCAAGTTCTTCAACGATCAGGAGATCGTAGTGATCGTAGGCTTCGCAGGTCAGATGATCGCAACCAACAATTTCAATTCCGTACTGAAGATCGATGTGGACAAGCGACTGCTTCCCATCATCAACGAGTTTAAGCCCGCCACCTGGAGAGAGGGATTGAAGAAGTAACAGAAAAGGAGAGCCTTTCAATGAGAGAGAGGCTCTCCTTTTGCGTGATTAATGGTGTATTTCAAGGCCCGGATATGCTATACTGTCAGTAAGTCTGCGAAGCGGATATATGAATTCGTAAAACGACGGCACGCTACATGGTCACGGTTTTTTTTAGCATTGATCAACATCAGGGAGGGCATCGGGTTATGGCATTATTTTGGATCATGGGCATCATCGCCCTGGTTTTCAGTAGTATTGGTTTTATTAAGTATATCTGGTTTATTTCCATCGGTTACGGCTTCTCGGTTGCTGCCATCGGCGGAGGGCTTCTCATCTTCGGAAGAGACAGTCTGGATACCGGCATCGTGCTGGCCTGCATTCTGTTTATCCTCTACGGTTTACGTCTGGGAGGCTATCTTGCCCTTCGTGAGCTGAAGAGCGGAAGCTACAACCGGAAAATGGAGAAGGAGATCAAGACGAAGAAGGGTATCCCCATTGTTGCTCAGATCGGACTCTGGGTCTCTGCAGCCCTGCTGTATATCTGTGAGACTTCACCAGTGATCTTCAGGATGGAGAATTCCGAGGGCTCCGATACGCTGGTCTATATCGGCCTTGTGCTGAGCCTCCTTGGTCTGATCATTGAATCTGTTGCAGACATGCAGAAGAGTGCTGCGAAGAAAAAGAACCCCCATCGGTTTGTGGATACCGGTCTGTACCGGATCGTTCGCTGTCCCAATTATTTCGGGGAAATGCTCTTCTGGACCGGCGTTTTCGTCGGCGGGACCACCGCAATGAACAGTGTATGGCAGTGGGTAGCAGCCCTTTTAGGATATCTGGGCATCATCTACGTTATGTTCGGCGGCGCAAGAAGACTGGAGATTCGTCAGAAGCGGACCTACGGAGAGGATCCGGAATATCAGGCCTACGTAAAGAAGACGCCGATCATGATCCCGCTGATCCCGCTTTACAGTGTAGCCCGCCACAAGTGGCTGGTTGCATAACAACTGTCAGGCAGGAAAGATTCTTCGGCCTGACGGCCTCAGAATGACACGGAAATAAACGGAGAACAACATGAACATAGACGAAAAGACAAAACGCATCCTGGCCGCCTGTGATCACACCCTGCTCCTGCAGACTGCAACCTGGCAGGAGGTCAGGGGGATCCTGGATGACGCGAAAACCTACGGAACCGCATCGGTGTGCATTTCCCCCTGCTATGTCAGACAGGCGAAGGAATATGTGGGTGATGCGGTGCCTATCTGTACCGTGATCGGATTTCCCAACGGTACACAGACCACGGCCGTGAAGGTGTTTGAGACTAAGGACGCTCTGGCAAACGGTGCGGATGAGATCGACATGGTGATCAACATCGGCATGCTGAAAGAGAAAGCCTATGATTCCGTGCTGGAAGAGATCAAAGCCGTGAAGGCGGCCTGCGGGGATCATATCCTGAAGGTGATCATCGAGACCTGCCTCCTCACGGAAGAAGAGAAGATCAAAATGTGTGAGATCGTCACACAGTCCGGAGCGGATTATATCAAGACCTCTACCGGGTTCTCCACGGGCGGTGCCACATTTGACGATGTTGCCCTGTTTAAGGAGCATGTAGGACCGGGGGTAAAGATCAAGGCGGCAGGAGGAATCTCTTCCCTGGCCGATGCCCAGCGGTTCATGGAGCTGGGGGCAGACCGGCTGGGAACCAGCAGGATCGTGAAGCTGGTCAAAAACTGAAACCGTTTTGTCATTCCGAAGGAGCGCGCAAGGCAAGCATAGCGCAGCCTGCGGCGACTGAAGAATCCCATCGTTGTATCCGATGACGACCGAACAACCAGTAGGAAAGAAGCAGAGTAATGAATAACCAACACACCTCCTTCTCCGTCGGCATCCTTGCCGGGGGAAAGAGTACGCGCATGGGGCAGAATAAGGCCCTGATGGAATTTCAGAACGAGACCATGATCGGAAGGATCTCCCGGGAGTTTTCGGACTTCGGAGAGGTCCTTGTTTCTGCGTCTCAGCGCGGTCTCTACGAAGCCGAGGGCGTGCGTGTGGTCTATGACGAGCATGACAGCATCGGACCCATCGAGGGTATCCGACAGCTGGTGAGCCATGCGGGGGAAGAGTATATCTTCATCTGCGCGGCGGACATGCCCTTTGTCAACCGGAAGATCGCCGGTTACCTGGCGGAGTTCATCTCCTCGGACTATGACTGCTGGGTCATTACCGATGAGGATCGGGTGCACCCCCTCTGCGCCATTTATTCCAAGCGGATCCTGCCGGTGATCGAGGAGCTGATCCGGCAGAAGAAATACCGGCTGATGGAGCTCCTGAACCGTGTGCGGACCAAGTATGTCCGCCTGGACTATACCTGCTTTGAGAAGAAGGTCGTTCGAAATGTAAATACAAAGGACGAGTTTATCGCCCTTTCTCTGCCGGTGATCTTTGCGGTCAGCGGCTATAAAAACAGCGGGAAAACCTGGCTCATTGAGAAGCTGATCAATGAGTTCATCCTGTCCGGCTATTCGGTTGGTGTGCTGAAACACGACGGACAGGATCATATCGAAGAAGCGGACGGGACGGATACCGCCCGTCACAGGAAGGCAGGGGCGAAGTGTACCGTGGTCTGCTCGGACACGGCCTGTGTGATCTCCCAATACAGCAGTGAACCCGGGGCTTATTCCCCGGAGTTGCTGCTGGAAGAGATGAAGCGACTGCCTGATCCGCCGGAGGTCATCATCCTGGAGGGCTTCAAGCATTCGAAGTATCCCAAGGTGGAGATCGTCCGGAAAGAAGTCGTGCCGAAGAGCGTGGCTGATCCCGATACCCTGATCTGCATAGCAACCGATCATTTATCCCCCGAAGAAGTTCATTGTCCCGTGTATGGGACGGATGATGTTCAGGGGATTTTTTCGTGCTTAAAGAACTATTTCCATCTGCCGGACAGGACCTGATCCGTGTTCGGAAACGATGGGGATAATAAACGGAATACAAGGAGTTTACGCATAAATGAAACTCATCGATACAAAAGATGCTGTAGGACATGTCCTCTGTCATGACATCACCCGGATTCTTCCGGGGGTGGAAAAAGGACCGGTATTTAAAAAGGGCCACGTGGTGACGGAGGAGGATATTCCTGTGCTGCTGAACGTGGGAAAGGAGCATCTCTATGTCTGGGAGAAGACGGAGGGCATGCTGCATGAAGACGAGGCAGCCGAGATCCTGCGGCAGATCTGCATGGGAGAAGACCGGCACATGACGGCTTCTCCCCCCAGCGAAGGGAAGATCGAGATCCGCGCGGCCATCGACGGGCTGCTGAAGATCGATCGGGAGAAGCTGAACCGGATCAACAGTCTCGGAGAAATGATGATCGCTACGGTGCATGGGGATTATCCCGTGCATGCCGGTGACAGGCTGGCAGGGACAAGAGTGATCCCGCTGGTGATCGAGGCGGAGAAAATGGAGAGAGCGAAGGAGGCGGCAGGTGATCAGCCCATTCTGTCCATTCTCCCCTTTTCCCATGTGCGATACGGACTGGTGACAACAGGAAATGAAGTGGCAGCCGGAAGGATCGAGGATAAGTTCGGCCCGGTGCTGAAGCAGAAAATGGCGGAATATGATACGGAGTGTATGGGACAGGTGATCCTGCCGGATGACCGGGAGACCATAACCAACGCGGTCCTTAAGTTTGCAAAGGAGGGCGCGGATCTCGTGCTCTGCAGCGGAGGTATGAGCGTGGATCCGGATGATAAGACGCCGGGAGCCATTAAGGATACGGGAGCGGATGTGGTAAGCTACGGCGCGCCGGTGCTGCCGGGAGCCATGTTCCTTCTGGCCTATCTGTCAAAGGGGGATAAGAAAAGGATACCTCTGCTTGGGCTGCCGGGATGCATCATGTATGCAAAAAGGACCATCTTCGACCTGGTGCTCCCAAGAGTGCTGGCGGGGGAGCAGCTTACCGCAGAGGATCTCAGCCGGTACGGAGAGGGCGGATTATGCCTCTCCTGCGAGGTGTGTCATTTCCCCAACTGTCAGTTCGGAAAGTAAAAATCGTTAAGTGAAGGTAACAAGGAGTATATATGAACGGCTTTACACATATCAACGAAAAAGGCGAGGCAAATATGGTGGACGTGACGGGCAAGGACGAAACCCTTCGTATGGCCAGGGCTTCCGGGACCATCCGGGTATCCGACGAGGTACTCCGGGCGGTGGCCGGCAAAGAGACTGTGCTTACGAAGGGCGACATCCTTGGCACCGCACGGATCGCGGGGATCATGGCGGCCAAGAAAACCTCCGACCTGATCCCTCTCTGCCATACCCTGCTGCTGACCAAGGTGGCTGTGGATTTTGAGGTGCAGGAGGATGCATCCGTGATCCGTTGCACCTCGGAGGTGCGTCTTTCGGGTAAGACCGGAGCGGAAATGGAGGCACTCACCGCTGTCAGCGTGGCACTTCTCACCATTTACGATATGTGTAAGGCTGTAGATAAGTCGATGGTCATTTCTGATATCCGGCTTGAAGAAAAGGATGGAGGAAAATCCGGACACTATACGTGTGATCAATAAGACTATATAGTTACTCCGGGGATCATCGACGGACAGGAACAAAGGAGTAACGATCATGTTTAAAATGAACCATAGATTTAAGAAACTTGCGGCAGCAGTACTGGGTATGGGAATGCTTTTCTCTCTGGTGGGATGCGGAGGAGAATCCAAAGGAACCACCACAGCGGCAACCACTGCCTCATCCACGGCACCTTCTACCAAGAAGGTGGAGCTTACGATCCTTGCTGCAGCGTCCCTTACGGATGTATGTAACGAGCTGAAGGGCATTTACGAAGGCAGTCATGCAGGTGTGACTCTGACATGTTCTTATGCCGGATCCGGTGCGCTGCAGACCCAGATCGAGGAGGGCGCTCCGGCGGATGTGTTCATTTCCGCGGCGAAGAAGCAGATGAACGCACTGAAGGAGAAAAGCCTGATGAAGGAGGATACCATCGGTAATCTTCTGGAGAACAAGGTGGTGCTGATCGTTCCGGCGGACAGTAAGCTGGAGCTGAAATCCTTTGAGGATCTGAAGAGTGATTCCGTGAAAATGGTGGGCATCGGCGAAGTGGAAAGCGTTCCGGTGGGACAGTATGCGAAGACCATTTTCACCAACCTCGGTTTCTGGGATACCATTGAGAAGAAGGCAAACTTCGGGACCGATGTACGTACCGTGCTGAACTGGGTGGAGACCGGTGAGGTGGACTGCGGCGTGGTCTACGCCACCGACGCCTATACCACGGATAAGGTGAAGATCGTGGCAGAGGCTCCGGCCGGCAGCTGTGATCCGGTGATCTATCCCGCAGGCGTTGTGGCTGCAAGTAAGAATGCGGCAGCTGCGGAAGAATTTGTCACTTTTCTGAAGAGTGAGGAAGCCATGAAGGTATTTGAGAAATACGGCTTCTCACGGGCCGGTGAGTAACGAAAGGATTAGACCGACAGCATGCTTCAAAATGCTCAGAGCAGGCAGGAAAAATAAGAGGGAGACGAAATGGATCTATCCCCACTTTGGATATCATTAAAAATAGCCCTGACCGCAACCCTGATCACCTTCCTGGTGGGACTGGTTGCGGCCTGGGGCGTAACCTACCTTCGCCGGGCGAAGTATATCGTGGACGGCATCCTGTCTGTTCCGCTGGTGCTTCCGCCCACGGTGGTGGGTTTTCTTCTGCTGATCCTGTTCGGGAGGAATTCCGCCTTCGGGCGGTTCCTGGACGGGATCGGAGTGAATCTCATTTTTACCTGGCAGGGCGCGGTGATCGCGGCAGTGGTGGTTTCCTTTCCGGTGATGTATCGCGGTGCAAGAGGTGCCATGGAGCAGGTGGATCGGAATCTGGTGTATGCGGCAAGGACTCTGGGCATGAGGGAATTCACCATCCTTCGCCGGGTGATCCTGCCCTCCGCCTGGCCGGGGATCGCAGCGGCAGCGGTGCTGTCCTTTGCCCGGGCACTGGGAGAATTCGGCGCCACCATTATGATCGCCGGTAATCTTCCCGGCAAGACACAGACCATGGCGGTGGCGGTATATACGGCCATGCAGGGCGGAAACCGCGAGCTGGCCCTGAAATGGGTACTGATCATCGTTGGCTTCTCCCTGACCATCCTGATCCTCATGAACTACTGGACCGGCCGTAGCCGCAGGGCGAAGTAGCCTGTCATCCTGAGCGAAGCGAAGGATCTTAAAGCGCTGAAACAGGAAAGATTCTTCGGCCTGCGGCCTCAGAATGACAGGAGTCTGTCATCCTGAGCGAAGCGAAGGATCTTGTGGCGCTGAAACGGGAAAGATCCTTCGGGCTAAAGCCCTCAGGATGACAGGCACTTGTCATTCCTGCGCATTCTGTGTCATTCCTGCGCATTCCATGTCATTCTGAGCGCGAAGCGCGAAGAATCTTATAGTGCTGAAACAGGAAAGATCCTTCGGGCTAAAGCCCTCAGGATGACAGGCACTTGTCATTCCTGCGCATTCTGTGTCATTCATGCGCATTCCATGTCATTCTGAGCATAGTGCTAAGCCTTCCGGTGCCGTGCTCGCGGCAGCGAGTACGGGCAGGGAAGGCGTTCGCAGCGTGCGCGAAGAATCTTACAGCGCGACGCGAAGTAAACTCTCATGGCGGAAATGGACTAAACATATGAAACTAACTGTAGATATAGAAAAGAAACTGGGAACCTTCACCCTGCGGAGCTGCTTTACCACAGACACAAAACGGTTTGCGCTGCTGGGTGCTTCGGGCTGCGGCAAGACGATGACACTGAAATGCATCGCAGGCATAGAGAAGCCGGACCGGGGCAGGATCGTTCTGGGAGACAAAGTGCTTTATGATTCGGAGAAGAAGATCCATGTACCCGCGAGAGATCGTCGGGTGGGGTATCTTTTTCAGGATTACGCCCTGTTCCCCCATATGACGGTAAGGGGAAATATACTGGCGGCCACAAAGGATAAGGCCTACGCAGAGGAGCTGATGGAGCGATTCTGTATAGCCGACGTGGCAGGGCAGTACCCGGAACAGCTATCCGGAGGGCAGAAGCAGCGGACGGCCCTGGCCCGGATGCTTTCGGCGAAGCCGGAGCTTCTTCTTCTGGATGAACCCTTCTCCGCACTGGACAACTACATGCGAACGCGGATGGAGCATGAGATCCTGGATATCCTGGAGGAGTTTTCGGGCCCCTCGGTGCTTGTCACCCATGACCGGAATGAAGCCTACCGGCTGGCAGAGCAGATCGGCGTCATGGACCGGGGCGCAGTGGTGGAAGTGCAGGACAGGCAGGGATTCTTCGCCCATCCGGTTACCGTGGCTGCAGCAAGGCTTACCGGGTGCAAGAACATTTCCCGGATCCGGCAAAGCGGAGACGGCAGGGTCCTGGCAGAGGATTGGGGGATCCCTTTACGTCTTAACGGCGTGACAACGGAGATCACTCACGCAGGCTTTCGGGCCCATTATTTTCGCTATGTATCCACGGATGCGGAGAACTCCCTTTCGCAGGAAATATCCACAGCTGAAGAAAACATTTTCAACTGTCTTCTTCAGCGGGTGATCGAGGACACCTTCTCCGTGGTGATCTGTTTCCGGCAGGAAGGAAATCCCTCGGAGGAAGCAGATTCTCTGCTTACCTGGGTGGTGAACAATGAGGAATGGGAGCGGGTGAAGGAGCAGGTGCAGACCGGGCATTTTCGTCTCAGGCTGGATCCGGAGAAGGTGATGCTGCTCAGGAATAGGGAATAAGCGCGGCAGGAACGGTGATGCTGCTCAAAAAACAGGGAATAAGTTTGGCAGGAACGGGAGTATCGATGCAGGACAGTTACGGACGGAAAATTACATATCTTCGGATCTCGCTTACAGACAAATGTAATCTCCGGTGCAGATACTGCATGCCCCCCGAGGGAGTGCCGCAACTGTCGCATTCGGAGATCCTTTCCCTGGAGGAGGTGAGCCGGGTAGCCGGTCTCCTTACGGAAATGGGCATCGATCGGATCCGGCTTACGGGTGGAGAACCCCTGGTCCGCCGGGGGATCGGGAATCTCATCCGGGAGCTGTCCGCGCTTCCGGCGAAGCCGAAGCTTGCGCTGACCACCAACGGCGTTCTACTGGCGGATCGACTGGAAGCCTTTGCTGCAGCGGGGCTTCGCAGCGTGAACATCAGCCTGGACACAAGAGATCCGGAAACCTTCCGGAAGCTGACGGGAGTGGATCGGCTGGAGCAGGTGGAGCGCGCCATTGACCGGGCGGTGTCTCTGGGATTTTCCGTGAAGCTGAACTGCGTTCCCATCCGCGGGATCAACGACGGAGAGCTGGCGGCCCTGGCAGAATATGCCCGGGAACGGGAGATCGCCGTACGCTTCATCGAACTGATGCCCATCGGCTGTGCCGGGGATTTCCGGGGAGTGAACCGAGCTGAACTCATGGAACTCCTTGAGAAGGAATTCGGAAGGGCCGAGCTCCCGGGACGCAATGAAAGCGCCGCACCGGAGAAGGAAAACGTTGCGCCTTCAGGGAAGAAAAGCGCTACACCTTCAGGGATGGAACGAGATAACGAAAGCTCCGATACCTCATCGGAAATGCACGCCGACGGCCCTGCGGAGTATGTACATTTTCCGGGCTTCAAGGGAGATGTCGGGTTCATCAGTCCCCTGTCCCACACCTTCTGCGATAAGTGTAACCGGATCCGTCTTACCGCTTCAGGTCAGCTGAAGCTCTGTCTCTACTATCCCGACGGACTGGATGTGAAGAAGCTGATCCGGCAGGGCTGCACGGATGAAGAGCTGAAGGAGGAGATCCGCAAGGCAATCCTCCAAAAACCGAAATGTCACAATTTTACCGACAGGCAACAGGACGGACAGAAGGAACAGAGAACCATGAATCAGATCGGAGGATAAGCATGAAGACATTTAAAATGATCGTTAATCCTGCGGACAAAAAGAGCCGCATCAGCCCGGAGATCTACGGACATTTCTCCGAGCATCTGGGACGATGCATCTATGACGGGATCTATGTGGGGGAGGACTCCGAGATCCCGAATATCCGCGGCATCCGGAAGGATGTGATCGAGGCCTTTAAGCAGATCAAAATGCCGGTGCTTCGCTGGCCGGGAGGCTGCTTTGCGGATGAGTACCACTGGAAGGACGGCATCGGCGACAAGAAGGACCGGAAGAAGATGGTAAATACTAATTGGGGCGGCGTTACCGAGGACAATTCCTTCGGGACCCACGAGTTCCTGGATCTCTGTGAGCTGGTAGGCTGTGAGCCCTACATCGCCGGCAACCTGGGCAGCGGCACCGTGGAGGAGCTGTCCCAGTGGGTGGAATACATGACCTTCGACGGTGTTTCCCCCATGGCGGATCTTCGCCGGAAGAACGGCAGGGAGAAGCCCTGGAAGGTGAAGTATCTCGGTGTGGGTAACGAGAACTGGGGCTGCGGTGGCAATATGTGTCCGCAGTTCTATGCCAACGAATATAAGCGTTATCAGTCCTTCTGCCATAATTTCAGCGGAAATGAACTGTTCAAGGTGGCCTGCGGCCCCAGCGGTGGCGATTATCAGTGGATGGAAACGCTGATGAACGCCTTAAAGCCCCAGCATGTGCAGGGCATTTCCCTGCATTACTATACGATCACATATGACTGGGAGCATAAAGGAAGCGCAGTGGATTTTGATGAGAGGGATTACTATGAGACGCTGGCGAAAACCTGGCCCATCGATGAGGTGATCACTCGGCATTCGGAGATCATGAACCGCTATGATCCGGAGAAGAAGATCGCCCTTCTGGTGGATGAATGGGGCAACTGGTTTGATGTGGAGGAGGGAACGAATCCCGGTTTCCTGTACCAGCAGAATACCATGCGGGACGCAGTGACTGCGGCCGTTTATCTGAACATTTTCAACTGTCACAGCGATCGTGTTCGGATGGCAAATATCGCCCAGGCAGTCAATGTGCTGCAGGCAATCCTTCTTACGGATGGAGAGACGCTGATCAAAACGCCGACCTACCATGTTTTTGACCTGTTCAAGGAGCATCAGGGTGCGGAGCTTATATACAGCCATCTGGAGAACGAGAGGATCGCCGACGGCAGGATCCCCATGCTTTCCTACTCGGCATCCGTAAAGGACGGAAAGGTGATCGTGACCATTGCCAACTGTTCCCTGGAGGAGGACGCGGAGGTGACCCTGGCCGCAGCAGACGGACAGCTCTCGGCGGATACCTTCCGGCTGCTGACCAACGAAGTACATGCATATAACGACGCCGGGAATCCTGAGAAGGTTGTGATCCGTCAGGAAAATGTGGAAATGAAGGATGGCAGGGCAGTGGTCAAGCTGCCGGCCTGCTCCGTGGCAGAACTCATAATGGAAGCGTAGACCATCCTGGAGGAAATATGGGAAAACTTATTGCAGTGTGTATCAGCGAGAAAAAAGGAACGGTAAAGAAAAATATCGGCACCTGCCGGATCATCGCGGATCATGGTCTGGAACATGACGCCCATGCAGGAAGCGGAAGGCAGGTCAGCCTGCTTTCCGCCGAACAGGTGGATGCTTTCCGGGAGAGGGCAAAGGGTGCTGTGGAGCTTCCGCCGGGGATATTCGGAGAGAACCTGCTGGTGGAGGGCTATGATTTTAAAAGCTATCCGGTGGGAACACGGTTCAGAATCAAAGAGGTGCTGCTGGAGCTCACCCAGATCGGAAAGCAGTGTCATACCGGCTGCGAGATCATGCAGCGTACCGGAGAATGTATCATGCCCCGGGAGGGGGTGTTCGCCAAAGTACTTACCGGCGGAGTGGTGAGTGTCGGGGACGAGGTAGAACTGGTGGAACAGGTGGAACCGAAAGCAGAGGTTCCCCGGCAGCTGACAGCCGCTGTCCTTACCGCCAGTGACCGGGCCTTTCGCGGAGAACGGGAGGATAAGAGCGGACCGAAGATCGCGGAGCTCCTTGTGGCAGCGGGGTACCGGATCGGTTCCCGGATGCTCCTTCCGGATGACGAAGACGGACTTGTGGAGGCGCTGACCTACCTTGCAGATAAGGAACAACCGGATGTGATCTTCACCACGGGGGGAACGGGCTTCTCCCCCAGAGACCGCATGCCGGAAGCAACCCGGCGGGTCATGGAACGGGATGTCCCCGGGATCGCCGAGGGGATCCGTGCCTATAGCATGAAGATCACTCCCCGGGCCATGCTTTCCCGGGCAGTCAGTGTGATCCGGGGGAAAACCCTGATCGTAAATCTGCCGGGCAGTCCCAAGGCTGTGGCAGAGTGTCTGGAATATCTGCTCCCCGCACTGGAGCACGGACTCCGGATCCTTGCGGGAGAAGCGGACGGCTGACATTTTCCCGTGTGAAGGAAATCTCTTTCTGCGGGTGAAGCAGACGGCTGACATTTTCCCGCGTGAAGGAAATCTCTTTCTGCGGGTGAAGTACAAACGGAGGGCAGCATGCCGAAGATTAGAAATCATGCGAAAGAAGTGAATACCAGTGTGTCCGTTCCTGTCCGCAGGATCGCGGCATCCGGCGAAGTGACCGACACTACCCAGGTCATCGTTCGGGAGAAGATCCTGGAGGTCTCGGTAAGCGGCCTTCCGGCCTTTCGTCTCACCTGTACGCCGGAGCATCTGACGGAGCTTGTCTTCGGAAGACTCTGTACCGAACAGATCATCCGGAGCGCGGAGGATGTGGCGGAGCTCTTTATCTGCGGGGAAGGAAACATCGCAGAGGTGACCCTTAAGGAGGATGTGGCATTTCGGCCGGATACCGGAGCTGAACCCACCTGCTGCACGGGAAACCGGAAGTATGTGGAGACAATAGACAGGGGAACCTATACGGCCCTTCCGGACAAAACCCCCGAACCCGCAGAGGTTTTCCGGCTGGCGGAACATTTTCAACAGGACGGGAAGCTTCATTGGAACACCGGTGGGACCCACAGCTGCTATATCCGTCTGGGAGACGGAAAGATCGAAGCCTTTGAGGATATTGGCAGGCACAAGTACAGTTTTTTGAATCTGTGCCGCGAAGATCCCCGGATCGAACTGGGAGATGAAACTGAGAAAATTTTCCTGTGCGCAAAGGGCACAGTACACGATGTTTCAGAGAAATTGCAGGCATTTCTTGATTATATCGCCTCGGGCATGCCAAGCGACGACTTTACAAACGAATTGGAAAATGAGGTAAAAAAAGCTCGCGATCACATCAAATGGAGGACTGAATACATGACATTTCTGGAGCAGCTTGAAATAGAGCGAAAAGAAGCGCGGGAAGAAGGATTGAGAGAAGGTAGGGAAGCAGGCCTAGCTGAAGGCCGGGAAGCAGGCCTAGCTGAAGGCCGGGAAGCAGGCCTAGCTGAAGGTCGGGCTGAAGGTCGGGCTGAAGAACGTGCTAATACAGAGTTGGAAAAGGCGCGTGCTGATGCTGCAGAAAAACGTGCTGATGTACTTTCGGAGGAAATTCTTGAGCTGAAAAAACAATTAGAATCACTCAAGCAAAAGTAATAAGAAGC
>ODAJ011516218.1_pt1 | contig 13259 bp, 13 predicted proteins | sample 1539241 | NCBI WGS metagenome assembly ODAJ01 (sample SAMN02144231, study PRJEB22623) | gut metagenome | biome: sheep rumen | host: Ovis aries | place: New Zealand | reverse complement strand
GTAAGACAGTGGCTCATAGAACATAACTTCATGAACGAACCTGGACAGGTGATGCCGGAGATTACTGACGAATACGCCAATAGCGTTAGCGACCGCTATATAGAACTCTATGAACACATCGTCGGAGAAAAGTTCAACAAGTCGGAGAACAACGACGATATAGCTGCGAGAATAGAAAAGAACGTTACCGAATACTTAAAGAACAGATAATGGATAAGTACGGACTGATAGGCTATCCATTGGGACACTCGTTCTCAATAAGCTACTTCAACGAGAAATTTCAAAATGAGGGCATCAATGCAAGGTACATAAACTTTGAGATACCAAGCATCGACGCGCTACCTGAGGTTATAGCCACGAACCCAGAACTGAAAGGACTTAACGTCACTATTCCCTACAAAGAGAAGGTAATGAACTTCCTGGACAGCGTAAGTCCGGAGGCAAGAGCCATAGGTGCCGTCAACGTGATACGCGTAGAGCACAAAGGCGACAAGGTTGTCCTTAAGGGATATAACAGCGACGTCATTGGTTTCACACAGAGCATTGAACCACGACTGGAACGCATTCACAAAAAGGCGCTGATACTGGGAACAGGAGGTGCGTCGAAGGCTATAGACTTCGGACTGCGCTCACTGGGACTCGAGACGGTTTTCGTAAGTCGTTATGAACGTCCCGGGACGATTCAGTACGACAAGATTACCCCCGAGGTGGTGCAGGAATACAACGTCATCGTGAACTGCACACCAGTGGGAATGTATCCTAAGTTCGACGAGTGTCCTCCCCTGCCCTATGAGGCTATGGACAGTCATACCATTCTGTACGACCTGATATACAACCCCGACCAGACCCTCTTCATGAAGAAGGGTGCCGCACAGGGAGCGACGGTAGTCAACGGACTCGAGATGCTTCTGTTACAGGCATTCGCATCGTGGGAGTTCTGGCACGGAAGAGAAGAATAAAAACCGTAGGACAATGACTTTCGCACAGTGGAAAAGGTTTTGGGGCATCCTCTTCTGGATAGGCATCGTAGCAGCCGTCGGGTCGTGTACCTGGCACGTTGCAACGGAACCCGTAGAACCCATTACTGTGTGGAACGCCGATAACATACCGCTGCCACACCTGAAGGACGGCAGGCTGTACGTCTCGAATCCTGATACGGTGATACGACAAACTACCGTTGACTCGCTGAACACAATACTCCTGGCAATGAACAAGGAGTGTGATATAGAGTCAGCAGTGATAATAGTACGTCGTGTGGCTGGCGGCGACGCCTTCCGTATGGCACAGGACGTAGGCAACAAATACGGTGTGGGACGCAAAGCAACAAACCGAGGACTGGTGATTGTGGTAGCATACGACGACCACAAATACTTCATAGCACCAGGACGAGGACTTGAAGGCGACTTGACGGATATAGAGTGCAGCAAACTGGCACGCAACTACCTGACACCGTTCCTGAAGGTTAACAACCCCGACCAGGGAATGTTACGACTGACGGAGGCTCTCTTTGCACTTACACGTGGAAAGATGATGCCGGAAATGCCTACTGAGAAGGAACTGACAAATAACAACGACGATGGCGAGGAACTCGATGCTGTGGGCTACGCCATACTGTTCCTCTTCGTGTGGTTCGTATTCTACGTCCTTCTCAACGACAAGTACAAATGGATTGTCGTTTCCGCTGCTGCGGCAGGATATACGGGTTTCGGACGCTCCCGCTTCGGCGACGGAACAGTGTTCGGATCAGGTGGTTCCTTCGGTGGCGGAGGCTCTTTCGGCGGAGGCTATGGAGGCGGTTCCTTCGGTGGCGGAGGTGCAGGAGGAAGCTGGTGAGAATTAAGAAACAACGTTCGGCGCCTACGGGGAAAGCCAATTGAAAATTGATAATTGATAATTATGATTACCAATAATCGGTGACAGAAGGAAGTAATTAAATAAAAATACTATTATGAAAAAGAGTACATTAACAATTGTAATTGTAGTAATAGCTATCATTATGTTAGTAGGGAGTCTGACTTCCTCATATAATGATATGGTAAAGACTCAGGAGGAGGCAACAACAGCCCTCGCTAATGTCCAGACTACTTATCAGCGTCGTGCAGACCTTATCCCTAACCTCGTAGAGACAGTGAAGGGATATGCAAAACACGAGGAACAGACTCTTACCGAGGTTGTCAATGCACGCGCTAAGGCTACACAGATAACACTTGATGCAGAGAATATGACTCCCGAGAAGATGAAGGAGTTCCAGGCTGCGCAGGGAGAACTGTCGTCAGCATTAGGAAGACTTATCGCTGTCGGCGAGGCTTATCCTGACCTGAAGGCTAACGAGAATTTCAAGGATCTGCAGGTACAACTCGAAGGTACGGAGAATCGTATCAACGAGGCACGCATGAAGTATAACGAATCTGTACAGAAATACAATCAGGGCATCCGCTCTTTCCCCAAAGTGCTCTTCGCTGGAATGTTCGGATTCGACAAGATGAATAAGTTCGAAGCTGCTGAAGGCGCCGAGAAAGCTCCCGAAGTAAAATTCTAATAAAGGTAATCATAATTTTCAATTATCAACTCTCAATTCTCAATTATAATGAGTTACGACCGCTATATGCAACGTGGCGTTTCCGCCGCAAAGGAGGATGTCCACGCAGCAATAAAAAACATAGACAAGGGTCTGTACCCACAGGCTTTCTGTAAGATAATACCCGACATCTTGGGCGGTGACCCCAAGTACTGCAATATAATGCACGCCGACGGAGCCGGCACGAAGTCCTCGCTGGCTTATATGTACTGGAAGGAGACCGGCGACCTCAGCGTGTGGAAAGGTATCGCACAGGATGCTATAGTCATGAACACCGATGACCTGCTATGCGTGGGTGCTGTCGATAACATCCTTGTCAGCAGCACCATAGGCAGAAACAAGATGCTCGTTCCGGGCGAGGTTATTTCCGCCATTATCAACGGCACCGACGAACTGCTCGGCGAACTGCGCGAAATGGGAATAGGAATATACCCTACAGGCGGAGAGACAGCAGACGTCGGCGACCTTGTACGCACTATAATTGTTGACTCTACGGTAACGTGTCGCATGAAACGCAGCGACGTCATCGATAATGCTAACATCCGTCCCGGAGACGTCATCGTAGGACTGTCATCAACAGGACAGGCAACATACGAGAAGCGCTATAACGGAGGTATGGGCAGCAACGGACTGACATCAGCACGTCACGACGTCTTCGAAAAATACCTTGCAGCGAAATATCCAGAGAGCTACGACCACCAAGTGCCCGACGAACTGGTATATAGCGGTAAATACAAACTTACCGATGCCGTCCCGTACGTTGCAACAGAGTCGCAACCTACAGAACTTCCCGACATGGGTCAACTGGTTCTCTCCCCTACCCGCACCTACGCACCTGTGATAAAGAAGGTGCTCGACGAGCTGCGTCCTGAGATTCACGGAATGGTACACTGTACCGGTGGTGCCCAGACAAAGGTGCTCCACTTCGTTGGTGACAACTGTCGTGTTGTTAAGGACAATATGTTCCCAGTACCACCTCTCTTCCAGGCTATCCACGACTGTTCCGGAACGGACTGGAAAGAAATGTACCAGGTATTCAACATGGGACACCGCATGGAGATATACGTTCGTCCCGAGGTTGCTGAAAAGGTAATAGCAATAAGTAAGTCGTTCAATATCGATGCCCAGGTAGTGGGACATATCGAAGAAGGAGAACGCTCGTTGACGATACAGTCTGAGTTCGGTACCTTTGACTACAAATAAATAATCGAGAAGATGATAAGAACAGCTATTCTTACCACCATAATAATAATGTGTATCCCTACGTTGAGGGCACAAAACGGCGACGATGACATTTTCAGGGAGCTGGAGCTACAGGAGTTTCAGTACCAACGCCCGAAGAACTACTGTCAGCGCCTCTACGGTTACTACAGATACATCGACGACGGCACCACCTTAATAAAAGGAAGACAGCAGAAACTCTACCGCGTATATGAGGGAGTGTTTGAACTCGACGTTCGCTACCATAAAGACGAAGACGACGGAGCTACGGTAATTGCAGGACGCGACCTCGTACATCCGGAGAAGTCGGGAAAGTTCGTGGAGTTCTACGAGCTACAGCCCTACACCTTTCTGGAGCATGCACGCAAGCATCCTAAGGTTTTCACCCTGAAGACAAGTGGCGACACCACACGCATATACTCAAAACGAGGACTCTCAGGTACCGCCATCAAGGACAAAGCAAACGAGGAACTGCGCATAGACTATAACGCGCTGGCACCCGATACCACAGTGAGTCTGAACCTTATTATAATAAGGGCTCGACTGTCTAATGTCTTCGCAAAGGCTGTATATAGACTTGATGATGTTGACGACAACTACGTGCCACAGGGTTATCTGAAGCATATCATCTTTGACGGCGACATGGACGTAGAGATGTCGAAGGACATCAGGGACATCTATCACGAACATACAGAACTGTATATTGACAGCGTTGCATACCTCACCAAAGAAGAATATAAAGCAGACAAGAAAATTTCGAAGGCTGAGCGCACCAAACGACACGGATACACCGCGAAAGACATAGACCGTCTGAAGGAGAAACTCGGTGTTGCTCCGCTGTCGGCAGAGATATATCAGCGCATCGAAGACCAGCGCGACTGGGAGGACGACTTCGAACAGATGAGAGAGGCTGACAAGCGCAAGAAGACAGCTGCTAAGGTTGCCGAAAAGATTGCAGAAAAGAATAAATAACAAAATAAACAAAGAAAATCATGAAGAAGAATGTACTATTCTCAAGCATCGTAGCTCTTGCATTCGCAACAAACGCAAATGCAGAGATGGTTGGCGATACCATCGTTATAGAACAAGTTGAGAAGATAAAGATTGAAACACGCGACACCGTTCAGCGTATAGTAATCAGCGGAACAAAGGAAGACCCCTACTTCCACTATGTTCAGCGCATCAGCATCCCCGACACGACAGCTGTTCGCAGAAACATAAAGAGTGTCAAGGAGTTTAATAAGATTACCCTCGACAAGAACGCTAAAGAAAACAGCAAGACAGGTCTGTCGCTCCACATGGGTGTCGGTCTTTCCACTATGACGGGTGCTCCAAAAGACTATGGCTTCAAGGTGCTCCCCTCTTTCGAATACAACGTCGGTATCACCTTCGACTACACACCATTCGGAAAGCAAAATCAGTGGAGCATCGGACTGGGCGTTGGATGGCGTCTATATCATATGTCGAAGAACAACTACCTTGTTAAGAATGCAGACAGGATGGTGCTGCAGCCATACGACGGCAGTCAGTCGAACAGAGCATCTAAGATTTCGGTATTTAGCTTGCAGGTTCCTCTGCTCTACACCCACTACTTCGACAGCAACAGAAAGTGGGGAGTAACAGTCGGTGGTATCGTGAACTTCAACACCAGCGCCTATACAACACGTGCTTACGAGTACAAAGAGGAAGACTACAGCATAGACACCAAGTCCATAGGTCAGCGTCCCGTTACTGTTGACGCTATCATCATAGTGAAGCCCCACACGCAACTCTCGTTCTACTGCAAGTACTGTCCAATGACATTCTTCAAGAACAATCGTGGCGACAAGATGCACCAGTTGAGCTTTGGTGTTTGCTTCTAAAGAATAAAATAACATCATAAAAACACACATTATTATATATATGGCAGAAACAAAGAATAGCATACTACAAAAACTCGACGGTCTGGAAGCACGTTTCGAAGAGGTCTCAACACTTATTACCGACCCGAACGTCATTGCCGACCAGAAAAGATTTGTAAAACTAACGAAAGAATACAAGGACCTGTCGGACATCATGGCGGCACGCAAGCGCTACATAGCCTGTCTTAACAGCATTAGCGAGGCGAAGGATATCCTTGCCAACGAGTCGGATGCCGAGATGAAAGAGATGGCTCGCGAGGAACTTGCCGCCAACGAAGAACTGCAACCGAAGCTGGAAGAAGAAATAAAAATAGCCCTTATTCCTAAAGACCCTGAGGACGCTAAGAACGTACAGATGGAGATACGCGCAGGAACGGGTGGCGACGAGGCATGTCTCTTCGCCGGCGACCTCTTCCAGATGTACAAGCGCTTCTGTGAATCGAAAGGCTGGCAGCTGTCGGTTACCGACTTCAACGAAGGTGCCGTAGGAGGCTATAAGGAGATAGACTTCGCCGTCTCGGGTACCGACGTATATGGCACTCTGAAGTACGAGTCGGGTGTGCATCGTGTACAACGTGTCCCCGTAACAGAGTCTAACGGACGTATGCAGACCTCTGCAGCTACCGTTGCCGTACTCCCCGAGGCAGACAAGTTTGAGGTAAACATCAACGAAGGCGAGATAAAGTGGGATACCTTCCGAAGCTCTGGCGCCGGTGGACAGAATGTCAACAAGGTGGAGTCAGGCGTGCGTCTGCGTTATATGTGGAAGAACCCTAATACAGGAGAGACAGAGGAGATTCTCATAGAATGTACCGAGACACGTGACCAGCCCAAGAATAAGGAACGTGCACTCTCACGCCTATATACCTTTATCTATGACAAAGAACACCAGAAGTATGTTGACGACATCGCTAACCGTCGTAAGAGTCTGGTGTCAACAGGCGACCGCTCGGCAAAGATACGTACCTACAACTTCCCACAAGGACGCGTGACAGACCACCGCATAGGATTCACAACCCACGACCTGCAGGGATTCCTTGGTGGCGACATACAGCCTATGATTGATGCTCTTACGGTGGCCGAAAATGCAGAAAGAATGAAGGAGAGCGAACTGTGATTGAGAATTGAAAATTGAGAATTGAGAATGAACCGCAAAGAACTCATAAAACAGATAAAGCAGAAGAAGTCCTTCCTCTGCGTCGGTTTAGACCCCGACATAAAGAAGATTCCTCAGCATCTGCTGAAGGAGGAAGACCCTATCTTCGCGTTTAACAAAGCTATCATCGACGCCACAGCACCCTACTGCGTGTCGTACAAACCGAACCTCGCATTCTACGAAGCATACGGACTGGAGGGAATGGTGAGCTTCAAACGTACCATAAGCTATCTCAAGGAGAACTACCCCGACCACTTCATCATCGCTGATGCGAAACGTGGCGACATAGGAAATACGTCGAAGATGTACGCACAGACCTTCTTCGAGGAGTACAACGTTGACGCGTTGACAGTAGCGCCATATATGGGTGCCGACTCCGTAACACCATTCCTTGAATACGACGGCAAGTGGGTCATACTGCTCGCACTTACAAGTAATAAGGGAAGTCACGACTTCCAGCTGACTACCGACATCAACGGCGAGCGCCTTTTCGAGAAGGTTCTGAAGACTTCGCAGCAATGGGGCAACGACGAGAATATGATGTATGTCGTGGGAGCCACACAAGGTAGTATGTTCGAGGACATCCGAAAGGTGGTCCCCAACCACTTCCTCTTGGTTCCGGGTGTAGGCGCTCAGGGCGGCTCGCTGCAAGAGGTCTGCAAATACGGAATGACGAAAGACTGCGGTCTCCTTGTAAACTCCTCACGCGGCATCATCTACGCCTCCAACGGTGAAGACTTTGCCGAAGCGGCAGCGATGGCAGCAAAGAAACTGCAAGAGGAAATGGCAAAGGAATTAGAACACATAATATGAACGACATAAAGACCATCATCGATCCCGTCTTCGGTTTCATCAACGTGCCGCGAGGTCTGCTACTGCAGATTGTCAAACACCCCTTGATGCAACGTCTCAGTCGCATAAAGCAACTGGGAATGGCTTCGGTGGTTTATCCTGGCGCACAGCATACCCGTTTTCAACACTCGCTGGGAGCCTTTCACCTTATGAGTGAAGCGATAAAAGTGCTCTCACAGAAAGGCATCTTTATCTTCGACTCGGAAGCGGAGGCTGTTCAAGCCGCGATACTCATGCACGACATAGGACACGGACCGTTCTCACACGTCCTCGAGAACACACTCATCCACGGAATCTCACACGAGGAGATATCGTTGATGATGATGGACAAGATGAACAAGGAGATGGGTGGAGAGCTTACCCTCGCCATAAAGATTTTCCGCGACGAATATCCCAAGCGCTTCCTCCACCAGCTTATCTCATCACAGCTCGATATGGACCGTCTGGACTATCTGCGCCGCGACTCCTTCTTCACGGGTGTCACCGAGGGAAACATCGGGTCTGCACGAATAATAAAGATGCTCAATGTCGTCGATGACCAGCTGGTTATAGACTATAAAGGCATCTATTCCATAGAGAACTACCTCACCTCACGACGACTGATGTATTGGCAGGTATATCTGCACAAGACGACCGTTGCGTGCGAAAAGGTGTTGGTAAATGCCCTACTGCGTGCCAAGAAACTCGCCAGCGAGGGTGTGGAACTCTTCGCCTCCCCTGCCCTTCACTATTTCCTGTACAACGATGTCGATGCGGCTCATTTCAGCATCGACTCCGAGGCGCTGCAACACTATATCGACCTCGACGACAACGATATTTGGAGTGCCGTAAAAGTATGGAAAGACAGCGATGACAAAGTACTTGCGCTACTCTCTGCCGACCTGATAGAACGTCGTCCCTTCCGCGTGGAGATACACGATGAAGAGGTCAGCGACGAACGGATAGCAGAACTTCGCAAGGAGTTGGCAGAACATTTCGGCATAACACCCGAAGACGCGTGGTTCCTCATTAGTCTCAACACCATTCAGAAAGATATGTACGACATTCACGACGACCACATCTCAATACTCAACAAGGACAACACCCTAAAGGACATTGCGGAGGCGTCGGAAATACTTAATGTAGAGCTTCTTTCAAAAAAAATACGCAAATATTACCTCTGTTATCAACGAATGTAAGAAATAATTCGTATCTTTGCCCACAAAATATATTATAAACCATGGAATTTACAGCAAAACAAATCGCAGAATTTATTCAGGGACGCGTTGAAGGCGACGAAAATGCCACCATCAACACCTTCGCAAAGATTGAGGAAGGAAAGCCCGGAGCTATATCATTCCTCTCGAATCCCAAATATACGCACTATCTATACGATACAGAATCGAGCATAGTCCTTGTAAACGAAGATGTAGAACTTGAGAAACCAGTTAAGGCTACTCTCATCCGCGTTGCCAACGCCTACGAATGTGTAGCCAAACTACTACAGCTCTACCAGAGCATGATGCCGCGTAAGACAGGTATCGACTCTCTTGCTTTCGTTTCGCCTACCGCAAAGATTGGCAAGGACACCTACATAGGTCCTTTCGCTTACGTCGGCGACAATGTAGAGGTTGGAGAGGGCTGTACCATTAACCCCCACGTAACCATCTATCACGGCTGTAAGATAGGCAACCGCGTAACCATCCATTCCGGCGCCGTCATCGGTGCTGACGGCTTCGGTTTCGCTCCTAACACCGACAAATACGACAAGATACCGCAGATAGGTAACGTCATCATCGAGGACGACGTAGAAATTGGTGCCAACACCTGTGTTGACCGCTCTACAATGGGTAGTACCGTTCTTCACAAGGGTGTGAAACTGGACAACCTGGTGCAGATAGCCCACAACTGCGAGGTGGGTGAAAACACCGTCATGTCAGCACAGGTAGGACTGGCAGGAAGCACCAAGATAGGTTCATGGTGTATGGCTGGCGGTCAGGCTGGTTTCGCCGGACATATCCACGTTGCCGACAAGACCTTCGTGGGTGCCCAGTGTGGTGTCATCGGCGACACTAAGGGTAACGGCGAACAGCTCATAGGCTCTCCGGCAATGGACCCGAAGGTATATTTCAAGGGTATGGCAATTCTTCGTCGTCTGCCCGATATGTATAAGGAACTGAGCGCACTGCGCAAAGAAGTAGAAGAACTTAAAAAGAAATAGCGATATGATGAAACAAACGACTCTCAAAGGCAGTTTCTCACTGTTTGGCAAGGGACTGCATACGGGACTTAGCATCACCGTCACTTTTAATCCCGCTCCGGAGAATACTGGCTATAAGATTCAGCGTATCGACCTTGAAGGCGAACCCGTCATCGATGCCGTTGCCGAGAATGTTGTTGACACCCAGCGCGGTACCGTTCTCGCCAAGGGCGACGTCCGCGTGTCAACCGTAGAACACGGAATGGCGGCGCTCTACGCCTTAGGCATCGACAACTGTCTTATCCAGGTCAACGGTCCGGAGTTCCCTATCCTCGACGGCTCTTCTAAAAACTATGTTGAGAAAATTCAGGAGATAGGAACTGTTGAACAGAATGCTCCGAAGGACTATTACGTCATTCGTCACAAGATGGAGATCAAGGATGACAAGACTGGCTCTTGCATCACCATCCTCCCCGACGACGACTTCTCAATTACTGCGATGTGCTCTTTCGACTCTAAGTTCATAAGCAGCCAGTTTGCCACCCTCGACAATATGGACAAGTTTGCTACCGATATCGCTGCGGCGCGAACCTTTGTATTCGTTCGCGACATAGAGCCGCTGCTCAGCGCCAACCTCATCAAGGGCGGCGATATGGACAACGCTATCGTTATCTATGAGCGTCAGCTGGAACAGGACAAACTCGACAAACTTGCCGACCTGCTCGGAGTACCGCGAATGGACGCCACAAAGTTAGGATATATCCAGCACAAGCCCCTCGTTTGGGACAACGAGTGCACACGTCATAAACTGCTCGACATCATCGGCGATATGGCGCTTATCGGCAAACCTATAAAGGGGCGCATCGTAGCTACACGTCCCGGACATACCGTAAACAACAAGTTCGCGCGACTTATGCGCAAGGAAATACGCAAGCACGAGGTGCAGGCACCCTTCTACGACCCCAACGAGGCGCCGGTAATGGACGTAAACCGCATCCGCGAACTGCTTCCACACCGCTATCCTATGCAGCTCGTCGATAAGGTCATCTCCATAGGTCCTAACAGCATCGTAGGACTGAAGAACATCACCAGCAACGAGCCTTTCTTTACCGGACACTTCCCCGAAGAGCCGGTAATGCCGGGAGTGCTGCAGATTGAGGCTATGGCACAGTGCGGAGGACTGCTCGTACTGAACTCTCTCGAGGAGCCCGAGCGCTGGAGTACTTACTTCATGAAGATAGACAACGTCAAGTTCCGCCAGAAGGTGGTTCCCGGAGACACCCTGCTCTTCAAGGTAGAACTCCTTGCGCCGGTACGTCACGGAGTAAGTTCTATGAAGGGCTATATGTTCGTAGGCGACACCATCGTCAGCGAAGCTACATTCACTGCACAAATAGTAAAGAACAAATAACTAAATCGTCAAATAGAAATCGCTTTAGCGCTTTTACAAAGCGTAGCGACTAAAAGAAATCACAAAGATGAATCAAATAAGCCCTATGGCCTTCGTTCACCCCGAAGCCAAACTTGGAGACAATAATATCATAGGACCGTTCTGCTACATAGACCGCAACACGGTTATGGGCGACAACAACGTCCTTCAGAACAGCGTAACCATAAACTATGGTGCACGTATTGGTAACAACAACGAGTTCTTCCCAGGCTGCAGCATCGCCACCAAGCCCCAGGACCTTAAGTTCAAGGGCGAGGAAACGACGGCAGAGATTGGCGACAACAACAGCATCCGCGAGAATGTAACCATCTCACGCGGTACAGCCAGCAAGGGCAAGACCGTTGTAGGCAACAACAACCTCCTCATGGAGAATATGCACATTGCTCACGACTGCGTCGTTGGCAACGGATGTATCATCGGCAACTCCACGAAACTTGCCGGCGAGGTGATTGTTGACGACTGCGCCATCATCTCTGCAACCTGTCTCTTCCACCAGTTCTGTCGCGTCGGCGGCTACGGCATGTTCCAAGGCGGCAGCCGCACCAGTCAGGACATTCCGCCCTACGTTATCGCAGGCAAGGAACCTATACGTTTCGCCGGTGTCAACCTCATCGGTCTCCGTCGTCGAGGTTTCTCTAACGATACCATCCATGCTATCGACAAAGCCTACTCACTGCTCTACTCTAAGGGGCTTATAAAAGAAGGCATTGAAGAGATTAAGAAGAACATGGAAATAATTCCGGAAGTTCAGTATATCATCGACTTCGTGGAGTCCTCAAAGCGTGGTATAATAAGATAACATTATAATTATGAGCACAACGCTCGTTGTTATAACAGGACCAACAGGTGTCGGCAAGACGGAACTATGCATTCGTCTTGCCGAACGTTTTCATACTGACATCATCAATGCCGACTCGCGCCAGATATTCCGCGAGATACCCATAGGTACCGCTGCTCCTACGGCAGAGCAACAGGCGCGTGTGAAACACCACTTTGTCGGGACCCACTCCATCACCGAATACTACAGCGCCTCGATGTACGAGCAGGACGTCATGAAACTGCTTGGGGAGGGGTCTGGGGAGAGGCTTTCGTTATTGACCGGCGGCTCTATGATGTACATCGACGCTGTATGCAACGGCATTGACGACATCCCCACCATTCGCGACGACATCCGCGAGGAAATGAAACGTCGCTATGCAGAAGAAGGGCTACCAGCCTTGGTAGAAGAGCTCCGCCAACTCGACCCTGAGCACTACGAAGTCGTTGACCGCAACAATCCACGCCGGGTCATCCACGCCCTCGAGATATGCCACCAGACGGGAAAGACCTATACCTCCTTCCGCACCAACACTAAGAAAGAACGTCCTTTCAACATTATAAAGATAGCACTCACACGTCCTCGCGAAGAACTGTACGACCGCATTAACCTCCGCGTTGACAAGATGGTTGACAACGGACTCGTCGAAGAAGCCAGAGCACTTTATCCTTTACGTCACCTAAACGCACTTAACACCGTAGGCTACAAAGAGTTATTCCGTTACTTCGACGGCGAGTGGAGCCTTCCGGAAGCCATTGAACGTATCAAAGGCAACACACGCCAGTACTGTCGCAAGCAACTCACATGGTTTAAGCGAGACCCCGAGATACGCTGGTTCTCTCCCGACGATGAAGAGGAAATCATCAACACCGTATTTACTATACTAAAAAAATCGTCTCAAAGGCTGTAGGGCTTTTTGCAACACCCTTACACCCTTTGGTGTAAAATTTCTATACACAAAATTATTGTTTTATTTGCTCATTTCGTTATATTTTTGTTACTTTGCATAATGAAAATAACAATTATCAAAAAAAATTAAACATAATATAACAAATGAACAAGATTAAGACTATAGGAATTCTGACATCCGGTGGTGATGCTCCTG
>ODAJ012151351.1_pt1 | contig 13262 bp, 9 predicted proteins | sample 1539241 | NCBI WGS metagenome assembly ODAJ01 (sample SAMN02144231, study PRJEB22623) | gut metagenome | biome: sheep rumen | host: Ovis aries | place: New Zealand | reverse complement strand
CTGCCCCCACGAAGTATGCCTACGACAAGGTCATCATGCTGGCCGGAGGCGTGGGCTACGGCACCAAGCGCGACTGTCTGAAGAAAGAGCCGCAGAAGGGCAACAAGGTGGTGGTGGTAGGCGGCGACAACTACCGCATCGGCTTGGGCGGCGGCTCGGTTTCGTCGGTCGATACGGGCCGCTACTCGAACGGCATCGAACTGAACGCCGTGCAGCGCGCCAACCCCGAAATGCAGAAGCGCGCCTACAACCTGGTGCGCGCCCTCTGCGAGGAGGACAACAACCCCGTGGTGTCCATCCACGACCACGGCTCGGCCGGCCACCTGAACTGTCTGTCGGAGCTGGTGGAAGAGTGCGGCGGCGAGATTGACATGACGCAGCTGCCCATCGGCGACAAGACGCTCTCGGCCAAGGAAATCATTGCCAACGAGAGCCAGGAGCGCATGGGACTGCTCATCGACGAGAAGCACATCGACCACGTGCGACGCATTGCCGAGCGCGAACGCGCCCCGCTCTATGTGGTGGGCGAAACCACGGGCGACGCCCACTTCTCGTTCCGCCAGGGCGACGGTGTGAAGCCCTTCGACCTGGACGTGGCGCAAATGTTTGGCCACTCGCCCAAGACCATCATGCGCGACGAAACCGTTGTACGCCACTACCAAGACGTCAGCTACACCCTCGGCTCATTGGAACAATATCTGGAGCGTGTGCTCCAGCTCGAGGCCGTGGCCTGCAAAGACTGGCTCACCAACAAGGTGGACCGCTCGGTGACGGGCAAGATTGCCCGCCAGCAGTGTCAGGGCGAGATACAGCTGCCGCTGAGCGACTGCGGCGTGGTGGCGCTCGACTACCGTGGAAAGAAAGGCATTGCCACCGCCCTGGGCCATGCGCCGCAGGCCGGACTGGCTTCGCCCGAGGCGGGCAGTGTGCTCTCGGTGGCCGAAGCACTCACCAACATAGTCTGGGCGCCGCTGGCCGAAGGACTCTCAAGCGTGAGCCTATCGGCCAACTGGATGTGGCCCTGCCGCTCGCAGAAAGGCGAGGATGCGCGTCTGTATGCCGGGGTGAAGGCCCTGAGCGACTTCTGCTGCCAACTGCACATCAACGTGCCCACCGGCAAAGACTCGCTCTCGCTCACCCAGCAGTACCCCAACGGCGAGAAGATCATTTCGCCGGGAACTGTCATCGTTTCGGCCGGCGGCGAGGTGAAGGACATCCGCAAGGTGGTGAGCCCCGTGCTGGTGAACGACAAGAACAGCAGCCTCTACCACATCGACTTCTCGTTCGATGAGCTGCGCCTGGGCGGTTCGGCCTTTGCGCAGAGCTTGGGCAAGGTGGGCGACGACGTACCCACGGTGAAGAACGCCGACTACTTTGCCGACTGCTTCAATGCCATCCAAGAACTCATCGACAAGGGCTGGATCATGGCTGGCCACGACATTTCGGCGGGTGGACTCATCACCACACTGCTCGAAATGTGTTTCGCCAACACCAACGGAGGACTGCACATCAACCTGCACAACCTGAACAACGACGACATCGTGAAGACGCTCATGGCCGAGAATCCGGGAGTCATCATTCAGGTGAGCGACGAACACAAGTTCGAACTGCGCAAGTTCTTCGAGAGCCACGGCGTGGGATTCGCCAAGATTGGCTACCCCACTCCCAACCAGCGCACCCTCGTAGTGAAAAAGGACGAATGGGAACAAACATTCGACATTGACCATCTGCGCGACGTGTGGTATAAGACCAGCTATCTGCTCGACCGCCGCCAGAGTTTCAACGGCAAGGCCCGCGAACGCTACGACAACTACAAGAGCCAGCCCCTGGAGATGAAATTCCCCAAAGGCTTCGCCGGCACATTGGCCCACTACGGGCTGAACCCCGACCGCTGGAAGAATGGCCAATCTGAAATCAGCAATGGACAGTCGCCCAAGGCTGCCATCATCCGCGAAAAAGGCACCAACGGCGAGCGCGAAATGGCCTACTCGCTCTATCTGGCCGGATTCGACGTGAAGGACGTGATGATGACCGACCTCATCAGCGGACGCGAAACGCTGGAGGAAGTGAACATGATTGTGTTCTGCGGCGGATTCTCCAACAGCGACGTGCTCGGCTCAGCCAAGGGCTGGGCGGGCGCCTTCCTCTACAATCCCAAGGCCAAGGAAGCGCTCGACCGCTTCTACGCCCGCGAGGACACCCTCTCGCTGGGCATCTGCAACGGATGCCAGCTGATGGTGGAACTGGGACTCGTCGGTGCTCCGGGTGCCAAGATGCTGCACAACGACTCGCACAAGTTCGAGAGCGAGTTCATCGCGCTGCAAATTCCGCAGAACCAGAGCGTCATGTTTGGTTCGCTGAGTGGCACGAAACTGGGTCTGTGGGTGGCCCACGGCGAAGGAAAGTTCCGTCTGCCGGAGTCTGAAGACCAATACAACGTGATTGCCAAATACAACTACGGTGGCTATCCCGCCAATCCCAACGGCTCCGACTACAACGTGGCCGGCATCTGTTCGGCCGACGGCCGCCACCTGTGCATGATGCCCCACCTGGAGCGCGCCATCTTCCCCTGGCAGTGCGCTTGGTATCCCCAACAGCACCGCATGGACGAAGTGACTCCGTGGATCGAGGCGTTTGTCAACGCCCGCAAGTGGGTGGAAACCCATCGTAAAGGATAAGAAGCCCCCATTAGCCGCATCAGTCCCATTAGCCATGAACATCTATTGGACATCCTTCAAGACTTTCTTCCGCATAGGGTTGTTCACCCTGGGCGGCGGTTATGCCATGATTCCCATGATTGAGGCCGAAGTGGTGGACAAGTCCAAATGGCTCAGCAAGGAAGAGTTTCTCGACATCATTGCCATTGCTCAGAGTTGCCCGGGCGTGTTTGCCATCAACATGGCCACGTTCATCGGCTACAAGCTGCGCAAAACGCGGGGCGCCATCAGTTGCACCGTCGGAACGGCATTGCCATCGTTTCTCATCATTCTGCTCATTGCCATGTTTTTCCACCAGTTTCAGGACAACCACGTGGTGGCAGCCATCTTCCGCGGCATACGTCCGGCAGTGGTGGCCCTCATAGCCGTCCCCACCTTCAATCTGGCCAAAAGCGCCCACATCACCCTGGCCAACTGCTGGATACCCATAGCCTGCGCGCTGGCCATCTGGGCCCTGGGAGTCTCGCCCATCATCATCATTCTGGCAGCGGGCATCGGCGGCTGGCTCTACGGCACCTTCGTGAAGCCCACGGAATGAGTTTGGAGTTAGGAGTTAGGAGTTAGGAGTTAGGAGTTAGGAGTTAATGTCATGATTTTCTTATATCTCTTTTATACGTTTTTCATCATTGGCCTGTTCGGTTTCGGTGGCGGCTATGGCATGCTTTCGCTCATTCAGGGCGAAGTGGTTCACCACTGGCACTGGATGACTACGAGCGAATTCACCGACATCGTGGCCATCAGCCAGATGACCCCCGGCCCCATCGGCATCAATTCGGCCACCTACTGTGGCTACACGGCCATTCACAACGCCGGCTACGGCATGCCCATGTCCGTTTTGGGCAGCCTGACGGCCACGTTCGCCCTGGTGCTGCCCTCGCTCATCCTGATGATTCTCATCAGCAAGATGTTCATGCGCTACATGAACCACCCCACGGTGCAGTCGGTGTTTACAGGTCTGCGCCCCGCTGTGGTGGGTCTGTTGGCCGCTGCGACAATGCTGCTCATGACTCCCGAGAACTTCTCGACACCTACGCAGAATCCGTGGCAGTTTTGGATAAGTTGTTTTCTGTTCGTCGCCACCTTCGTAGGCACAAAAGTCATGAAGATCAACCCCATCCGCATGATCTGCTACGCTGGTTTTGCAGGCCTTCTGCTGCTGTGGTGACCCATACCGACGACATCAAGCATCAAGAAACAAGGGGAACACCCATTAAGGCAGAATCCATAGAAGCAACAACAAACAAACAAAACGAAAGACGGAAGAACCGGGATTTTTCATCCTCGTTTCTTCCGTCTTTCGTTTGTCAACAGTTGGGGCCGTCAGCCTTCAGGAGCAGCCCCCCTGACGTTACTCAAACAGGGAGCGATTAGAAGCTGTCGTCGCGCTGATCCTTTCCTTTCTGGAAATAGATTTTCTCGCCGTCCATGAAGAACCAACCGTTGTTCTTGGTGGAGCGCAGCTTGACGATATGGGCCGTGGGGTCTTCGAACGAGATTTCCGACTTCTCCGTGGCGTCGGGGTTGGGCATGAGCAGCAGTCGGGCCACAGTGGCATCCTTCTGTGCAGAATACTCAGTGGGAGTGTTGGCGTCCCAAGCCACTCGCACCTTGTACGGGCCTTTCCAGTAGTCCTTGCCGTTGGGTTTGTACTGGTTGCCCGGCGTTGCTCCGGCAAAGTGCTGGAAAAGCTGGTTGTGCTGGCGGAATCCGCCTGCGTCGTTGCCCTTGTTGTCGGTGAAATGGCCAATGCAGAGGTTCTGGAAGCTCTGGTTTGAAATGCCCACCGTCTGGAGCTGCGAGTGCTGTGTGCCATAGAGATAATCAATCATGTCGCGGCAGTCTTGGCTGCAGTCGAGCAGTCGGGGGAACACCAGATACATGACGGCAGCCACGAAGAGCGGATTTTTGGCGGCGGCCACCCTGTTGCCGTTGGCATCCTCCATGAGTGTCTTGAGTTCGGCCACATTGCGCGGCAGCCGGTTGAAGGTGAACTCGCTGACGCGATACTTCTTTTTGTTGCCGATGAAGGTGATTTCGTGCGTACGGGTGGAATCCACCAGCGACACTTTCTCAACGGGGATGCTGTAGGCCGTAATGTTCTTTATCTTATCCACGTCGTAGGGGAACTTGGCGGCAGCCGTGCTGCCCGGAGTGGTCCATGTGGTGCGTCCGTTTTCCAAATAGAACGTTGAGTTTTCGTTTACCGAGCCCGTGGTGGTGCGGAACCACATCTTATCGCCCTGGAAATCCAGGTATTCATGGTCGGGATTGCAATAGGTGTAGTCGTCCTTCATGGTGGCAGCCACACTGTTGTTGCTCTGGCCCGACGGGATGTTGTAGCCGGTGATGGGCACGGTGAACGTTACGCGGAAATACTGCTTGGTTGATTGTGCGAAGGCCGTCATGGCAACCATGGCCATCAAGGCGAATGTAAAAAATATCTTTTTCATTGCTGTTCGGTGTTTTTTGTTTTTTCAATTTGAAACTCTGTTTTAGTTGTAATACTTTCTTCTCAGTTGCGCAGTCGCGAAACATCACTTTTTCAAGAACTTCAACGACTTGTTGCCCACTTTCACGATATAGACCCCAGAAGGGAGATGAGCCACCTGGACGGTAGAACATCCGTTGGCCACCGGAGCATGGGCCACTTGCTGTCCGTTGGCCGAATAGACCACAGCGCGCGGGGCTTTGCCGCATCCGTAGATCGTAAGGCTGGAACTGACCTCGGTGCTCAGCCTGAGCTTCTCCTCGGCGCCCGCCATTGCAGCAGGTTGCTGGATGCCCGTCTTCAGGTCGGCTTCTGTTCCGCGGAAGAATTTGACGGCTTTCACCTTCTCCTCGCCCGCACTGGTTTTCAGGAAAAACTGATTGGTTCCCTCGATGGCGGTGAACTCTTTCACATCCTTCATCTTGTAGTATTTCCCGTTGTCGGCAATCAGCCAAATGGGCTTGGTAAGGTCGATGGAGGGTGTGCCGTCGCTCGACATCTGATACTTGCTCAGGTCGATGTCTGAGGCATGCTTCTCGAAACTGACGCTTTTCACGCCCGCAGCACCGGCGCCGTCGCGCACCACCACTTCGAAAGTTTCTTTGCCATCAGCGATGACAATCATACTCACACGCGCCAACTCGATGTATTGGCCGCTGTTGGTTTTCAGACACATCACATTCTTCGATGCCGCACTGGCCGCAGAGGGTACAGCGACGCATGCTGCCGTCAAGAGCAGTGTGCTGAAGACCGTCGTTTTGAAATGACTTAATCTCATGTTTACATGCTTGGTTTTTTAAATTGTTAGTAATAATGTTGAATGTTCACGGGTTGCAACCGCCCGGGGTTGCTGCACGATGGCAATAATGCACAAAAAAAACGTCTTTTCTTCTGTCCAATAGCAATAATGCGATGCAAAAATAGCACTTCTTTTGCAAAAAAGCAAGTTTTTCGGCAGTTTTTTTCTTTATGAGTCGAGTTAACGAATTGAGGAGAGAAGAAACCTCTTCCCTCCTCAATTCAAAAAATGGGTCATTTCAGTTCGGGCCAACCGTCGGGAGTCCAGCTTATGGTGCGTTTCACCAAGATGGACGCTCCCTCAAGAGGAATGTTATAGCCATGGCAGATGAAGATGTCTTCTCCGCCGGGAGCCATGCCAGGGCCTTCGAAATGGTAGGCGGCGCAATGGCCCAAAGCCTCAAACTCTTTCTTGTCTCCCTCGATGAGCAAGGTGCCGCCACCTTCGAGCATTGGCTTGCCGTTGCGGTCGAGATAAGGCCCCTCAACCGAGCGGCTGCGCCCAACGGCCACACGATAGTTGCTCTTGACACCCCGGCAGCAGTAGTCCCACGCCACAAACAGATAGTACCATCCGCCGTGGGGGAAGATGAACGGAGCCTCAATGGCATTGGTGCCAGCAAACTTCGAGGTGGGATTGGGTTCGGCCTTGGTGTCGCCCAGCGCATGGCGGCGGGCGATGGTCACAGGCTTGCAGCCAGGGGCGATGTGCATGGTAGTGTCGAGACGCACTAGCTGTATGCCGTCCCAGAATGAGCCGAAAGTCATCCACGGCTGGTCATGCTCATCGATGATGAAGTTGGGGTCGATGGCATTCCAGTTGTCGCGCCCTTCACGCGAAGTGACAATGCAGCCCTCATCTTTCCAAGGCGACATGCTCTTCAGCGAGCGGTTGCTGAGCAGACCAATGGCCGAGCCATTGCGCCCAAAGGTGGAACACGAGTAGGCCATCCACCAGCGCCCGTGCCACTGAATAATGTCAGGAGCCCACACGTGGGCTTCGAACCCAGGTACAGAGTCGCGCGTCCACTTCGGAACAACGGTCATTGCGGGCACATCGGCCACGCGCCACGAGCGCAAGTCGCGCGAAGTGGCATGCTGGATGCCCCAGCCCGTGGAAAAGAGATGGTAGAGGCTGTCCTCGTAGGCCATCACGGGGTCGTGAACCATGGGAGTGGTGGTTTCCAAATTCCTGCGGTGAGTGCGGTGAGGTGGTTGCGCCATAACGGCTGTGCCCAAAGCAGCGAGACACAAAGCCAAAAGAAGTCTGTTCATAAAACGGGGTGGTTAGGAGTTTAGAGTTTAGAGTTGGGAATTAGGAGTTGGGAGTTAGGAGTTAGCGGACACTTCTGCTAGCTTTCGCTAACTCCCGCTAACTCCTTTCAACTTCAGTTAACTTCTGACTTGTCTTACTTCACGACGAACTTCTTTCCGTCCTGAACGTAAACGCCCTTCACAGCCTTAGCCACGCGCTGACCAGCCAGGTTAAAGACGGGAGCAGCAGCCGAACGCTCAGCAGAAACTCTGCTAATGGCTGTAGGAGTATCAATTATTTCTGCACCTTCAACAACAAAGTGGCTATGGTCGGCCACCAAGAACAAGCGCACGTCAGAAGCGTCGGCGTATTCTTGTGTGTATTGTTCTGTATAGACCTTTCCGCTTGTTGAGGTTGTAACAGCCTTGAAATTGATGATGTTATCGTTACGCTCAAGGGTGATTTCAGTCGTAGCACCATTGAATTCGGAGGGCATTGTTGTTCCATCCCAAATGTCAGCGTTTGTTTCTGCATAATCATTGGTAATATTCTCTGCATTGTAAGAGTCGTTGCCCCATCCATATGCATCCGAACGCAGTGCAAAAATTTCGCTGTAAGTAGCTTCGCCACGTTCTGCATCGTTGGTAACAACGGCCACCCAGTTGTTCCAATTAGCTGCTCCAGTATAGGTAGTGAGCTGCAACTTCAACGTCTTATTCTGAGCTACATAATAATCATCGGAGAAAGCATTCCACCAAAGACTGTTGTTGTCAACAAATCCAACGGAATTTTCCACATTGTCAGCAACAGCACTGCTGCGTACAATAAGATGACTGTGGTCAACAGAAAGGAAAGCGCGCATTACCTGGCTACCGTCGCCACAATCGAGGACGAAACGCTCCCAATAAGTTATATCATCTTTAGTATAATAGGCTTGCATTGTTACCTCAGCGCCCTTACGTTCTATGGTCATTATGACATGGGCACCATCGATGTTGGAGTTGAAATGATCCCAATCGTAGTAGTTGTCTAACGATTTATACCATGATTTGTCGTTCGTATCAGCAGTAGCATTCCATCCCCAGTTGTCAGGTCGTACCACCGCATACTCACTATAGCCTTCGCCACCCCGGTCAGCATCAGTAGTCAGTGCAACAAGCCAATTGTACCAAGTATATCCACCATCTTCGGCACCTGCATAGTTGTCAAATTCGATTGTCAGTGTCTGATTGGGGTTAATGGTGAAGTAATCAGAAAATTCGCCAAAGAAACCTGTGGTGTTGTCGGTCTTTCCTACCTGGCCTTCAACGGGAAGATCGGTGTTCTTGATGGTGGTCTTGCTGTTGTCGATAACCAAGTGGCCTCCATCGGTTAAGAGGAAAGCACGAATGTTTTGTTCTCCGTCGCCACAGTTGATGACGAAATCCTCAAAATAAGACTTACCTCCAGCAGTGGTGATGTCGGCATGAATGGTCACCTTCTCGTATGCACGGGTGATGGTCATCACAACATCCGAACCGTCCATGTCGTCAAGGAATGTTTCCCAGACATAATTGCTAGAAATTGAAGTAAACCAGTCGTGAGAGCTGTCGGGACCCGTGTTAAGGCCATATTGCCAAGCCCAGTTGTCAGCACGCAGGACTACATATTCCGAATAGTTTTCTGCCCCGCGCTCGGCATCGGTGGTAACTGCGACCACCCAGTTTTGCCAATTGGCCACTTTGGCAGAGAAGTTTTTGAACTCAAGGGTGAGCGTCTCATTGGGCTTAATGGTGTAATAGTCAGAGAAAACCGACCAGAAAGCGGTAGAATTGTCCTCGGCACCTACCACAGTGGTGTCTGCCTTTGCGAAGGTGCTGCACAAGAGAGCTACAGCAACCATAGTCAAACGTAAGATTTGTTTCATAATTGTTTTTTGGTTTTTAGAATGTTTTATTGTTCTGTTGTAAATTGTTTGAAATCTGTTTTTGTTGGAGAAAACGGGAAGCAGCAAGCCCACCGGAGCAGAACCAGTGCTCCCCGTAATCACATCAAGAAAAAAACTAAAATTATCAACCTAGTAAATTGTGAATTATCAATTATCAATTGTCAATTAACTTTTTGCCCCAGTAGGACTTCTTATTGCCGTGGGCCGAATAGACGATGGTGGCCTTACGGGGCGACGACTCCCAGTCGCACTCGCGCTGCAGGTAGCACTTCACGCCGTTGGCCGTCAGCACATTGGTTTCGGGGTCGAAGCTCCACGTGCCGCCCTTCCAGATGCCGGCGGTGATTTTGTGGTTGGCGTCGAACGTCATTTCCGACGAGCCCTTCTGTTTGCCGTAGCTGTAGCCCAAGTCGATGTGCTGCCACGTGCCCACGATGTCGGCTTCGGTGATGGGAGCCTGCGGCACGGCGCCATAGCGTTCGGGCATCACCACGGGCCAGCCGTCGTCCGTCCAGCGAATGCTGCGCACACCGCCCATCATGATGGCGTTGGGCACCCAGCTGTCGAAATCGGTGGGATAGCGCTGCTGCGACACGTAGAACCAGTTGTCCTGACCGTCGTCGAACACGGCGCAGTGCGAAATGCCCACCCAGCCGTGGTCGTTGCCGAACTTGTAGGGATGGGTGAGGATGGGGAACGATTCGCCACCGTTTGCAGCCTGCGTTCCGTACATATCGACGTAGGGGCCGTCAATGTGCTCGGAGCGCACCACGCGCGTATTGTAGGGCACATCGAGCGCATCGTAGGCCATGAACAGATAGTAGTAGCCATTGCGATAGACAACCTCGGGTCCCTCGCTGGCCTGCCAGCGGTTGCCGGCCTTGCGGGTGTAGATGAGTTTGCCGTAGTTGGCCGCCTGGTCGGCTCCCCAGGGATTGCCCAGCTCGTTGAGCGGCTTGCCCGTTTCGGGATTCAGCTGCACGGCAGCAAAACCGCTGTGCCACGAGCCATAGATGAGCCAGTGCTCGCCCTCGGGGGTGATGATGAAGGTGGGGTCGATGGCGTTGAACTTGTAGTAGCAGTTGTTCCAGTCGTTGGGCTTCACGTTGAAGTTGAGCTCGCGGTCGGAGTAGTTGGTGATGACGAAGCCCTTGTCCTGCCAGCTGCTCACGTCGGCGGGGTCGCTGGTTTCCATCATTCCGATGAAGGCGCGCTCGCTCCACGTGTTGCCGCCATTGATGGTGCCGGGCACCACGATGCTGTAGTACATGCGGTAAAGCCCGTCGCTCACCTTGCGGGCACAGGGAGCCCAGTAGCCATACTCATTGGCGTTGGCCGTGCTGGCGGACAGCCCCATGGCGGCGCGTATCTCGTTGAGTTTGGGCATTACCCACGACGGAGCAGAGGGCATGGTGGCTCCCAAATACTCCCAATCGACGAGGTTCTGCGAGCGGCGGCAGTGGAAGTGGCCGTGGCCTGCCTGCGGGTCGCCGAATCCGGCATCGGTGCAATACATATAATAATAGCCGTCGTCGGCCAGCATCACCGAGGGGTCGTGAACATTGGCCAGGTTCCACTGCGAGCGCAGGTTCCACTGGCTTTGGTTGCGATAGTCATCGACGTAGGCGGGAGCCTCGTAGTTAGCCAGGGCAGCCTCCAGGTCGTCGGTGTTCTCAAGCGCCCGCTGCGTGGTGATGTAAGCTATGTTGCTGATATCCCACGCCGACTGATAGGCGGCATTCTCGGTGGTGGTGAGGCTCCAATTGTCCTTCGAGCCCTTTTGCGAGAAGTAAATCTGCCCGGCAGTCTGCGTCTCTGACGTGCCGTTGCGGCGCACCACAAATTGGGCATGCAGGCCCGTTGCCAGCAACACCGTTGCCAGCAACACAAAAACGGAAGTGAGTATTCGTTGTTTCATAGGGCCTTACTGTTTTAGGAATTTCAGATTGGTTTCGCCCACACGCAGCACATAGACGCCACTGGCGAGAGCAGAAATATCGATAGTAGTCTGTCGGCTCTGGGCTGCGGTCTGCAGGGCCGTCTTGCCCGAGAGGTCAACGATGCTGATGGCGGCGCCTGCATCGCAGCCCAAGAGCACGAGCGAGCCTCCGACAACGCGCGAGAGCAAGGCCGTCTCGTGGGTGACAGGGGCGGAGATGGCGGTGGGAATGGTTTGGCTGAACGTCACGCGGGTGACATTCTCAACGGTGCTACCGTCGCGGCAGACGATGGTGAACACCTCGCTGTCATCGCCAAGCGACAGCAGATAGTGTACTTGGCTCATGGCTATGGCTTGGTCGCTCTGTGTCACCATGCACCACACTTCGCCCGCAGCACGGGCCGACAAGGCCGAAACCAAGAGTACCAAACTCAGTAAAAAGTGTTTCATTCTGTTTCTTTTTGATTTGTTTTATTGTTTGCAGATGCACTAATGAGAAAACTGTCTCGCGACGATGGAAAATTATCTCACGGCAATGGAAAATTATCTCACGGCAATGGAAAATTATCTCACGGCAATGGAAAATTATCTCGCGGCAATGAAATAATATCTCGCGACAATGGAAAAATATCTCACGACGTTACGTTCAAATTCTCTAGAAAATTTTACGGCAACGCCGTGAGATAAATTTTTAGTGGTTTGAACCCTCATGACAACTCACGAGGCGGACAGGCTCCTCCTGCGAGTTGCTCCCTCGTTTTGGGGGAGGGACAGGGGCGGGCTGCTTATTCGCCGTACTTGTAGCCCCAGATGGTGACTCCCGTTTCGCTTCTCAGAGCTGTGAAGCAGGGTGCCTTCTCGTTCTTGGGCTCCAGGGTCTGCTCCACCATCACGCCCTTGTACTCGTCACCGATGTTGATGGTGATGTAGGAGGTGTTGGGAGTGGTTTTCCAAGTTCCGTTGTACTCGGCTCCCGAAATGGTGCCGTCGGCCTTCAGGACGATGTCCACGGGCTTGGCGTAGGCTTTGCGGGTGTGGTCGAGCTTGTATTCGTGTACCAGCAGTTTGTATTTGCCGGGAATCTTGTCGTTGGCCACCTTCTGCTTTCTGGCAATGGTGGTGCTCTTCACCGTCTCGCCAGTATATTCGAACGGAGCAGCCACCAACCATCCGTCCTCGTTCTGGAACACCTGATGGACACGCACCTGGTGACCCTCGCCCCAGTTCTGGAAGCGGGTGTGATAAACCAGATAGGTGCGGCCGTCCTCAGCGGCAATGATGCTGTTGTGGCCCTGCGAGCGTTCGCCCGAAGCCTCGTTGGCGCCTCCGGTGAGCAGGTTGCCCCAATTGGAGTAGGCTCCGAAGATGTTCACGCCGCGGTTGCCGTCGTTCTCATTGGGACCGAAGTTGAGCAGGTAGCTGCTGAACACAGCGCTCTTGTTCTTGCTGTCAACATACGGGCCGTCAGGATTCTGAGAGCGGAACACGCGCATCTGATAGCCGCCGTTGTTGTAGTCGGCGGGGTTGCCGCCGGCAGCCAGTCCGCCGTAGGTCATGAACAGATAGTAATAGCCGCCAATGTACTCGATGTAGGAGGCTTCGCCCGAGACATAGTAGCCACCGGCAATCTTCTTGCCGAAGTAGGGATCGACGGTGATGCCGTCGCCGCTGCCCGTGAGCTTGTACTCCACGTCGTAGTCGCGCAAGCCTGTCTCCTCATCCAGTTCGAGCATCCAGATGCCACCGCTCCACGAGCCATAGGACATCCAGAGCTTGCCCTGCTCGTCGTAGAACACGCAAGGGTCGATGCAGTTGGGATAGCGGTTGCCCCAACCGTTGCCAACGTTGTAGCGGGCGGGCAGCGAGGCCTGAGCACCCAAGACAATCTCAAGGTCGGTGGCCTTATAAGAGTCGCCCGAACGGAAACCGCTGATGACCACAGGAGCCTGATAGCGGTAGGGACCGGCAATCTTGTCGGCGGTCAGCATGATGATGCTCGAATACCAGAAGTCGCCATTGACGCTCAGGTACATGCACCACTTTTGCAGTTTCTTGTTGTAGATGACGTCGGGAGCCCACATCATGCCATCGACATTGTAGTTGGTGCTGCCGCGCTTCGACCATGCGTAAGCGTCGAA
>ODAJ014773280.1_pt1 | contig 13277 bp, 14 predicted proteins | sample 1539241 | NCBI WGS metagenome assembly ODAJ01 (sample SAMN02144231, study PRJEB22623) | gut metagenome | biome: sheep rumen | host: Ovis aries | place: New Zealand | reverse complement strand
TCTGATTCTGTTTTGGCAATCTTTCTTCGTCATCTATTTTGATTTTAGCTATTTACATGTGCAAAGATAAACATAATTTGTTAAACCACCTAACTTGATGTTGAATAATATCTCGCTTTTTGTACTTTTTTATTTTTGACTTCTTGTTTTGCTTCCAATCCTCCCCAAATTTCGTTTTATCTTTTCTCGTTTAGTACATCCCCTTGCTATATATGCGCAATGTGGACTAAACTTATTCTTTCGCCAGAACAATGATGTTTGCTGGCGAAAGGAAAAAATATCTTCTCTTTTCGCCAGTAAATGAATCAATGCTATAGGTTAAGTGCTGGTAGGCTGTTGATGGCATCCTCCTTCAACTTATCAACGGCACGGGTGTATTTCTCGGTGTGCTTCAAACCGCTGTGGCCGAGTAGGCTGGCAACGGTCTTGATATTGGCTCCGTTGTTGAGGATGTTCACGGCAAAGGAGTGGCGAGCACAATGCCAGCTGATGTGCTTGTCGATGCCTGCACGTTTCACCCACCGCTTGACGGACTTGCAGCAGCTTTCGTATGATGGGAGATTGAAAACAGGCGATTCCTTTGTCTCTCCTTCTTTTGGCCTGCCAACCAGATGGATGAGTCCGTCATTGAGGGGTATGGTAACCCAACTACGGGCAGAGTGTCCTTTAGTCTTGTCTTGCTCAAAGCGTAGGAGTTTGTTGGCATAGTCAATGTTCGAGTAGCGCAGGTCTTTGACATCGCAGAAACGCATCCCTGTATAGAGGCAGAAAATGAAGGCATTGCGGACGTTCTCTTTCTCGAACTGATAGTGGGTATCCATGAGTTTTTGGATCTCCTCTTGTGAGAGTACATCTTTCTTCATCACCTGGTCATCAACGACACAGACAACTCCCTTGCATGGATCTTTCGCCATGATGCCCTGGTCAACGGCAGAACGCACCACCTTCTTGAATCGCTGCAAGATGCTTTTTGCCCCTTCGCCCACACTACGAGTCTGAAGGTATTCGGCAAATTTCACCATCATTTCATGAGTGATAGCATCGGGCCGGATGAAGTCTTTCAACAGCGGATGGTACTCGGCAAGGAAATCCTGGAAACGATTTAGGGCAATCTGAATCATGCTTCTTGGCTAGTTCCAGCGTCTCTTTGTTTTGTTGTCGTTGGATGGGTGTACGGGGAGATGCCAAAAGATATAGCGACAGACTTTCTTTCCTTTGTTAGAGGTGGTTATGTTCCGGTTCTGGGTACGGAAAGCGGAAGTCGATTATTCGGCTTCCGCTTTTTTTGTATGCTTTCCTGCTTGTTCTTTTTCAGTATCCTTTGCGGTATCGGTCCTCGTCCTTGTCGTCGAGCATGCCGAGGTATGAGGCGAAGCGGCTCTGGGCGATGCGGCCACTGGCAACGGCCTCGAGAACGGCGCAGTGTGGCTCGTGGGTGTGGGTGCAGTCTTGGAATCGGCAGTCCTGGCCAATCTGGAAGATTTCGCGGAAGTAGTGGGGCAGTTCGGTGCGTTCGATGTCGAAGGTTCCGAATCCCTTGATGCCCGGAGTGTCAATGAGATTGCCGCCCTCGGGCAGGTCGAACATCTGGCTGAAGGTGGTGGTATGCTGCCCGGTGTCGTGTGCCTCGCTTATCTCCTCTGTGCGTACGTCCAGGCCCGGCACCAAGGCGTTCAGCAGGGTGGACTTGCCCACGCCGCTGTTGCCGCTGAGCAGGGTCACGCGCCCGTTCAGTTGCTGCCGCAGTTCGTCGAGGCCTTCCCCGTTCAGGGCCGAGCAGGGCACGCAGGGATAGTCCAGGCTCTCGTACAGGGCCTTCCATTCCTCCATCTGTTGCTTTTCGCCGTCGTCGTAAAGGTCCGTTTTGTTAAAGACCAGTATGACTGGTATGCGGTAGGCTTCGGCCACGGCCAGGAAACGGTCTACGAAGGTCAGGCTCGTCTCGGGATGGGCGATGGTGACGAGCAGCAGCACCTGGTCGACATTTGCCGCCAGGATATGGCTCTGCTTCGAAAGGTTGGTGGCCCGTCGGATGATGTAGTTGCGCCGCGGCAATATTTCCGTTATCAGCCCCACGGGCATCTCCGCGCTCTCTCTCAGTTCTTCTCGTTCTCCTTTGCTGCGCAAGGGTTTCCCTGCGTCGTCGAGGGCATCTGCCTTCACTTCCACCCTGTCGCCAACGGCCACGGGGTTGGTGCTGCGTATGCCTCGCAGGCGGAAAGTGCCCTTCACCTTACACGACAGCAATTGGCCGTCGTCCGTTCGAACGACGTACCAACTGCCTGTATTTCTGATGACAGTGCCTGTCACTAATCCCTAATCCCTAATCTCTAATCCAAGGAATTAATCCCTAATCCTAATCCCGGATTACACCGTCATGATTTCCTTCTCCTTGGCGGCCAGCAGTTCCTCTATCTTCTTGATATACTTGTCGTGGAGTTTCTGCAGTTTATCCTCGGCGTCCTTTTCGGCGTCTTCGGCCAGTCCGTCCTTGATGGCTTTTTTCAGTTTGTCGATGATGTCACGTCTTCCGTTTCTGACGCTCACCTTGGCCTGTTCCTCTTCCTTGCCGCACTGTTTCACCAGTTGCTTACGCCGTTCCTCCGTGAGGGGCGGAATGTTGATGCGTATGATTTCGCCGTTGTTCTCGGGCATGATGCCCAGGTCGCTGTCGATGATGGCCTTCTCGATGATGCGGAACATCGATTTGTCCCAGGGTTTGATGGCGATGGTGCGTGCGTCGGGTGTGTTCACGGCCGCCACGTTGTTCAGTGGCACCATCGAACCGTAACTGTCCACTCGTATGCTGTCCAGAAGTTTCAGATTAGCCTTTCCGGCTCGTATGCGTGCCAACGCATCTTCCAGATACATAACGGTTTCCTCGAATCTTTCTTCGGCTTCGTTCAGGGTTTGCTTTACGTCAATCATGGCAAATTGTTATTAAATTATTAAATGTTAGTATTTAGGGCAAAATTACAAATAAAATTACAAATTTAATTCATATTTCATAAATATTTTGTATTTTTGTCGCGATATGGTGAAAAATGGCTTCACAGACGAGCGAATCCGCGAGCTTGTTGGGCAGTTAGATCCCATCACGTTGGAAGAGATGTCGGGCATCAAGTTGATGAACCGTACGGATACTAAGTTTGTCACCAACAAGCACCTCCTCTCGCGCCTCCTGGAGATGGCGCGTGGCGAATATTACGCTCAGTTCACCAACGATAGTCGGGTGGCCGAATACATCACCACCTACTGGGACACCGACCAGCTTTCCTACTACTTCCAGCATCACAACGGACGTGCACCCCGCCAGAAGGTGAGGGTGCGTACCTACGTGGGCAGCGACCTCACCTTTCTGGAGGTGAAGACCAAGAACAACCATGGCCGTACGAAGAAGAAGCGCATAGCAGTCCCCAGTCAAGAGGTGTCGAAGGTCCAGGCTGAGGCCGACGAGTTCCTCAATCCCCTGGTCCATCGCAGCCTTGCCGACATCCATCCCACCGTGCAGAACCATTTCCACCGCATCACCCTCGTCAACAAGGGCAAGACCGAGCGCCTGACCATCGACTTCGACGTCGAGTTCCACAACTTCGAGACCGGCGATGAGGCCCAGACGGGCGACTTGGTCATCATCGAGCTGAAGCGCGACGGCAATGTTCCCTCGCCCGTGCTCGACATCCTGCGCCGTTTACGCATCAAGCCCTCCGGTTTCAGCAAGTATTGCATCGGTTCCGTCATGACCAACCGTGGCCTCAAGCACAACATGTTCAAGGAGAAGATGGTGTGGATACGCAAACTTGTGGAGAGGACTTAAAAAAAATAATTAAGAATTAAGAGATAAGAATTAAGAATTAAAAAATACTATGGACTTTACACAGATTAACAATCAGTTGGGCGACCTTTTTGGTGTAACCCTATTCGACCCTCAGCAGTTCATTTCGCTGGTCATTCGCTTTTTCATCAATCTTGTGGTGGTAGTAGCCATTTCGCGCTATTTCTACTATCCGCATAGTCGTCGCCGCGACTACATGTTCATCTTCATCCTCATGTCCATGAGTATCTTCCTCCTTGTCAGCCTCATGGAGGGCGGCGGCATGGAGTTGGGCGCAGCCATGGGTCTGTTTGCCATCTTCGGCATCATGCGATTCCGCACCGAGGCCGTGCCCATTCGCGAGATGACCTACCTGTTCATGCTCATCGCCGTCAGTGTCATCAACGCCGTGGCCCAGGGCGACTACCACCCCAAGGCCCTCTACTGGGACGGTGTGGGCATCGTCACCATCGTCTTCGTCAACCTCGTTTTCGTCTTCATGGCCTGGCTCTTCGAGTCCACCAAGATTCTCTCCGACAGTTGCTCCAAGTACATCAAGTATGACAATGTGGCCCTCGTCGCCCCCGACAAGCGTGAGGAACTGAAGGCCGACCTGGAGAAGCGCACCGGCCTGAAGATTCAGCGCATCGAGGTGGGCATGATAGACTACCTCAAGGATGCCGTCCTCATCCGCATCTTCTACGACGATGTCAACGACCGCGGCAGCAGCGTGGCCGGCATCATGCGGATGCCGAGGTAATGCAAAAACACAAAGAATTAAGAATTAAGAGATAAGAATTAAGAATTGAGTGGAATTAAGAATTAAGAGATAAGAATTAAGAATTGAAACGATGAAACGTAAGGCCCTTCTCATTTTCTCATTTTCTCATTTTCTCATTTTCTCTTCGTCCTTTGCTGCCGACAACACCGGAGGCCTCTGGACCGAGGTGGGCGTCACCAAGGCACTGCCCTACAACCTCAGCGTAGAAGGTACCCTGGAGCACCGCACCAGCGAGTGGTTCGACTGGTCCAGCCGCTGGAACGTGGGCGTCGGACTCAACTACCGGGCCAATAAGTACCTGCGCCTGGGACTGAGCTACACCTACCTGCAGAAGCACTATCACGAGGAACTGAAATACAAGTACGACGGCATCGATGCCAACTTTGCCGACTATCAGGGCATTTCCGTCACCGACGCCAACGGCACCCACAGCTACAAGGGCTACAACGCCGATGCTGCCAACTGGGCCCAGCGCCACCGCCTGAGCCTCGACATCACGGGTACCGTGAAGCTTCGCAAGACGCTCCGCATCAGTCTTCGCGAGCGCTACCAGTACACCCACCAGGCTGCCCGCACCGTCGACCGCGTGAAGTACCGCGACCCCAGTTACGATGGCGACGGCAACCTCTCCGGCTACGACGAGGAGGAAGTCACCGTCGACGAGAAGTCGGCCAAGAACCGCCACCTCCTGCGCTCGCGTCTGAAGTTAAGCATCGACAAGAAGGGCTGGAAGTTCGAGCCCTACGTCAGTGCCGAGACCCACAACGACCTCGCCGACGGTATGCACCTCGACAAGATTCGCACCATCGTGGGCGTCGACTACAGCATCACCAAACAGCACAAGGTCGGTCTGGGCTACGTTTTCAACCACGAGAACGACGAGGATGGCGACCAGAACATCCATGCCATCAGCGTGGGATATAGCTTTAAGTTTTAATGTTACAATGTTAAAATGTTAAAAAGTTAAAAGGTTAAAATGTTAAAAAGTTATTGATATGAAGAAACTGTTTGTTATGGCTTTGCTGGCTGTCGGCATGACGGCCCAGGCCGAGGATTACAAGTATCTCAACGTTGCCGTTGGCGGCACTGAGAAGAGTATTTCACTGGAGACCCTGCAGAAGATTACCTTCGAGAACGGCAACATGGTGGTGGCCACCAGCAATGGCACCGACACCTACGTGCTCACCGACCTCCAGAAGATGTACTTCAGCCAGACGACCACGAGCATCGAGGCCCTCAAGTCCGAGCCCCAGAACGCCACTCCCGGCGCTGTCTACGACCTCAGCGGTCGCCGTGTCGAGAAGCCCGTCAAGGGCCTCTACATCGTGGGTGGCAAGAAGGTAGTTATCAAGTAATCCCATCCCCCCGCCATGAAGAAGCTCATATCTCTCTGCATGCTGTTTTCCGTCCTCTGCGGACTGCATGCCCAGGAGTCGTTCCGCCTCTGGCAGGGCGGTGAGTCCACCAAGGTCACCCTCTCCAGTGCCGGAGCGATGACCTTCGGCAACAATGGCTCCACCCTTACCATTGCCGGCACCACCTACCAGACGGCCGCCATCGACAGCATCGTCGCCGTCCATCAGGTCAAGGTGGTCTACAGCGGTTCCTCGGCCCAGGTCACCATCCCTGCTGCCCTGGCAGCCGATGTCACGGCCCAGGTCAGCGGTGCCCACGTGGTGCTCACCAACAACAATGTCAGCAACGAGATGGAGTTTGTCCTCAGCGGCTCCTCCACCGATGGCTCCTTCACCTACAACGGCCAGTACAAGACCACCCTCGTCCTCAACGGCCTCACGCTCACCAGCGGTCAGGGCGCAGCCCTCGACATCCAGTGTGGCAAGCGCATCGGCATCGTGCTCCGGGACGGCACCACGAACACCCTTTCTGACTATGCCCAGGGCACCCAGAAGGCCTGTCTCAACTGCAAGGGCCACATCGAGTTTGAGGGCGCCGGCACACTCAACGTCACCGGCAATCTCTCCCATGCCATCAAGAGCAAGGAATACCTGCAGCTGAAGAAGTCCACCGGCACCATCAACATTCTCTCTGCCGTGGGCGATGCCATCCACACGGGCCAGTACTACCAGCAGAACGGCGGTACCGTCAACATCACCTCCACCACGCTGGGCGACGGCATCCAGACCGAGTACCTGATGCTCGACGACGACATCACCCCCGACCCCGACGAGGAGTTCAACGGCCAGATTTTCATCAAGGGCGGCAACCTCAACATCGAGGTCTCCCACGAGGACTGCAAGGCCATCAAGGCCGACGACCTCATCACCATCTCCGGTGGCACGTTCCAGATCACCGCATCCGGCAACGGCAGTCGTGGCATCCAGACCGACGGCAGCGTCATCATCGGCGAGGAGGACAACACCACGTCCATCACCATCGCCGCCAAGGGCGGACTGTGCACCAACGAGGACCACGAGGACGACCCTCACCGCTGCATGGGCATGAAGATTGACGGCAACCTCACCGTCAACGCTGGCGTCATCACGGTCACCAACACGGGTACCAAGAGTCGTGGCATCAAATGTACCACGTACACCAAGAACGGCGGCACGGTCACTGCGAACCTCAAAATCGGATAAAGACTACCACGAATTACACGAATTACTTTACGACCACGGATTAAACGGATTAAACGGATTACTTAGACCACGAATTACACGAATTAAACGAATTAATACGACCACGATTTAACGGATTACACAGATTAAGACGAACACGGATTAGACGGATTATTTTTTGACCACGAATTACTCGAATTTCACGAATTTTGCCTTCGGCGTGTATGAGGGCGAAGCCAATTCGTTAAATTCGTGTAATTCGTGGTTTTTATATTCTTCGTTGTAGTATAAAAAATCCGTTTAATCCGTTTAATCCGTGGTCGTAAAGTAATTCGTTTAATTCGTGTAATTCGTGGTCTAGTTAATCCGTTTAATCCGTTTAATCCGTGGTCGTAAAGTAATTCGTTTAATTCGTTTAATTCGTGGTCTAAGTAATCCGTGTAATCCGTGTAATCGTGGTCGTAAAAGTTTTCGTGGTCAGGGTTCTCCAAGTATGCTGAATATGATGTCCAGTTGTAGGGGAGTGAATATTCGTTGTCTTTCGCGGTAGCCGGTTTCCTGCAGTCGTGTTGTCAGTTCGGGGTTCATTTTTATCCATCGGCTCAGGTTGCGACGTGCCGTGTCCGGGTTCATGGTGTTTGGGAAGTAGGCTTGCGCCAGTTCAGTCTTGCTGCACCCCGAAAAGTTTTTCGGGGCATAATAGTGTTCTGTTTCCATTTGTTTATGGGCTTTGATGATTTATGTTGCCAATCTCTCTGTTTCTGTCAAGTAGGTTGGGCCCAGACCCTCCGATGGGAGCCTTTTCGGGTCCAGGCCCTATACCTATATTTATTTATTTATAATATGGTGGTTGCTGCCAACACGATTATGCTGGCCAGTGCCACGCCAGCAAATTCCATCACTTCGGCCATCTCCTCGGCCATGTTAGTTTGCTCGTTGTACGTGCGATTGTTCGCCATCAGTCTGATCAACTTTTCCATAGTATTCAAATTTTTAGTTTTTCGTTCAGTTTTGTTTCTCGTTTGTTTTCTGGTGCAAAGTTATCAATTATTTTATAAACCACCAAATAAAACATCAAGAAAATAATAAATAATTATCAAATTAATAGTATTTGGGGTTCTAATTCTTGATAAAAATAAGGCTGGGCACGAGATGGTATCGTGTCCAGCCTTTGCTGTATCTGCAGGTTTGTGCTACCCTATTTTATGCGCTCTCCGACCGTGGCGATCTTGAATTGCTTGCCGTGTCGGTTTGTGGTAGGCATGCCTTGTCCGGCAGGCTTCGAGGGAGCAGCTGTGCGCGTGCTGTTCTGTGGCAGCACCAGTCGGAAGGCACCGTTCTGGTTGCCATAGAACGACCAGGCTCCATCATTATAGTTTGCCAAGGCCACCATGAAGGCATTCACGGGGAATGTGATGACGCCGTCCTCCAGTTTACCGAACAGGTTTTCCGCCTTCACTTCATCTTTGCTCCATCCCCTCGCAATGTAGTACGAGGCCCTGGAGACGACCTTGAACATTCCGTAGCCCCAGTCCAGGCCCAGATCCTGTTCCTCGATGTATACGGCTGTCGGGTCTTCGGCGTTGATGACGAAGTAGTAGTCCTGCGTTGCGTCCCAGTCGCCCGGTTCGTTGAGGGGGTATGCCTCTCCGTATGGGTTTTTGATGCAGTACATGCCCGGCACGAGCAAGTTCTCCTGCACCTCCACCTCATAGGTCAGGTTTTCCCCGCCAAAGATAGGGCCTACCAGGTCGTCGGTGTATGTGCCCTTGCCTATCGGCACCCAGTTGGTCCACATGCCGGGCTCCACTGCAAGGGTCACGAAGTAGTATTGGTTTGGATAGTAGCGGTTGCGGGTGAACAGCATCACGCCGTACGTCCGGCTCAAGTCGGGCACCGCCATGTCCACCTCTGTCGTCGTTCCGGCCGGCAGGCTCTTGTATTCGCCTTGTTTCTCGGTAAAATACTCCGTAGTGATGCTGTTCTCCTGCATGGCCAGGTAGGCCTCGTGTGCGTCGGGTCCTGTGGTGGCGGCGAGCACGACGTGGCCTTGTCCCTTCACGTCGATGTAGGTGCGACTTATCTCAATCTGTGCGTTCCAGTCCTGTTTCGGTACGTATCGTATGCTGTCGTATGCTGCCAGGTACATCTTGTCGACAAACCTGTCGCCGTCGTAGTTCTGGTAGAACTCTATGACCTGTGACTTCAGCGCAGCCGTCAGCGTCAGGGCCAGCATGGCAAATATATATCTAAGTGTTTTCATCTTGCTTCTGTTTTAGTGGGGTTATTAGTTGGCGGTTTCGTAGCAGTTGCTTGGGTCGGGGTTGTTCCAGTTCTCCAGTGCACCACTGAAGGCATTCATGACGAACACGAAGTTCATCCAAGCCGGTCGGGTGGTGGTGTTGAATCGAAAGTCCGAGGGGAAGTTTGTGCCTTCGTAGCTGCGTGTTACGGGGTGGTTCAGCCGTTTGTAGTCGAAGTAGTTCAGTCCCTCGCCCCACAGTTCTACGCGCTTCTGCAGGAATATCTCCTCCACCAGTTCCTCCTTGCTGCTTCCGATGAAGGCGTACTGGTCGTTGCGGTACTGTTTCATGAATTTGTTCAGCTGCGTGCTGCCCTCCACCAGGTTGCCCTGTTGTGCCTCGGCCTCCATCTGTATGAAGTACATCTCCTCCACGCGCATCAGGGGCACGTCTACGGCGCACGACACCTCAGGCTGGTCGGTGATGCCCTGTCCGGGGCGGAACTTCACGGAGGTGTAGGTGTAGCATTCGTCCAGGCTGCCGAGTGTCGGCACCTGTTCGCTGAGGGCACTGCCTGCCGGGGCCTTGAAGGAGAGTTTGCGGAAGTCCGTGTCGGCTATCCTGTCGTAGATGCTCTTTCCGATGCACGCAGTGGTGGGTGTGGCTGCATAGCCTTCGGTGTATTCGGGGCTCATCCACGACGTCCAGTTGACGATTCCCGACTCCACGGCCCGGCAGTCCGGAGTGAAGTGGAAGGCCCACATCCAGGCCGGCATGCGGCGGTCGTTGAATCCCTGTGTGGTGCTCAGCCACTGTTCGCGGGTGAGCGGTGTGGCGCCCGACTGCTCTATGGCCCTCGTGGCATACCTCAGGGCCAGGGCGTAGTTCTCGGTCCACATATACAGGCGTGCCTTCAGTCCGCTGATGACGGCTTTGCTGGCCAGCAGTTTGTCGTCCGTGGTGGTCTGTTCCAGCAGGGTCTCGGCCTCGTTCAGGTCGTTCACGATGCAGTCCACCATGGTCTGTCGGTTGCAGCGTACGGCTGTGGAGTCGTAGGGGTCGGTGGCCGTGGTGTAGGTGAGTCCCAGGACGTCGTTGCCAGCCTGGTTCACCGACGAAACGCCGTCGTTGGGCAGGAATTCGTACATGCGTGCCGCATCCAGTCTCAGCAGGGCCCTCTGTGCGTATGCCGTTGCCAGCGGTGCGCTCACGTCAGTCACCTTGCTCCTCAGCGTCATGGTGTTTATCAGTTCTGTGGCTTTCTCTATACCATCTGCCAGAGTCAGCCAGACAATTTGGGTGTTGGCGAATCTTGATCCAAGAGGATAATTCTGCTCCCACGTGGAATACCAATCGTACCCCGTAGATTCGCCATAGGCTCCGACGGTGGTCATGTCTTCTCCCATCAGGTCGCGGATGTGCATGAGGGCGGCATAGCCGAAGTCGTTATGTCGGGATTGTTCACTATAGGCTGGCCTGATCAAGTTCTCGTTCAGTTCGCCCACAAACTTGCTGTCGAAGACCACAGCCGCTCCCAGGTAGTGGCTGCGCAGCTGGCCTGCAGCGTCGAAGCCGAAGATGACGGGTCTCCAGCTGCCTTCGTCCACGACGAATTCGGCGCGGTTATACACGGTGGAGGTGTCGGGGTGTGCCTCGTGCAGGTTGGCGATGGTGCCGTCCTGGTAGTATTTCTCCATGAGGCTGTCGGGCCATGTTGCCGGCACCACGCCGATGCGTGTCGTGGCGACGCCGATGTGGCCGTAGCCGCTGAGTTTCATCACCCACTGTCCCTGCTCGTTGACGGAGCGTTCGGCGTAGACGTAGGTGTCGTAGTTGGTGTCGGTGAATTTCACTTTCTCCACATTTGCTGCCGGGATGTACGATTGGTAATTGCCCTTCTGGAAGAACTGCCATGCGGCTGGGTGCGTCTGGGCCGTCAGCGTCGAGGCCGTCAGCAGGCCCATGGCCAATGCCAGTATGCTGTGTTTTGCTTTCATCGTTTCAGGAATTTGAAGTTAGTGTTTCCAGCCTTCACCACGTAGACGCCGCGGCGCAGTTGGGATATGTTCACTGTGGCCTGTCCGCCTTCGCTCTTTGCGGAGGCCATCTGTCGGCCGTTGGCGTCGTAGACGTTGACGCTGCCCTGGCCCAGGTCGCTGACGACGATGCGCTCCTGCGTGATGTCGAATGTGGCCTGTTTCTTCGTCCGTTCCACGGGTGTCAGGCTGTCGTCGTCGAAGGTGAACTTGCGCACCTCGTTGGCGGGGTAGTAGACTTGCGTGTCGTTCACCGTCAGCACCATCTGGTCGTCCTGCATGTTGATGGTGGGTTGGTCGGCACACTTGTAGACGGTGTACGTCTGGTCGGCATTCCACACCACCACCTGCGTCACACGCTTCTGCTGTTCCCATTGTGCCCATGCCTGTCCGGCCGTCAGCAGCATCGTGAACAGCGTTAGGAGTAGTTTTTTCTTCATAATCTGTTGTAATTTAAGGTTCAACATGTGCTGCAAAGTTACGTTTATTTTTCTTTCCGACAAAGAAAATCCTGGTTTTTCCTTCATCCTCCCGTCGGTGCCCTTTCGTCCCTACTATGGTTTGACCTCCAACCTTACTATTGTCGGAGCTCCAACCATAGTATTGTCTGACCTCCAACCATAGTATTGTCTGAGCTCCAACCATAGTATTGTCTGAGCGCAATCGACGGGAGGATGGAGGGGAAGGGACATATCGTGACTTATCGTGCCCTATCGTGACAGTGCGCGACACAGACTGACATCGGCCCTGTGGCATGTCGTAACTTTGCATCGTCAAACGAAACGAACAGTCCCGTGCGACACTGCAATTCCGGACATTGCAAGAGATTATCAACAACCATTCATTAACAAAAAAAAAGAATCATTAATTATGGCAATCAATTACAGTTTGGCAGCACGTCTGTCTAAGCCCAACGACAAGGGCAGCGAGAAGAAGATCTACGCCGCTGCACAGTATCAGGAACTCATCGGTCTGGCCGAACTCTCGGCACACATCTCCAGCCACGGCTCGCCCTTCTCCAAGGGGACCATCATGGGGCTGCTCACCGACACGGTGGCCTGCATCCGCGAGAATCTGCTCAAGGGCAACAAGGTGCAACTGGGCGACATGGGGGCCTTCTTCGTGACCCTCAGTTCTGAGGGTTCCGATTCGGCCGACGACTTCAACGCCAGCATGATCAAGGGCGTCAACGTACGCTGGTCGGCCAGCGAGGAGTTCCGCACCCTGCTCAACGAGGCCACGTTTCGTCAGGTGGCAACCCGCGAACTTCAGGCCCAGAGCCGCAAGGAGATGCGCCTGGCCGTCGACCAGGTCATCGGCACCGGTGGCACCGACGACGACGGTGGCAACGACGGTGGCAACACCGGAGGTAACAACGGCGGACAGGCCGATCCCGGAGATGTGACGCCCTAAAAAAAAGACCCTCCAACAACCCCAGACCCTCCCCCTGCCCTCCCTTGTAGGGAGGGAGAGGTCAGGGGACGGGGGTGGGTTGGAAATTAAAACAAAGATAAAATTTATAAGATAAAAATTAAAAAATTAAAAGATATGAATAAGGAAAGAAGAAAGCGTATAGGACAAATCCTGTTGCAGATACTCTCTGCCATCGTGGCTGCTCTGACGGCCAGCGCAGGTGTCACGTCGTGCATGTGATGCTATTAGAATTAAGAATTAAGAGTTAAGAATTAAGAATTTATATCAAGAATTAGAGAATTAGAGAATTTATTCTCCTGACAGTGAATTAATAAGATTTGGAAGAAGGTTTTTGCGGAGCAAAAACTTTTCTCGAATTCTTGATAATTCAGTTGCTGACACCTTAATAAAATT
>ODAJ011602396.1_pt1 | contig 13281 bp, 7 predicted proteins | sample 1539241 | NCBI WGS metagenome assembly ODAJ01 (sample SAMN02144231, study PRJEB22623) | gut metagenome | biome: sheep rumen | host: Ovis aries | place: New Zealand | reverse complement strand
CTATAACCCTGCGGGGCATGCACACGACTGCGTACAAGGAATAAAGCCGCTTTGCGGCACGCAGTCGGCGCAAGTAAACGCCCAAAGTCCAAAGACTTTTGTCGTTTACTATAAATATAAAAAAGGCTTCGCCGAAAAAGCGAAGCCCCAATAGAAAATGTGAATTATGCTAATTCAGAGAAATATTTGATTGTTCTAACCATCTGGCTTGTGTAAGAGTTTTCGTTGTCATACCAGGAAACAACCTGTACCTGATATTCGTCATCGGAGATCTTGGAAACCATTGTCTGTGTAGCATCAAATAAAGAACCGAATCTCATACCTACGATATCGCTTGAAACGATCTCGTCTTCGTTGTAACCGAAAGATTCGTTAGCAGCAGCCTTCATAGCAGCGTTGATAGCTTCCTTTGTAACGTCCTTACCCTTAACAACAGCTGTAAGGATAGTAGTAGAACCTGTAGGAGTAGGAACGCGCTGTGCAGAACCGATAAGCTTGCCGTTAAGCTCGGGGATAACAAGACCGATAGCCTTTGCAGCACCTGTTGAGTTAGGAACGATATTTATAGCAGCTGCACGAGATCTTCTGAGGTCACCCTTTCTCTGAGGACCGTCAAGAGTCATCTGGTCGCCTGTGTAAGCGTGGATCGTGCACATGATACCTGACTGAATAGGTGCAAACTTGTTAAGTGCATCAGCCATAGGTGCAAGGCAGTTTGTTGTACAAGAAGCTGCGGAAATGATAGTATCATCAGCCTTTAATGTTGTGTGGTTTGTGTTGTAAACGATTGTAGGAAGATCGTTGCCTGCGGGAGCAGAGATAACAACCTTACGAGCACCTGCATTGATATGAGCCTGTGCCTTTTCCTTTGATGTGTAGAAACCTGAACATTCAAGAACAACGTCTACATTGTTTGCCTTCCAGGGGCAGTTGTTTGCATCGGGGAAAGCGTAGATCATGATCTTCTTGCCGTCTACAGTGATGAAGTCTTCACCTGCTTCTACAGTGTGACCTTCATATCTGCCCTGTGATGAATCATACTTTAAAAGATGAGCAAGCATTTTGGGGCTTGTTAAGTCGTTGATAGCAACAACCTCATAACCCTCTGCGCCGAACATCTGTCTGAAAGCAAGACGGCCGATACGACCAAAACCGTTAATAGCAACTTTAACTGACATTATATAGTACCTCCTATAAAATTGTTTGTTTTTTACCGTTAACTATTATAACACAAAAGAAAAAAAAGTTAAACATTTTTTTAACAAAAATTTACACGTTTGTAAAGGTTTATAAATAAATAACAAAATCAAACCTTGAAATATGATCAATATTATCGGAATAAACAAAGTTTGATGTAAATAAAAACCAAAAATATATTAAATATCAATGAAATGTTGTAAAATTATATTTGAATATTTGGTGATATTTGAAAGGGGAGTGATTTGTTGCTTGTGAGAATTAATAAAAATCATTATGTAATATAGATAAATCTTTCATATAAACATTAATAAAACTGCGGCAGAAAATGTCAGTTAACTTTCTATATAATATTGTTAACAAAAAAAGTAGTTTTATTCGTGTAAATATGAGGGATAGAAAGGAGTTGAAATACACATTAATAATTATAATCTATAATAATTTTTTTGTCAATATTTATTTAATTTTAGCAAAAAACAAAAAATGCAAAGGTTAACAATATTATATAGAATGTTAATAAAAAGGAGATCGTTAAAATGTGTACTACAAAACCGATAAGGTCATATGAGGATGTGAGGAAATTGAAAAATTATTTTTTGGAAAGAGGGGAGTACAGAAACTATCTGCTTGTTACGGTCGGGCTGAATACTGCTTTAAGAATTTGCGATATACTTGCACTTAAACGCTCGGATGTTTTTTATTCCGATAACCGCATAAAAAAGCATATTTCCATAACCGAGACCAAAACGGGCAAAACGACAACCATTTTCATTAATAAATCTGTCAGAACGGCATTGAAACTGTATATAAAAAATGTAGAGTCAAAAAGTGACTATTTGTTTGCAGGCAGGTCGGGGGAACCGATAAGCCGCATTTACGCTTTTAACCTGATAAAAAAAGCGGGCAGGGCAGTGAGGATACCTTATGATATAAGCCCGCATTCCCTGCGAAAAACTTTTGGCTACTACGCCGCACAAAACGGCACACCGCCTGCTGTGCTTATGAATATATACAATCATTCAAGCTACGAGATAACAAAACGCTATCTCGGCATCACACAGGATGAAAAGGACAGGGTGTTTATGGATGTGGCGTTGTAAAATGTATTTATAAAGGAAGGAAAGGGAAATTATGAAAAGAAAAATATTTTTGTGTGGTATGCTTGCAATGATGATGACTGCGGCAGGAAGCTGTTATACTGCGGCAGAAGAAACCGTTGTTGATGAAACCATAAGCGCAGATACTGCTGTGCCGATGGAAACTTACACTTATGAAAGCAATGTTACTGCGGATGGTTGGGAATTTACCGACAACTTCGGCGGTCCGTATATAACAGGTTATCAGGGCAGCGAGACAAATCTTGTTGTTCCCGACACTGTAACAGCCGTAAAAAAATATACGGGAGAAGTTGTTACATTAAAGATAAATGCAATAGAAAGTCATGCATTTGAAAACAATACGTCTATTGAAAGTGTGGTAATACCAAACGGAATCTCGAGAATTGAATTTAACGCTTTTAAAGGCTGTACAAATCTTAAAAGCGTAGAATTTCCCGATACATTAGGTGAGATAGAATCTCAGGCGTTTTCAGGCTGCCGTTCGCTTGAAAGCATAACCCTGCCGCAAAATGTTGCTATAGGCGGTCAGGCTTTTGAAGGGTGTACTAAACTGAAAACAGTAACCATTCCCGAAGATGTCGTTTTCACAGACAACGGCTTCAGCCATCCATATGGAGTTTTCCGCAATTGTACGAGAATTGAAAGTGTTGAGATAAAAAACACCGAAGTCGGTGAAAATATGTTCAACGGCTGTACGGCGTTAAAAAACATTACTGTTCCTTCTTCCGTTGCTGCCATAGGCGACGGAGCATTTGAAGGCTGCACAAATCTTGAAACTGCTGTTATAGAAAGCAGCGGCAGTCTTGGTAAAGATGCTTTTAAGGGTTGTACTTCGCTTAAAAGTGTGGATATGTCAAATAGTACCGTAAAATCTGTCGGAAACAGTGCATTTGAAGACTGTACAAGTCTTCAGACTGCAACGCTGCCCGATACATTGACTGAATTAGGCCAGTACGCATTTGAAAACTGCGGCAATCTTGCGGCTATCTCCGTACCCGCAGGTGTAAACGGTATCGGATACAAAACATTCTTCGGCTGTGTAAAACTTAAAGATGTTGTGCTTAAAAACAGCGGTTCGATAGAAAACACGGCATTTTATAACTGCAATGCCATAGAAAAATTGGATATGTCCGAAAGTACGATAACAGAAATAGAAAACAGTGTTTTCAATGAATGTACAGCATTAAAAGAACTTAAATTAAACAACGGACTTAAAACAATAGGAAAAATGGCATTTGCAAACTGTACATCACTGCCGTCCGTTGAGGTACCGGAAACCGTAACTTCGCTCGGAACAAGCTGTTTCAAGGGCTGCACAGGTCTTTCAAAAGCGTCAATAAAGACAGATGTTATCCCCGAAAGTACATTTGAGGGCTGTTCGGCTTTAAGCGACTTGACTTTGGGCGAAAATCTTTCAAAGATAGAGTTGGAAGCATTCAAAGGCTGTTCTTCACTTGATATTTCGCTTGTCGATACAAAAATAGAAGAAATAGGAAACTATGCTTTTAATAATTCGGGTATTACACAGGCTGTTCTTCCGGAAACTTTAAAAAAGGTTGGCGATAAAGCATTTGCGGGCTCGGTGAAACTTACAAAGGTTATCACAAACAGCGCACTTACCGATATTGGCTCGTATGTTTTTATGGATTGCAGCTCGCTCAATGATATTGAATTTAACAACAATATAATCGGAGTAGCAATGTTTAGTAACTGTACAGGTCTTAATTATGTAAATATCGGCGATAGTGTAACTACCATAAGCCAAATGGCATTTAATGATTGCTCTAATCTTTTAAGAGCAGATATATCCGATAATATTTACAGCATTGAGTCTTCGGCATTCCAAGGTTGTACAAATCTTAAACTTGCAGTATTTTATGGCTTACCTCCCGTGAATTTTGCAGGCAGAGTATTCTATTTATGCGATAAGGATTTCGAGATAAATTATCAGGCAGAAAAACCGCAAGGCTGGTCAAAACCGGAATGGAACGGCTATCCTTGCTATCCCTACATACTTTTCGGCGGTGCAAATAACAACAACCACGAACTGTCTGCGGCTGATGCGGCAGTTGTTATGCAAAAAGTGCTTAATGGCTCGTTTGTGATGCCTGTTATGGCAAAGACAGATGATTTTATGAAATATCTTGATGTTGACTGTGATGAAAAACTGACTGCTGCGGATGCTGCTACAGTAATGCAGAAAGTTCTTAACGGCAGTTTTGAAATGCCTATCGAAAAAAAGTATAAATAAAAAATAAAACCATAGATACGGTTGGTGCATTGACGTATTTATGTTTTATAAAAAAACACCCCCTCGAAAGAGGGGGCATTTTTGATTTATAGCATATTGTGTTAACAGATTATTTACCTGCAAGTGCCTTGTAGCCTTCAAGACGTCTCTTTGCGTCTTCGGCACACTTGTCGAAGAGTTCCTCTGCAACTTCGGGGAATGCCTTTGCAAGTGAAGCATAACGAACTTCGCCCTTGATGAATTCTTTGAAGTCTGCCTTAGGTTCTTTAGAGTCAAGTGTAAATACTTCGCCCTCGGGGTTGTATCTGTAAAGCTGCCAATAACCGCAGTCAACAGCCTTGTTAGCTTCTGTATGGAAGTTAGTTCTGAGGCCGTGGTTGATACAAGGAGCGTAAGCAATGATGAGTGAAGGACCGTGGTAAGCTTCGGCTTCCTTAAGAGCCTTTATAAGCTGTGCCTTGTCAGCACCCATACATACCTGTGCAACATAAACATAACCGTAGCTCTTTGCGATCATGCCGAGGTCTTTCTTGCGTACTCTCTTACCTGAAGCGGCAAATTTAGCGATAGCAGCTGTAGGTGTAGCCTTGGAAGCCTGTCCGCCTGTGTTGGAGTAAACTTCTGTATCGAATACAAAGATGTTAACGTCTTCGCCGGATGCAAGAACATGGTCAACACCGCCAAAGCCGATGTCGTATGCCCAGCCGTCACCACCGAAGATCCACTGGCTCTTCTTAACAAGCATATCCTTGTGGTCAAGAACGTACTTGCAGTCTTCGCAGCTTGCGCCCTTAGCTTCAAGTGCAGCAACAAGTGCAGCTGATGTAGCCTTGGACTCTTCGCCTTCATACATAGTGTCTAACCAAGCCTGAGCAGCGCTCTTTACGTTCTCATCGCTTGTGTTTGCAACAATATTCTTAACGTGTTCAGCAAGTTTTTCTCTCTGCTGCTTAACACCTGTGTACATACCTAAACCAAACTCTGCGTTATCCTCGAACAGTGAGTTACACCATGCAGGACCCTGACCTTTTGCGTTTGTTGTGTAAGGTGTTGAAGGTGCGGAACCGCCCCAGATCGAAGAACAACCTGTTGCGTTTGCGATGTACATTCTGTCACCGTAAAGCTGTGTGATAAGTCTTGCATAAGCAGTTTCTGCACAGCCGCCGCATGAACCCGAGAATTCAAGGTAAGGAAGCTCGAACTGTGAACCCTTAACAGAGTACTTATCTTCGGGATTTTCCTTGCGAGGAAGCTTAACTGCATAGTCCCAAGCAGCTTCCTGATCTCTTGCGTCGTCGATAGGAACAAGCTTAAGAGGATCTTCGTCACCCTTCTTGCCTGCAACAGGACAGCTTGCGATACAGTTGCCGCAGCCTGTACAGTCGAGAATGTCAACCTGCATTACATACTTGTAAGCAGCTTCTTTGCCCTTGCCCTGAACAGCCTTTAATGAAGCGGGAGCAGCTGCTGCCTCTTCGTCTGTAAGAAGGAAAGGTCTGATACAAGCGTGAGGACATACAAATGCACACTGGTTACACTGGATACATGTATCGGGATTCCATGTAGGAACGTTGATAGCGATACCGCGCTTTTCGTAAGCAGCTGTACCATGCTCGAATGTACCGTCTTCGATACCCTTGAATGCGGATACGGGAAGAGTGTCACCCTTCTGTGCGTTCATAACGTCTACGATATCTGTGATAAATTTAGGTCTGTCGCCAACTTCCTTAACTTCGTCAACTGCGTTAGCCCAATCAGCGGGGATCTCAACCTTGTGGAAGCCCTCTGCACCTGCATCAACAGCTGCGTAGTTCATGTTAACGATCTTTTCGCCCTTCTTGCCGTAGGACTTAACGATAAATTCCTTCATGTACTTGATAGCGTCATCCTTGGGGATGATCTCTGTGATCATGAAGAATGCGGACTGAAGAACCATGTTGAACTTGCTGCCCAAACCAAGCTCTGCACCGATCTTAACAGCGTTGATGGTGTAGAAGTTGATGTTCTTCTTTGCAAGGTCTCTCTTAACATTTGCAGGAAGATGAGTGTTGAGCTCTTCGTCCGACCAGATAGTGTTAAGAAGGAAGCTGCCGCCGTCCTTTAAGTTGGATGTCATATCATACTTTGTAAGGTATGACTGCTGATGACAAGCAACAAAATCGGCTGTATCAATAAGGTATGGTGAGCGGATAGGCTTATGACCAAATCTTAAGTGAGAATTGGTGATACCGCCCGATTTCTTTGAGTCGTATGCAAAGTATGCCTGTGCATACATATCTGTGTGGTCACCGATGATCTTGATAGAGTTCTTGTTAGCACCAACTGTACCGTCGGAACCGAGACCCCAGAATAAGCAGTTCTTTGTGCCTTCGGGAGTTACGTCAACAACTTCGCCTCTTTCAAGTGAAAGACCTGTAACATCATCATTGATAGCCAATGTGAAAGGATTCTTGGGAGAATCTGCATCAAGATTCTTGTAAACAGCAATGATATCGGCAGGAGTAGTATCCTTTGAACCAAGACCGAAACGACCGCCAACGATAACGGGCTTTCTGTCGCTGTTGAAGAATGCTGTGCAAACATCCTGGTATAAAGGTTCTGCAAGAGAACCGGGTTCTTTTGTTCTGTCGAGAACTGCGATCTTCTTTGCTGTCGCGGGGATAGCTTCAAGAAGCTTTTCGGGAACGAAAGGTCTGAAAAGATGTACATTTACAAGACCGACTTTTTCGCCCTTTGCAGCAAGATAGTCGATTGTACCGCTGATAGTATCGCAGATGGAGCCCATAGCAACGATAACTTTCTCTGCATCGGGTGCGCCGTAGTAGTTGAATAACTTGTATTCTCTGCCTGTCAGCTTGCTGATCTCTGCCATATATTCTTCAACAACAGCGGGAGTTGCATTGTAGTAAGGATTGCAAGCCTCTCTTGCCTGGAAGAAGATATCGGGGTTCTGTGCTGTACCGCGTGTGCAGGGATGTTCGGGATTAAGAGCGTGCTCCTTGAATTCCTTAACCTTGTCCCAGTCAACGAGCTTTTTAAGATCTTCGTAGTCAAGCACTTCGATCTTCTGGATCTCGTGTGATGTACGGAAACCGTCGAAGAAGTGAAGGAAAGGAACTTTAGCCTTGATAGTTGAAAGGTGAGCAACTGCACCAAGGTCCATAACTTCCTGAACGCTTGATGATGCAAGCATAGCAAAACCTGTCTGACGGCAAGCCATAACGTCTGAATGGTCGCCGAAGATGTTAAGTGCGTGGCTGGCAACGCAGCGTGCACTTACGTGAAGTACACAAGGAAGTAATTCACCTGCTATTTTGTACATATTGGGGATCATAAGAAGAAGACCCTGTGATGCTGTATAAGTTGTTGTTAAAGCACCTGCTGCAAGAGAACCGTGTACCGTACCTGCGGCACCTGCCTCCGACTGCATCTCTACAACCTTAACAGTTTGTCCGAAAATGTTTTTCTTGCCTTTGGCAGCCCATTCATCAACGTATTCTGCCATGGGGGAGGACGGTGTGATAGGGTAAATACCGGCAACTTCTGTAAAAGCGTAGGAAATTGTAGCAGCAGCCTGGTTACCGTCCATGGTTTGCATAACCTTTGACATTTTTTTTATTCCTCCTTGTCAAAAATAAATTTTGATAATTTTTTGGGGCAGAGCATCTGCAAAAACAAAATGCAGTCATCACACCCGTACAAATTATCCTATGGTTTAATTATAGCAAGTTTTTTTAAAATAGTAAATAAGAAATTGAAAAAAAATTGAAAAAATTTTAAAATTTTTTGTAATATGTTGGTAATGTGACTGTAAAATAAGGCTGTGATAGGATATTAAATTGTATATTTCCACAGAAATGCCAAAAATACGGAAGTTAGTTTTAGTTAATTCTGACTAAAATGCTATGAATTAAAATCAAAAAAAGACCGTTCTCCGAAAAGAACGGTCAAAATTATGTGATTATTGTGATTATAATGTTAAAATCCTTTTTTGATTGGTGACTGCATAAACCGATCGACTCGTTTTTTCAGCTTGAAAGCCGAAGCAGGGTATCAACAGCTTCTATATCCATTGGTCTGCCCCAAAGGAAGCCCTGTATGAAATCACAATTGAGCTGCTTTAATGTGTTGAGCTGTGTTTCGTATTCAACACCTTCGGAGATAACATCGAAGTGGAGCAGATGTCCCATTGAGATTATGGCAGCAACAAAGTCCGCAAAGTTGTTTTCCTCGTGCAGACCGTCAACAAAGCTTTTGTCTATCTTGAGCAGATCTATCGGAAGCTTTGTAAGGTAGCTCAATGAAGCATAGCCTGTGCCGAAATCGTCAAGAGCAATCTTTATGCCCATCGCTTTTATTTCGTCAAGTGTTTTTGCCGTGCTTTCAAGCGAGGATATAAACACCGATTCTGTTATCTCTATCTCAAGGTTTTCGGCAGGGTAGCCCGTTTCGATAAGTGCGGACTCCACATCGCTTACAAAACTGTTTTTCGTAAGATGGATAGCCGAGATATTGACAGATAAAATAAGTTTGTCATTGTATTTTTTCAGCATAGGCAGGAAAGTTGCCATAGCTTTTTTGAGAACATAACAGTCTATCTCGGTTATAAGACCGTTTTTTTCTGCCATTGGGATGAATATGCCGGGGCTTATGGGTCTGCCGTCTGTATCAGTCATACGAAGAAGAGTCTCAAAGCCGCGAAGAGTTTTTGTATTGGTGTCGTACTGCGGCTGGAAAACAAGCTTGAACAGATCGTTGTGTATTGCCTCGCGCATAAGGTTTTCGATATTAAGATCGCTTTCCACCTTGTTTATCATACTTATGTCAAACAGACAAATGTTCGTGTCCTGCCTGCTGTCTGCCGTTTGCATGGCAATATCCGCAAAACGCAGCAGCTCTTCGGCATTTGTACTGTCCTTGGGATATATGGCGGCACCGAAACTTGCGCTTACAAAAACGCTCTGATCGTCTATAGTGATCTTGTTTTTAAGTGCGTTTGAGAAAATGCCGATATGTTCCTTAAGTTCATTTTCGTCTTTGAAATCTCTGATAACCAGGGCAAATTCATCACCGCCTGTGCGTGCGATAAAGTCGTTATTTCGCATTGCGAATTTCCAGCGTGTAACAACTTCATTAAGCACCTTGTCGCCGTATTCGTGACCTGCGGCATCATTTATCTGCGTAAATTCGTTGATGTCGATATAAACAAGTGCAAATTCGTTTTTGCCCGAGGCATCATCGCTGATAAGGTGATTTATAAGTTCGTTGAAAGCACGCCTGTTTGGCGTGTTTGTCATTGGGTCGGTATAAGCTATCTTGCGAAGCTCTATATCTTTGCTTTCGATAGCGGAAACGTGTTTATATATCGCTGTGGATAAAATGAACATAAACAATATCGTAACCGCACCTAAAACAGATGTCATACTGCGTGTAAAAACAATGCCTGCAAAAACAAAGATAAAATGTACGCTAAAAAGCATCATTGCGGTTCTGTATGCGGGACGCTTGAATGCAATGATGTTTGTTACAGTGATAACTGCAAGTATCATTGTTATTATCATGCTTATATCGGATGTATTTATAATGGCGCCGTTTTTTGCGTGCAGACTGAGATTGAAAACATTAACGGCAAACATAATAGCCGTAAAAAACATATACAAAAGAGCAAAAAGGACCAGTGAAATACGTGCTTTTTTAGTATTCATATACCTGTCCTCCTTTCAAAGCTGCCGTTTTTTTGCATAGTAGCTTATTTTAGTATATTTATTATAGCACATCCGAAAATGAATTGCAACATAATTGTGAATTTTTTTTGAACATTTTTTTAAAATATTATTACATTGACTAGTTCTTATTTTTCCGATAATTAAAAAAGGACGAAAAGTCAGAACATCTTCGTCCTTTTTTAAACTATTATATTTAAGGATACGCTGATTTAAGGATAAAAAAAATAATTTTTCAATTTGATCAGCGTTTCTTTAATTCTTTATAAAATAGCTCATTATTGTGTAGCCGTCGGGTATGAAAAGACCCGTTTCTTTTGCGGATGCTTCACAGAAATGCTCAACGCTGTATTCCGTCTTATCCACGCTCTTCTGATAGATAAGAAAGGGTACGGGGTCGTTGGTGTGTGTTCTTAATGAAAGCGGAGTAGGGTGATCGGGAAGTATCATCACTTTGTAATCGTCATAATCTTCAAGAGCCGCAAGGACGGGTTTGAGTATCTTTTCATCGATTATCTCAAGTGATTTTTTCTTGTTCTCTATCTCTGCCCTGTGACCGCATTCATCGGGCGCTTCAACGTGTATGTAAACAAAATCGCTGCCGTTTTTAAATTCGTCAATTGCTGCCTGTGCCTTGCCCTCGAAATTGGTGTCCATATAGCCTGTTGCCCCGGGTACTTGAACAACATTCATTCCCGTGAACTTGCCGATACCCTTTAAAAGATCTACCGCCGAGATCATAGAGCCTTTAAGACCGTATTTTTCTTTGAAAGCAGCAAGAGGTTTGCGTATACCCTCGCCCCAGAACCACATACTGTTTGCGGGGCGCAGACCCTTTGCGATGCGCGCCTTGTTGACGGGGTGGTCTTTAAGCAGATCATAAGACTTGACCATCATATCATAAAGCTTTTTTGCATTGGGATGCTCGGGAAGATGTCCTTTTATGGGCTTGCCCGTTATATCGTGCGGCGGTGTGAGTGTGCCCACATCAAGCGTACCGTTGTTCCAGATAAGGCAGTGACGGTAGCTTACGCCGCTGTAAAGCCTGAATTCGTCATTGTTGAAATGCTCACCCAAAAACTTTATAAGCTCTGCGGCTTCCTCCGTGGAAATATCATCGGAGCAGTAGTCGAGGATAGTCTTGTCCTCATAATTCGGCTCGTCCGAAAGCGTAACAAGATTACAGCGGAAAGAAACATCCGTATCTTTCATATCTATGCCGATACTGCCTGCTTCAAGCGGAGAACGTCCCGAATAGTAAATGTGGGGGTCGTAGCCGAGTACGGAAAGATTTGCAACATCACTGCCCGGTTTAAGGTCGTCCGCAACCGTCTTTACAAGACCGACACGGCCTTTTTTTGCCAATTTATCAAAATCGGGTGTGTCGGAGGCATCCAACGGCGTTTTGTTGCCGAGTTCCTCAACGGGATAATCCGCCATACCGTCACAAAGTAAAACCAAATATTTCATAATATACCTCTTTTCAAAGTTAAGTGTAACTAATCATACAAAAAGCATTATAACATAATAAATTTGTTTTTTCAATATATTTATTCGGGCTTTTTGTGATTTTTTTGTTATGTGCCTATCCGATGACTTCTATTATGCTCCTGACCGCTTCTTCTTCGGGAATATTTGCATAATCCAAAACAGGCAGTATTTTATAGTTTGTCCACACACCGTCATCATCAATAAAGCCGATACTTTGAAGATAGACCAATACCTTGTATATCTGGACGGCAGCAGTCTCAATATCTTCTTTCGGGGAATCGTTGTTTAAAGCGGTTTGTATACCGATGTCATATATTGATATTTTGGGAAATCCTTTTACGAGTTCCTCGGGTTCTTCCGTTGAATTATATAATTTTACGGCATGGTCGGGATCGGGCTCACCGTATCGATAATATACATCAACATTTTTTATTTTGTCAAATTTCATTTTGCTTATATTATCGTTTAATTCCTTATTTACTGTCTGATACAGCAAAGAATATGTATAATCGTCATATATAACACTATATTTTCCGTCAACGATAATATCCGCTTTGTTTCCGTCCTCATCCTTGAATATCACTTTGACCGCTGCACCCGAGTAATTGTAGGACTGCAGGTCTTCGGCGTCAAATGCGTTTGAATACATAATAACGTCTGTTTTCACAAAAGTTTTGCCGTATGTTTCCGTAATGTATTTTTCTGCTCTATCAATGGCTTTTGCTTTGTTTTGGGGAAGATAAAGCGACCAATTGTCATATGTGAGTGCAAGAATAAATACTATGCATACAATGATCGGAACAAAAAACAAAAAAGCCTTTGCATTTTCTTTAAAAAATTTGCTCATAGGAATTCCTCCTTTTTGCAAAAATAATTTATTTTTCAAAATATCTGAAAAAGTATATCTTATCTCCGAATTCCGACAGCGGCACGGGTTCCTGCTTTTCTTTAAGCGGATCCATACAGAGATATTCTCCGTTTTCACTGCCGACAATAAGCACAAAATGTCCGACACCGTAAGAAAGTTTCACCCTTGCAATGGGGTAAATACCTTTTAAAAGCAACGTATCAAGGTCTTTTGAGAATACTTCTGAAGCATCTTTGCGTGTGACGGGCATTATCGGACTTCCGAATCGTTCCCACTGTAAATTGCCCTCGCCGTCATAAACAAGGTGTTCGGATAACTCCTTGTTAAGCTTGCCGGGGTCGGTGTCCGAAAGCCCCTGCATTTTTAATGCCGAGGCAATGCAGCTGACAAGACAGCCCGAATCACGCATTTTATACTTTGATGTACCGAGATTGTCATCCGCCCATCTTTCGTCAAATTGGCAGTAATAAACCACATTTTTTGGAGAAATATCTGTTTTTGAATGATATATAATACCGTTTCGGTTTATAAGCTTGTAGGCGATAAATAATGCGGCAAATAAAGCTAAAGTAAGTACAGGTATCATAAATATAAGCACTTTTTTTGAAAAAAAATGAGTTTTTTGAAACATAT
>ODAJ011991281.1_pt1 | contig 13288 bp, 13 predicted proteins | sample 1539241 | NCBI WGS metagenome assembly ODAJ01 (sample SAMN02144231, study PRJEB22623) | gut metagenome | biome: sheep rumen | host: Ovis aries | place: New Zealand | reverse complement strand
GAAATAAATAAAATCCAACAAGTTGTAGAACTATATGCAGACTACTTCAAAAAGCAATATCAGCTCCACATCGGTGGACGTATTGATGATTAACGACAGAGGTGTTATGTTATCAGTACAAGGGCAGGATTATTTCCTTTCCTACAATCGTGTGCCTTGGATGCGCGATGCGACCATCAATGAGGTACTGGATGTACAAATGAGTGGAAAGAATGCGATAGAGTGGCCTAAGTTAGATATAGATCTGGAGGTTGAGTCTCTCAAGCATCCAGAACGCTATCCTCTGTTGATCAGGCGCAATGAGTTAGATTATGTTTCCTAATAAAATATGTTGTAATTATGAAAAAGAAAGTATATAACCAACCGCAGACAGACGTGGCAACGTTAGTCACCGCAAACCTGATGCAGGGGCTTCACGTGTCAACCAACAACACCGATTATCCGGGAACGGATATTCCGGAAGGCGCATAACCCCCGCTCACACCCGCAAGGGATGGACAGATCACCAAAGGCAGCTTCACGGCTGCCTTTGGTGTGTATTAGGGCTCGCGCAAGGATGCGCGGAGCTAAATTCCGTGAGGGGTACAATTTGTCCCCCCCACCAATTTGCCTCTACGGAGGTAAGCTACTGTTCAAGAAATAAGCAAAAATTTGTAGTAACTTCGGACGCCGCCTTGCAAAAATTTGTAGTAACTTCGAGGGCACCGACACGGCAAGCCGTCCCACCTCGAAGTTACAGTCGCACCTTTGTGCGAATAACAAGCCTTATTGCCTATAAAAATACAAATAAATTTGATTTTTAAAGTCAAAGTCTTGTGTATTCCAAATTTTTGTTGTAACTTTGCAGCGTCAAAGGTAAAAGGAAGGAGAAATGAGTAATTCACAGCAATTTATAGGGCGTTTGTCGAAACTGGGTAGGGATGTGCTGCCGAGTAACGCTGCATTATGGCTATATGGCTCACGTGCAAGAGGAACGGCACAAGCTGACTCTGACTGGGATTTGCTCATCCTTTTAGATGAAGATCGGCAGAAAAGCACGGATTTCGAGAAATACGCATACCCGTTTACGTTGATGGCAGCGGAAGATAATCAGTTGATTATTCCGCAGATATATACCAAAAAACAATGGAAACAAATGGCTTTTACCCCCTTTGTTAAGAATGTAGAACACGATAAGATAGTCTTAGTATGAGCTTGTCCGATGAAGAACGCCGCATAATGGTGGAATTGGAGTTGGAACGCGCGGAAAAAATAATGTTGCAGTTTCCAACTCTTGTAGAGCAGAAATACTGGGATACATTAGTTAATCGCATGTATTACGCCGTTTTTCACGCGGTAAGTGCACTCCTTATTCATAATACAATGCGCGTGCATACGCATAAAGGAGCGCTAATTGTCTTCAATAAGGAATTTGTTCGTACAGGTATTTTTACAGTCGAGGAGGGGCATTTGTTCTCACAATTGGAAGGATTGCGCGAAAGAGGTGATTATAATTGTTTTATAGATACTACAGAAGAAGAAATCGTCCCTCTAATAGAACCACTAAAAGCCTTAATAGAAAAGATCAAACGTATAATTGCAGGCTAATAAATAATGACAATTAATCAAAGGCAGCTTCACGGCTGCCTTTGGTGTGTATTAGGGCTCGCGCAAGGATGCGCGAGAAATGCACAGAGAAGGGGGATAGAAAATAATAAATAGAAAAAAACAAATAAAACCCTTCAAAAGCAATAAACATAAAAAACTTCGGAGGGTGCGAGCATAGCCGCTATTTATTTACATAAATAGATGGAATTTTGTTCTATTTGTAAGAAAAATGTTCGAACGCTTGCATATTCCAAATTTTTGTTGTAACTTTGCAGTCAGATTTTTAAGTCATGTCTGCTTAATCATACATATCGCAGTTATCTCCCGTCTTGTAAGATATCAGCAGAAGCTCGCGTACGTGCGCGCTGGATATCTAAGGTGGTGCGCTTCGATAGGGCGTTTTTTGTTTTTATAACAAGCAAATTATTAACTTTAAAATATTAAGTATTATGAAAAATTTTAACTTATTAAGGAAGTCAGAGCGGAAGAGCGTCGGTACGACGTTGGCTTTGACCGTCGGTTCACCGTCGGCTCACCGTCGGTATTCGGCACTAAAACACCTTGCTTTTATGCTGCTGTTTTTGCTTGGCAGTCTGAATGTGTGGGGAGAGGATGTGACCGTGTCACTGACATCTTGGACACAAAGCATTAGCGCATACAATTCAACTGTATGGACGGACAATGGTTGTTCATTTACTTATGCCAGCAATAACCAAACGAAATGGGCTTATGTCCGTTGCGGTGGTAAAAACACAAGCGCGACTTCCACAATTAAGTATAACTCAAAAGTTACTGTTCCCGTTGATTACGTAGTACTAAATACAAGTAATGGTATTAATGGTTCTAGCGGCTATAACGTTACTATTACTGGTATCTCAGTTTCTGCTTATAGTAATGCTGCATGTACTTCGTTAGTTAGCTCCGCAGATCTAGGAACTTTAGCTTATACAAATTCTAACTGTCCGACCTCTATTACAATCACCCCTACAACTGCATGGGTTAAAGATTTATACTATGTAATATCCATAAGTTGGACTGAAACAGGTAATAAGAATGGAGGTTTGAATGTATCAGGAATCACGTTTCACGAATCTACCGGCGGAGGTGATGTGATTGTAAAGACTCTTAAGAGCATTGCGGTTGAAGGAATGACCACTTCCTATGAAGTGGGTGATGCTTTTTCGTTTGATGGTACTTGTACTGCAACATATAGCGTTACCAAGAATGATGAACCTCAGCCGGACGAAAACAAAGTGGTTACTCCGACTGAAGTTACCAGCCCAGATATGTCCTCTGTCGGAAACAAAACTATTACGGTTAGTTATACAGAAGATGCCGTAACAAAAACAACCACGTATGATATTACAGTTAGTGCTGCGTTGCCGAAATTTATTATTGATGGAAATCCTTTAACTTCAACAGCAACTACGGAAGAAACGACCAAAACTTATACCGGTACTGATGGTTCTTCCACGGTGGATATTGTATTTAGTGATGGAGCGAAGAAGCAAGCAGTCGGTTCTGGAGCAGTTAATAACTTATCTTCAAATCCGACTATATTAATTGGCAAGACAGGAAAGAATATTCATAATTCTACTCCATTTCCGGGAGAAATAACGAAATTTGAGTTATACTACAATAAAGGAGCAGCTAATGGAACCTCAGTTAGTGTCACATTCAGTGCTACTCCACTGAGTGAAGCAGCAACATCCGGAGATAATTTATATACCGTTACATTCGCGGATGATACATACAAAGATAAAGTATATGATTGCACCTCGAAAGTGCCAGAAGGGGCTCTATATTTCTGGTATCAGGTAACAAGTAATAGTAATTCTCAGGTTCAATTCCGCGTAACGTACGAAGAGCCGGAACCGGCAGCAGTAGAAGTACCGACGATTAGTGGCGAGACACCGTTCTTGACCTCTACGACGGTTACTTTGGCATGTGCAACTGATGGTGCAACAATTTACTACACGACAGATGGATCGGATCCTAAGACATCTGGTACAAAACAAACGGGAACGTCTTTCACACTAAATAATACCGCAACCGTTCGCGCGATTGCAAACAAAGGTGACGACTGGAGCGAAGAAGCGACTTCGAAGACGTTCACGAAGATTGAGCCGGAATATACAACTATCGCTGCATTCCTGACGGGTCAACCGAGCTCGGATAAATACATTCAGTTTGCAGGAAATGTAGTCGTTACCGGTGTAAATGGCAAGAATGTATATGTACAAGATGAGAGCGGAAATGCCATCTGTATCTATTTTGCAACGGCTCCATCACCAGCATGGACGAAAGGACATAAAGTAACCGGTATGTTCCAAGCAAAATATGCAACTTACGGAAATATGCCGGAGATGTCCATTGCAGCCGGAAATGAAGGAAGCATTGCAGCTACAGAAACAGCCGATATTCCTGATCCGACAGAAATTACTTCTTTAGCGGAGGCTACCATCAATGCCAACATGTGCAAGTATGTAGTTCTGAAGGGTGTTTATTTCCAAAGTCAGAGTTTGACGAGCAAGGCTGTTGATTTGCAAGATGCAAGTTCCAATGAGCTAAAATTCTACGATAATTTGTCTCTTACAAGTGGGAAAGTTCTTCCGTTAACGGCAACCGCTTGTGATGTAACGGGTGTTTTGATTTCGTATCATCAAAATAGTCCTTCTGCTAATATTAACGAGATTTTGCCGGTGGATGTTGCTTGTATCAACGCCGGCGCTGCGACTCTTCCGACATTATCTACGTCAGGAAGTACGGACGAAGAACACCCGACGATGGTCGCTAATGGCGAGAATATTGCCATTACGCCAGAAGCTGGATTTAACTGCACATTGAATGGCAATCCGTTAAATGCAGCAACAAATATCAGCATTACAGAAACAGAGAGTAATACAGTGATAGCCGTTTCTGCATCGCGTGACTACTATGCAACAGCCAATGCAACCTATTATTTCAAGGCAAATCCTGCCGGGACGAAGTATGCAATTACAGTAGTTCAACCGGCACAGGGAGGTTCTTTGGAAGCTAACTTCGCAGAGACCGAGGCTGGAAATACTGTAGCGCTCACCGCAACTCCGACTAATAGCCATTTCACTTTTGATGGTTGGGTCGTAAAGAAGACCGGTGAGCCGGAAGCTACTCCTGAGACAGTTTCGGAGAACCAGTTTACGATGCCTGAGTACGATGTAACCATAACCGGTTCGTTCACCGAAGAAGCAAAAGCAACTCTGACCTTCGCAAAGGGCGAGGCAACGGGAACCGAGGATGCTCCGGAAAATATTGTTGATTATGCAGACGAGGTGATTACTCTTCCTACTTGTCCGTTTACTTACACCGGTCACTATTTTATCGGCTGGAAGAAAGGCGAGACGGAGGAAATTTATCAGCCGGGCGCTTATACCATTACCGCAGCAGATGTAACTGCAGATGCGATTGCTTTCACGGCTCAATGGGAAGTAGGAAATGTATTTGAATGGGTTGCGGCTGGACATGGTTATGAGAATAACGATGAATTAGGTCTTGTTAATTCCGAACCGATTGCAATTGAGTTTGCGCAAGGTGAGGCAAACAATGCTCCTAAATATTTCACCTCTGACAATACCGCACGTTTCTATAATGGCGGAACCCTGACTATCACGGCTCCCGAAAATTACCTCATCAGCAAAATCGAGTTTACTACTGGAGAATGGGGAGTTAAAGAAAATAAAGGAACTCTGGATGGGAAAACTTGGACGGGATTAGCTCAAGAAGTAATCTTTACGGCTAATGCCACCAGCAAAGTTAAATCAATTAAGATTTACTACAAGGAAGGTGTAGCCGCTACTCTTGAGATCGATGATATTGAGATGGAGTATACCGATGTTGTAACTATTACTCCGAAGACTGTAACACCACCAGCAGCGGCTTCTCATGTAAGCTACGATATCAAAGCAGGTAGCGATGATTGTATCACTCTTGCGGATGACCAGATTACCGCTAAATCCGTTACCGGAACGGCTACTATCGTAGCGACTATTCCGGATGCAGAAGGCGGAGAATATCTTGGCACGAGTGTAGAGTTTACGGTAAGCGTTTCTGCTTCGGATAGCCGCAAGAAAGCAAAGAGTCCGAATGCCGGTTTTGCGACGATTAGCGGTAATCTGAATGCAGATATTGCATATGCGGCATACCAAGGAGATGGCACGTCAACGCCAAATATAAAGGATGCAGCCATCCAACTTTACCAAAGAGGAAGCGGAAAGGCATCAGGCAGTTTTGTTACATTTACTGCAGTGAAGGGTTGCAAGATTGATCAAGTTAAGATTACTACTGCTTCAAAAACTACTCATATAGCTTATTCTGTAGATGACGAGGCTCTCTCTGCAACAACAGAAAACGTGACTGCAGGTAGTGATTATTTAACAGATGCATCATTGGATGCTACATCGGTTAGTATCTATTGCATGCACACTAGTAGCGATAATCGTCTCTTTGTCGCAAATGCAACTGTTTACTATACCGGTGAACCAGCAGCATTACACCACTTGAAACTGAGCGGAGAGTATCCTACAGAATTTGAGCAAGGAGCGGCATTTAGCCATGAGGGATTAGTGGTAACCGCTTGCTATGACGAGGGTGAGACGGATAAAGAAGTTGTAACCAATCAGGCGGACATCTCCACTCCGAATATGAATGTAGCAGGAGAACAGACGATTACTGTTTCCTTCGGAGGCAAGACGGCAGAATACACGATTACCATAAATGCAGCTGCCGGAACTGATGATCTCACCGGTACGTGGAATCTGGTAACCGACGCAGCGGCTTTGAAGGCAGGAATGAAGGTTATTATTGCTCAACATGTAGAGAGTGATGGTGCTATTTATACTATGGGAGACCAGAAGACCAATAACCGCGATGCAGTAGCAAGTACGGTAGCCGGAACGACGTTAGCACCGAACTTCCGAACCAGAGTATTCGTTCTTGAGGATGCGGGTAACGGCATGTTTGCTCTCCAAACTTCCAATGGGAAATATCTCAGTGCCGCAGGATCGGGAACAAACAATTATTTGAAAGAGGCTGCTAATTATAACTCCGATAAAGAAAAATGGACAATCACTATTGCTGACAATAAAGCGAAGATTCAAGCGGCTTCTACGAACCGGAATACGATTCGTTACAATAGTACAAGTTCGCTTTTCTCCTGTTATGCCGAAGATGGTCAAGCAGCTATCGCTCTCTATGCAAGACCGTTTGATTATGAGCGTGGAGGACTACAGCAAGGAATGTTGGGTACTATCTGCTTGCCGAACGGCGGTAAGATTGCGGGAGCTTCGATCTTTGAGATAGCATACATGGACTATGAAACAAATGGAATCACACCGTATAAGATCTACTTCGACGAGGTAGAAGGCGGAATCATGGAAGCCGGTATGCCATATGTGATCCTTGCTAATGAGGGCTCGTCTCATCTGGGCGTATATTACACCGACAGCGAGAATAAGACGGCTCAAAGCAAGAAGGGTCTGGTTGGATACATGGATGAAAGTGGCAGAGCGTTAGCAGAAAATGAGTACTTCATCTACAACAATATGTTCTACTATGTTTCGGCCGCAGACGCAGCAAGCGGACGTATCCACATATCCAAGAACCATGCGTTTATCAATCTGTCAGCCGTTCCGGGCTATAATAACGAGCCTATTTCTGTACCGGCACCTGGACGTCGCGTATCCATTGGAAATGGCGCTCCGGCAGTTGCAACGGGCCTGGAGAATGGCGAGTTGAAGAGTGATGAGATGAAGAAAGTGCTGATCAACGGTGAGTTGTTCATCATCCGCGGCGAGAAGATGTACGACGCAACCGGTAGGTTGGTGAAGTAAAGCCCCACCCCGGCCCTCCCCATAAAGGGGAGGGAGTAGGGGGAGAGTTTAGAGAATTAGAGTTTAGAGTTTAATGAACTAATGATCGCTATTATGAAAAAGAAAGCATATATCCAACCGAAGGTAAATCATGTAGAGATGATGCCGCAAGGCGTTATTTGCACGAGCGGTATGTACGGTGGGTCATCTGAGAACGCAGAACCGGGAAGTACTATAGAAGTACCCTAAAATCCCATCCCCGGCGAATAAAAGCGAGGATGAGAAATATGAGAAAAACGCTTGGCTTAGTGGCCAAGCGCTTTTTTTAGGAGAGGGATGATGTCGGAGTTGTCATGCCAGCCAGAGAAAAGGTTGGCGTTGGGTCCGATGGCGAAGATGGGCACGGCGTGCGCGGAATGTGCGCGGGTAGTCCAACCTACGTGGGCTTTCTTGTTGAGAAGCGCGATACCCGCTTCGCCAAGCGAATTGATGGTCTTGTACATGTTCTCGGTATCCTTGCCCTTGCCGGAACAAGCCACCTTATAGAGGGCTTTGAGTTCTTTCTCCTCGTCGCAGGATATCTCCACGGAATCCCAGAAGCCGAGGTTCTCGCGGTAGAGGCGCTTCACTTCCTTCCATTCGGGTTTGGGGTTCTCCTTAAAGAGCTGCGTGAAGCGGTCCGAGAGGACCCAAGAGGAACATTTCTGGTTTTGCAGAAGGTCCAGATGGAGGGTATAATCGCTGTTGCCGAGCGCCAGACCGCCTGTCTCATGATCGGCGGTGACGAGGATAAGGGTCTCGTCGGGGTGCTCCAGATAGAAATCATAAGCCACCTGCATCGCGTCATTCATATCCCATGTCTCGCCGATGGCGGTTGCTGCATCGTCGGCATGGCAGGCATAGTCGATCATGCCGCCCTCGACCATCATGAAGAAGCGCTCGTAACGGGCGTTGAGGAAGGGGATGGCGGTAGAAACGATCTGCGTGAGCGTCAGGTCGCCCTCCTTGCGGTCGATGGCGTAGGGGAGGCTGGAACCATGGACCATACCGGTATCGCCGGGCTGGACCATGATGAGTTTATTGATGGAATGAGCCGCGGCTTCGCCGCTGAATGATGGAATGGTGAATTGCTGGGCGTCGGCGACGCTGCGGACGATGGTATAACCGCTCTGCTCTGCCAGACGGTAGAGGTTGACGGACTTGTCGTTCTTCTTGCCCTGGGGGTGATGAAAACCGGCACCGCCGAAGAAGTCGAAATCCGAGGCACAGAGCTGTTTGCCGATCTTGTAGTAGTCGTTGCGTTCCTTGACATGGGCATAGAAAGCCCCCGGGGTAGCATGGTCGATAGCGACGGTAGTCATGATGCCGATGCCCCAACCCTGGGCTTTGAGTTCCTCGGCGATGGTCGTCAGGCGGTTGCCGTCGGCATCGAGACCGAGGGTGCCGTTGGTAGTCTTGGAGCCTGTAGCGAGGCATGTACCCGCTGCAGCGGAGTCGGTAATACCGTTGGACTTGGAGTAAGTCGAGGCATGCCCGGAGTAGGGGAAAGTGGTCATCAGGGTCTGTACGCGGCCGAGAGGTTCGCCCTGGATAGCCGAGCGGTACATCTCCGCCGAGAGGACCTGGTTGGTGCCCATACCGTCACCGATGAAATAGAAGATATACTTTATCTCTGCGGAAAGCGACAAAGAGACAAAGTACAAAGTACAAAGGATAAAAAAACGTTTCATGACTTTTTGGGTTTGTTAGCAGTTTTGCGATGGCGTTTGCGTTTTCGTGCTTCGCGTCGTTTGGCGGCTTGCCGCTCCTCGCGTTCCTCGAGCGTCAGATGTGGCGGCGGTTCGATCCCCTGCTCTCGGAGGCGCTGGTCCTGGATCTGCTGCTGATGCTCAATCTGGCGCTCTTTCTCTTCGCGTTTGAGGGCCACCACTTCGTCGGGGTCGAGTGGCTCGTGCGCGAGCAGGTCTTCATAAATAAGGAGCGTCGCCCACGCGTCCGTAGAGGCGTAACGCGCCTGCTCGGGCGTGAGATGGGTGTTTTCCCAGTTGGTCAACTGCTGGCTCTTGGAGATCTTCTTGCCGAAACAGATGGCGTAGATCTTCTGGAGGCCGAGGTCGAGTATGCCGTATTGGGGCACCATGTGCTGGATGTCCACGCAGTTAGCGGGCGTGAAGTTCCGCCTGCGGCGTAGTCCGTTGATATCATCCCGGAAGGCGAGTCCGACTTTGCAGACCGCGGGGTTGGCAAAGAAATCCGCGAGCTCCTGCGGCATGCCGACATGAGTCAGGCGGAAGAGGTAGCACCGCTCGTGAGAGGCTATCTGTACGAGCGCCGTAGGGTAATGAATGCCGCGTGTGAAGGAAGGCCTGGACTCCGTGTCCACTCCCACTACCGGTTGGGCAGAGAGATAGGCGACCGCAGGCGCAACCTGCTCCGCGCGGTCCACCACAATCACTTCGCCGTCGAATGCCACCACCGGCATCCATTGCAGCAGGTCGGAGTTAATATGATGTATCTGATATCTCATGCAAAGCTCTCATTACGGAGAGTAGTTTTCGTCCCCAATGGGTGTTAAACGCCTCCCGGCAGAGGACCACTGCGTCGTTCATGACAGGTTCCTCGCCGGTCTGGAACGCTGCCGCCATGTCTTTCAACTCCTGATAGATATCCGCGAGTCCCTCGGAGATGTAGGCAGTCTGGATCTCGTCGGTATAGATGCCCTGATCGACAAAGACATCGAGGTAGGCATCGTCCGTGCCCAAGAGATTGCGGATGCCGACGAGCGCGAAGTTATAATCCTCCTCGGAGACAAACCGCTGCGGCTCGTCCTCCATCACCGTCTGAGCATCCTCCAGAAGTCTTGCGCGCAGATAAAGGACCGGAAGAAGGCGTAACATCTGCTCCCTCCACTCCTCGCGATCGTGCTCCGCCGTCTGCTCAATGAGGAGGCAGGTCTGCGCTGCCGCAGTCACAAAAGCTATCGTAGAATCCGAATAAACGAAACTTTTCATACCTTAATTAATAAAAAAACGTGCAAAGATATAGAAAAATTTTGACATTTGCAAATTTTTTAGTATCTTTGCAGCGGAATTCAAAATTTATCGATATGAAAAAGTTCTTTTTAATGGCTTTAGTGGCAATGAGCGTAAGCGCCATGGCCCAGAAAGTGACTCCGGTAACGATTACTCTGGCGGAGTTCAAGGTAGATTCTTTGCGTGCCCTGTACATGACGGAGCCCATCATGTATCGCGCATCGTTGGACGCAGTGGCTCAGGCACTTGCGAAGAACGAGGCAGAGCTGAAAGCAGCCAAAGCGGAGCTCAAGACGGAGCAGCAGCTCATGAAAGAAATGGCTAACTCCCTGAAGGACGCAACCAAGATGGCGGCATCGATGAAGAAGCTCTATGGCAAAGAAGAAGGCGAGTTGAAATCGATGCAGAAAGTCGTAGCCGGTCAGCAGAAGATGCTCACCAAGCAGAAAGAGTTGAACGACGAGACCCGCGAGGGTTACACCGCCTTCCTGGACAAGCAGCAGAAAGAGTTAGGCTATGCCCTGCGTGAGGTAGCTGATCGCGCGCGCTCCGTATCGGATCTCGAGACCGCTATCCAGAACTACCAGACCAAGCTCCAGACCTACAGCCAGGAGGTAGCGCAGAAAGCCACCACTCTTGCCGGTATCGAGGCAGAACTGAAAGCCCGTGTAGCAAGCGTGAAAGCCGAGCAGAAAGCCGCTAAATCCATGCAATAATGAAAGTTATCAATCTGTCGGAGCACCGTAGCGTGCTCAATAATTTCCTTCGCGAGATCCGCGACGTGGACATCCAGAAGGACCGTCTGCGTTTCCGTAGGAATATCGAGCGGATAGGCGAGGTGATGGCGATTGAGCTGAGCAAGGAGCTGGACTATATCTCTACCGACATCCAGACTCCTCTGGCGAAAACGACCGTGGATACGATTCACGACCCGCTGGTGCTGGCAACCATCCTGCGTGCGGGTCTGCCTCTCCATCAGGGGTTCCTGAATATCTTCGATCATGCGGAGAACGCCTTTCTGAGCGCTTATCGGCGTGAGGGGAAGGACGGCGAGCTGGAGATCGTAGCCGAGTACATGGCTGCGCCTTCTATCGAGGGGAAGACCCTGATCGTGGTGGATCCGATGTTAGCTACCGGAATGTCGATGGAGGTAGGTTATCTGGCTCTGCTCAAGCATGGCACTCCGAAACATACGCATCTATGCTGCACCATCGCCACGCCTCAGGCCATCGAGTACATGCGCAAGGCTCTGAATGACCGCGACGATGTCACCCTCTGGTGCGCAGCGATCGATCCGGTGCTGAACGAGAAGAAGTATATCGTACCGGGCTTGGGCGATGCTGGCGACCTCTGTTACGGAATCAAGATCCACCTCTCAGACCGATAAGTAATCATGCGATATCCCCTCCGTGTTTGGACGCCTGATGATGCGGACTATCCGTATCGCCTGCAGTCCTGCCATGACAAGCCGAATCCTCTGTACGTAAGGGGTAATATCCCTACGGAGAGCCGGCATGTGGTGGCGATCGTAGGAACGAGGCGTCCGACCGAACGGGGCAAGGAACTAACCGAGACGCTTGTGCGCGAGTTGCACGAGCGTCTCGATGATCTTGTCATCGTCTCCGGCGGGGCGTACGGGATCGATATCGCGGCACACCGTGCGGCCATCCGGTACGGGATCCCGACAATCATGGTGCTGGCGCACGGTCTGGACCGGATCTATCCGTCCCAACACCGGCCGGAAGCGGAAGCGGCGATGGAGAACGGCGGAGTAGTGTCGGAATACGAATTAGGCGTAGAACCGTTTGCCCCGTATTTTATCCAACGCAACCGGATTATCGCGGGAATGGCGGATGCGGTAGTCGTAGTGGAGAGTCATGCTCACGGCGGCAGTCTGACTACCGCCCTGAAGGCGAAAGCCTACGACCGTGCTTTGTTCGCTTTCCCGGGCCGGCCGAATGACCCTGCCTCCGAGGGATGCAACGGCCTTATCCGTGACGGTAGAGCCCGCCTGATCACTTCGGCGGAGGATCTCATTAAGGCGATGGAATGGAAGACCAAACAGACCGCTACAGGAGGCGTCCAGACAAGCCTGATCGGACTGATGGACGACCTGACGAAAGAGCAGCAGTTGATCCTTACCAAACTGCAAGAAGCGGAAGACGGGATGCATATCAATCTGCTGGTCAAGGAGACCGGAATGGCCTACGAAGAAGTGGCGTCCGAGTTAACGATGTTAGAGATAGAGGGGTACGTCCGCGCCCTCCCCGGAGGAATATATTTTAAAAATTTGTAGTAATTTCGAGGGCACCGACACGGCAAGCCGTCCCACCTCGAAGTTACAGTCGCACGTTTGTGCGAATAACAAGCCTTATTGCCTATAAAAATTCAAATAAATTTGATTTTTAAAGCCAAAGTCTTGTGTATTCCAAATTTTTGTAGTAACTTTGCAGCGTGAAATGATTAATCATGCCCTTTGGGCAACGAAATAACGCGTTATTATGGAATTATTCAAGAAGTATTTGGGAGTTTGTCTCCTGATTTTAGGTGTATTATTCCTGGTGGTGTACAAGTTTGCTCTGCCGGAGAATAGTTTGCTGATCGCCGGTATGGTAAGTGAGGTAGCCGGTATCTTAGCCTATATTTTCATTAACAAGAAGGGATAACCGCTGATGGCAAGTCAGGGTGGATTCAATGATGCTGTGAAGTATCACTTGACGGGAATGTACCAGGATTGGTTCCTGGACTATGCGTCGTATGTGATACTGGAACGTGCTGTACCTGCGATAGAGGATGGCCTGAAGCCCGTTCAGCGCCGTATTC
>ODAJ012115860.1_pt1 | contig 13289 bp, 19 predicted proteins | sample 1539241 | NCBI WGS metagenome assembly ODAJ01 (sample SAMN02144231, study PRJEB22623) | gut metagenome | biome: sheep rumen | host: Ovis aries | place: New Zealand | reverse complement strand
AAAAAACTCCTTTTAATAAAGGAGCTTTTTATTTATTTAGTCTTCTTCGTAACAGTATAAGTTTCCGTCCTGGTATATAAAGCACATCGGGTCTTTGTCTTTTTTCTTGAACAGCCATACACCATTATCGTCAAGTACAATCTTGCAATATTTCCTGTGAATTACTGTTTTAACCAGTACATTGTCATCCTTATCACTGATGGTGAAATAGGTGTCGTCGTCATCCTTACATATACTATATACATAATTCTCATCGGTAGCAACGGCAATAACCCTCATGCTTGGATAATCGTTGTTCACATAAACAACAACCTCGTTGTATGGGTGGGTGTGGACATAAGTCCAATATCCATGCCAGTACATGTCATACACAATCCAACTATGCCATACATGATGGTGCATGTGTATATGTCTATGGTGGATTGGGTGATACACAGGAGGTGCTGGGTGCATTCCATGTGGCACTGGATGATGTGGACGGTATCCTGGACCGTGATGTGCTGGAGCATGTCCTGGGTGCTGTGGTCCGTGATGTGGGGTGGCTACAGGCTGTCTGTGGTCACCAGGACGGCCATATGACCCGTTTTCATGGCTTCTGGGTGTGTTTCTGGCTGAAGGGGTAGAACTTACCGTCCCACGGGTAGAACGTGGCTCAGAACGTCTATTTACATTTGTATTGACACTTGGCCTGTAGGTGGCGGTACTTCTGCTTGGGGTTACACTGCTCCTTGACGGACTTGCGCTACTTCTTGTTGGTGCTGATGTTCTGACGGAGGTTGATGTACGTGACGGGACACCTCCAGGTCTACTTCCACCGTTTCGTTGCGCCATGCAACCAGAGCCGATTAGCGTTAACGCGATTAAAAAAACAATTTTCCTCATAAAGTTGTAATTTACTTTGTTATTCCTAGCCATAAATATACAACTTTATTAAAAGAAAAACCCGAAAAACGTACATATTTTTCGGGGGAAATATATAGAACTTAACAAAATGAATTCTATATGCTATATTTCATTGGAACGATTACTCGGCGTTTTCGTTTGAATCGAAGGTCTCTTTAATCTTTGCAGCTTGTTCCATCCAATTTGCGGACAGTTCATACTGGTTTTTGATTTCGTCCATCATCTTCTGTGTCTTGCCAAGGATGGCAGCATACAGACGGTTTACACGATGGGCACCCTTCTCGATAGCCTTGCGCGAGGCGATGGCCTTACCTTTCTCTTCGTCGAACTGGTCCTCTGGGAGGCACACGGCCTTTCCAGTCACAGTGAACGTCTGGCAGTAGTCGTACTGGACACACTCGCCGTTGACCTTAACCATGTCGTTCAGAGTAATGATGTCGCCGACATTCAAAAGCTCGTCGTTATCGAGATTGTGGTAGCGTTTGTAGTATCTCTTGTCGAAAGCAAGTACCTTGACGGGACCGCCTGGCAGGATGTAATACTTGGCCACGATAGGCTTCAAATCGGAATAGCCGTAGTTGATAACGCTCTTCACCATTGGCAGGTGTTCACTGATAACTCTACGAACAAAGTCGGGAGTAAAGTGATAGAACTGGTTCTCGAAACTGTTCAGATTTACCTTGACCAGCATATCGCAATAGGTAGCGTTACCCTCAATACGATACTTAGTGTCTTGAATCGTCACATTCAGCACGGACGGTTTGTTTTCTGATTTATTTTCCATTTGGATTACAAATTATGTTAAACATTCAGTTAAAGGGTCATGTTGTCAGGGATGTTTTTGGCATACTCTGTAAGGAGCTTGCTGATAAACACCTCACCGTCGAAACCACTCTCAAGGAACTTGAGCATAGTTGGGTCGTAACCGCTGATGAAGATGCTACCGTAGGCATCGGTGCGGATGGCCTGAGGAGAAGTACGATTACGGGCATTGAAGTTCCACCAAACAAGCTTGGTCTTGATACCCTGCTCACGCCACCTCTTCATGGTGTTGTAGTTGGTTGTCTGGTATCCACCAGCGTCGAACTCCATGTCTGAAAGTACCACAAGGTACTCAGGGAACTCACTCTTAAGGTTGTTAAGAATGTTCATCACGGCAGCGAAGTTGGTGTTACTGCAATCACCAGTGTACATGGAAAGAATCTCCTTGTTGTACTGCTTACCGTTGTTGCTAGGAATCTTGTTCGCTCCATAGAAACCGAAATCGTACTCACGGTGAGGCTTTGTCACACCAAGCTCAATCAACTGAGGATGTGAGCTGAAGGTGATTACCTGGTTAGGACAGTAGGTGCTGGTCTTACCAAGGTAGTGACCGATGGCAAGGGCCTTACCCATAGCGTCCTCGTCGAACATTGAGCTCGAAGTGTCAACGATAGGAATCCAGCTACCACTAATCTTCTCAATCTGAGCGAAAGCCAAGTCAGCGTCAATCTTATCAGCGTTACGATAGATATCGTACACGGTGGCGGTAGAGAAGTTCATCTTCTTCTCACCCTTCTTGACCGACTCAAGGTATGCATTGAAACGCTCAGCCATGTCAGTCTTAGGATTGTTCTTGCTGGTTCCAGCGAAACGAGCCCAGTACTTCAAGAGGGCAAGACTTGGAATTTTGTCGAACTCGATAGCATCGTTCTGGTGCTGTGAAAGCTTGCTCTCAACGGTAGGGCACTTGACGAACTTGTTGTACTGCTGCTTGTTCATACCAAGCATATTACGCATACGGCTGGCCATAATAGTGCTCTTGGCAACCTCTCCGTTGGCCTTGGTAGCCACGTAGTGAGGCATCCACTTCTTGGCAAGCTCGTTACCCTGACGGCACTGCTCGAACAGGTAAGAAACCCACTCATCACAAAAGTCGTTGGCGATAGGACTCTCCCAAAGGTCGTCGAAACGGCCAGCGAAAGCAACCGCCTGAGGCGATACACCACTCTGGCGCATAAGTACACGACCAAGGTTACGGTACTTCATACCATGGCGAGGGTCACGGACGAACATTGAGAAAAGCTTCTCAATATCACTGTTACCGATACGAACCTCATCAAGGTGCTTCTGGAAATACTCAGCCTGGAAAATCAGGTCAACCATGTGGTTACCAGTGCTCTTGTGGGTGTAGTCACCATTCTCGGTGAGCTTGTGGTTAAACAACTGTGAAAGCTCACTGTTCTGCTGATTCTTGACACACTGTGTCATACTGTTGAAATCTATGTTCATACTGTTGGATTTAACGTTTTATTTTTGTTTTACTTTTCTTATAACCAAAATTGCCCTGGATTTTCCACTAAATTTTTTGAAAAGGGCAGGTTTTTAAGCCCGCCCTTAATTATTAAAATTGCTTATTAGAAGGGCAAGTCGTCGTCACCTGGGGCCTCGGCAGGAGCTGCTGTTGCGGGCTTAGCCTGAACATTGGCTTGAACGGTTGGCTTAGATGCAGGTGCTACTGGAGCTGCCTGTGTTGGAGCTGTCATGCCAGCCTGAGTGTCGTCTTCACGTTTGCCACCACCTTGGCCAAAGTAAATGGCCGTAGCGCGGAGGTCGCGTCCCACATCGGTGGTATTGGTCTTGTTGCTGAGGTAGGTACGGTCGGTGTACTCACCGTCAACGTAGACCAGGCTACCCTTTTTGAGCGACTTACAGAAATTCTGAAGAGTCGGCTCCCAAACTGTCACTGTGAACCAATAGGTGACGTTCTCACCATCGGTGTATTCGTGATTTGCAATTCTGAAAGTGGTATACTGAGTACCACGATTCGTTGCCCTAACTTCTGGGTCATTACCAAGATGACCGCTTACAATCATTTTACGCATACTAAATTTGACTTTAAATTTTATTTGACTTTAATTAATTTTTGCATATCTAACTACAAATATACAACTTTTTTTGTATATTGAAAAATAAATTTCAAATTTTTTCTATTCTATAGTCTCTATCGAGATAGGTGTCATGGTCACCCTTATAATATTCGATGATTTCACAGTCATCTGTTATGACCCATCTGTCCCATTTCAATGCCTCTGTTGCGCTCACATCACAACCGTATCGGCCAATGGACCAGGACAGCGCATCAGGCCACCCAGTTTTCATGTGGGTTTTCCAAGGGGTGTCTTGATGTATTCCAGCATTGAACCCCTCATTAAGGCGTTTTATGACTTTTTCTCTTGTTGTCATTTTGTGACCCTGACAGGAGTCGAACCTGCAAGACCTTTCGGTACCTCTTTAGGAGAGAGGGACGCTTCCAGTTACGTGCTACAAGGCCATATATAAAGTGCTAAGTGTCAGCTTCGCTTGTATCAGTTGGCAAATAAATGCATTAGTTCCGTATCTTTCGTAATCTCTCAATCCCGTCAAGTTCCTTTCCACTTTCGAGCTTTACTACAAATCAAACTACCTTTTCGGTATCCGTATCCAATATCATGTATCGGCACCCTTTCCTCGGTACTCGGCAATAAGTGTTATTTTAACGCTAACTTATTGCCCCTCACTTTAGGGGTTATATGACCATTGATATCCGCTACATTTAACAGCCAGTATGCGGTATAGCTTGCATTCTATAGCTAATGCTGCTTCTACTGGGGCCATTCGATTAGTATTAATAACCATAGGGACGTTCCTGGACCTACCAGGGGTATGATGGTGTCTACTCACTTCCATTCACCATTAGTTCAATCCTTAAAACTCCGTCTACAGCTTTCACACAGATATGTTTCCTAATACAGTTTCCTATTATACTAATGCAACTCGGTCGTTTACTACGTGTAATCATTACTTGTCCATTGGGTTCTTAATCTACCCTTTTTTTCTTAAATCCTATAATAATTGGGCTTAACATTTTTCCCATCTAATTTTGGACTATATTCACAATTACACAAACGTAATATAAATAATAGCAAACGATAACTCATTGCAGGTTCTTACCTTTAGGGTGTAGGACACTGACACTTAAGCAAATTATCAAAGAACTCTCTTTTTCCAATCTAAGTTGGTAATGTTATTGCTTATTCAGCATTGCGATAACCGTGGTCACGCTCTCATTGACATCGAACTCAGCGAATGCCTGATTTGATATATTGATACGGCTTCGGTTTCCATTAAACTCTCGCACAGTCTTAATTACATCACTCGGAAGAAGGACCTCATTGTTCGATACCTGGCTGTGAACGATGATGCACTTTCGGCTGTCACCGATACGTTTCATTATGTCTGACAACTTTTCGTTAACAATGATGTTGTGGTCTTCGTCTTCGTTGATATATACTTGACTGCTTTTGGTGTCAGTATTGTATACGGCAGCGCATACAATTTCGTCAACCGCTATGCCAATCAATTCGTTATTTCGGCAAGTGTGTAGTGTGATAAATTTTCTCATAATTCAAATATACAAAATTTTTGTTATTTGCAAAAAGATTTTTTCATTTTTTTAGAAACAATGTTGGTATTTAGTCAATTCGCCAAAGTCTTCATTAACAAAGTCAATTAATACCGTATGTTTATAGTGAGAATTGCCATATCCAGTGATAATCACATGAACCGTAATATAGTCACCATTGAAACGGTTGTATGAAGTGTACTGGCCAAATCCTTCGATTTTCTCACTAAGGTTGTTGATGATATAATTGTAAGCACGTTCAACTTTCATGCTGATTTCACGCCACATCATCATTTCGCGTTTGTACATGCTGAGCTCATCCTGGATGAACTTCATACGTTGCTTGATACCGTATAGTTTGGCTTCCACCGTCTTGGTGGTATCACTGTAAGGATTGGGCTTACGCTTAATATACTCCTTGTAGGCTTTTTCCAACAATTCGTCCTGATGAAACTCATTGAGCTTCTGACGATACAATTCATTGAAATGTTTGTACTTGGCGTTAAGGCTCCAAGAAAAGTTACGGAGTTCTTTAACAGTGAAAATTTTGTCCATATGTGATTTATTTGTTAGATTCGACGGCTTCAGCGTAACGGTTGCCACCACGCTGACCATATTCATGAAGATTCTCGTGGTTGATATATCCACTGCCCTCGTTGATGGTCAACTGGTGCAGTACGTAATACGCATGGCTCTCATCGCGGTAGGGCTCGTATCTGATAATCAAGATACCACCAGCTTCACGCCAGTCGGAATAGTGGTGCTCTGGCTGAATAATGTACACCAAAGTGTTGTCTTTTCCATGACTATACTCATAGATACAGTCCCGATACTTAATTTTCTGCGCTGGCATAATTTGTTTGTTTATCCTATAACCAAATTCAACACGTTTTTTCCACAACTTTTTTAATTTTTTTTTAGCAAAGGCCCCAAAGGCATGCACAGATAGTCGTTATAATAGAGAGGGTTAGTATAAGTATATTAGCCCAATTTGGGAGTTGCGTATCAAGATACTTGAACTCACTGAACTCACGTCTTTTCCAACATGTAGGAACCTTGTCTTCGATAAAGCTAGTAAGTTCACTACAATTAAAGTATTGTTTTGATGAAAGGAAATTGCGTACTTCAGCTTCAAGTCTAGGTTCCTTACACCATGAGAAAGAGTTATGCCATATCAATTTGTTTGTCTCTGGGTCAACCCCAATACATAACACAAACTCATTTTTGTTACCCTGGTTCCAGTAAGCCTTTTGCATTTGGAATGTAGGTTCCATAGATGTTTTATTACCATCAAATACGATGATAAACATTCTGAATTGATATCGACTACCAAGTTGTGCGTTAAGGCATTGAACAATCGTATCCCAGCTTGAATAATCTTGTTTACCAACCACACAATGTTGATACAAGGGGTTAGCCATTTCTGGGTACCTAACCAATTCATACTTACTCGCCGTATTGTCATTTATCTTAATCCCCTTAAAAATAGAGTTTGAATATTTCAGAGGATTGAAATATCGGTATTTGAAAGTTAATGGAATCATGTGATATACGTCACCGTTCCATGAGTATTGCCAGGCATTACCATTGATAGTGTCGTAATTACGGAACATTTCAATGCGTCTGGGTTCGTCATCATCAAGGATGTATTTCCAATGATTAAAAGTACCCTCTGTAATATTGCCAGTTCTACCTATGTTGGTTTCGTATTCATATTCCTCTGGATGGTACACAGTCTCATAGTAGGTTTCTGTACGGTATTTGGTCATACCGTTACTGTCTTTACCATCCTCAACCGTTCTTAATTTTAAGACCTTTTCATTCCACGGCTCGTAATAGGTTATTCTTGTCACATAAGCCCCAAGGTATTCGGTACTTTTATTTACACTATGACTGATACCTATGGTCACCAAGAAAGTTAACAGAGGCACACCAAACAATATGGCCATATAACAGTACAATGGGATAATAGGTCCATTGACACACGCAAGAATGATAACAGTTACAATAGGAATTGCAACAGACAATATTTGAATGGGCTTAGTCATTAGAATAAATCGGTATTATCGTCGCAACGAGTGTTTAAAATGTCATTGGTATGGGTAGAGCTAATCACCTCATAGACAATAGGTGACCTGTCACTGATAAAGTATTTGTAGGGATATTGTTCACAAAGAGTCTCATGTTCACGCATAATGTCAAGCATCAGCTTCTGGTTCTCAGCAAACTCACCACGCAAGGATTCAATCTGGACTTGAAGTTCATTATACAGGGTATCACTAAATTCTGGGTTACTCTCCTCAATTAAGCGCATGAGGGGACCGTCGTCAAATCCCTGACTGCCGTAACGACTATCCATGATATTCTTATAGATTTCATTAAAGCGGTCAGCGTATTCCTTGGTAACACCAGCGGACTGTTGAATAATCTTCCACATCTTGTCGTGGATTGCGGTTATACTCTGTTCCTGAGCAATAGCCTTTTTACGAAGGGCGATTTCCTTGTTGTTATAGCACCAGTACAGTCCTATAATCAATAGAGCAAGGCAAATAAAAACTCCTAAAATAATGTATCCCATTTTATTTGTGGTATAAGTAATACGGTGTTTCTTCTTTTCTTTCTGGAATCCAGTTCATTTCCATAGGCCACACTTCGAGACCTGGTTGGAATTTGATGTGGAATTTCTCACATTCATGACGGTCAAGCGTATATTTCTTAGAGGCATACGGTGAAACCTGTTTCATGATAACAATGTTCATCGGAATGTCTTTCACCGAATAGATGGTCTTAACACATTGGTATTTGATAATAACATTGGCAGAGCCGTCCTTAGGTTTAATACGCAGGAAGTAGTATCGACCAATCTTGAATTTAGTCTTAATTTTCTTCTTGGCACGATGTCGGGCGATATACTTAACCGAATACTCGTTGTCAGGCCCTTTAGGAGTAACTGGCTCGACAGTTGCAGCTGCCACAGCCAGTTTCTCCAATTCTTCTTTAACTTGGCCTTTCAAGTCTTCGTAAGAATCATCGGATTTACGCCCAAATAATTTGCTTACGATTCCACTCATTTTACTTTGACTCAATCATTGTGAGCTCCCTTGAAGTCTGGTTGTACATGTCAACCAGAGCTCGTTCCATAGTCTCGCGGTTCTTCTCACCAGCACTGTGGATGCGACGAACCTCCTTGAGCATGTCCACGAACTGTTTTTGAGTCTCTTTAAGGGTCTCAAGTTCGACAATGGTCTGTTCGCTTGCACGGGCGGTGTCCTCGGAGTTGGTACGGACCGCCTTGGCCGTGGCTTTCATCATCTTGTTAGTGGCACTGGAAACAGCCTTGGTTGCATCAATAGCACACTTCTGCTTGTTTATGACGATGGCGAGTGACAGTTCATTCTTCCACAAAGGCATGACCTGGTTGATGATATTCTCGCACTTGTCGATAATAGCGTCGTTGTTGGCCTGTGCAGCCATAATCTGGAACTGGTTGTTCGACAGAATGTGCTCGGTGACCTCAAGGTCGGCGATTTTCTTGGCGATGGAGTTAACCCAGTTCTGCATGTTCTGGAGGTCCCAATGGTTGACCTCAGGGTTGTTCTGCATTTCGTGCAGAAGCTCCTTGTACTCCTTATGCTTCAGTTTCAGACCGACGATGAGCTCTTTCAGACGGTTGATGCTGATGTCGTTGTTTCGCAACATCGACTCCAAGGTACTGTTGTCCTTTTTGGCTGTAATCTTGGCAGCGTCCATCTTGGTGCAAATCTTGGAAATATTCTCCTGGATGGTATCGGACTGGATAAGAACACGGTCAACAGTCTTGACCAGCGAACGGAGAATAGGAACAGTGCGCAGGAACGCCTTGAACTTGTTGTTCGGGTCAAGGTCGTCGATGTCAATCATATTAAGCTGAGCCAGTGTGTCATTAACACACTCGATGATTTCATCACCGTTTTTGGAACGGACGGTTGACAACAGACCCTCACTGGACTGTGAAATGGTCTCATTGATTTCGCCACCGTAGACTTGGAGGGTAGTCTTATCGTTGATGTCGATAGACTCGGCAATCTCCAAATACTTCTGTTTGTCTTCCTCGCTGATGTTGGCGATGAAGCTTTCATAATCGACATTACCCTTGAGGGTAGCGATAGCTTTGTTGTTGTTCTCTTCCATTATTAAATTGTTTGATATTTGTAAATGTTCAAAATCGTGTTTGCATCTTCTACGGTCTCTACATCAAAACTGGCCAGTGTGTCGAAATCCCCGTTATCAAGATGGAAGTTCCAGGCATCCTGACTTAGATTTGTTATATTGCCTATCCCAAGACGACCGTCTTTTGATATAAAGAACATGTAGTTCGGGTTGTTCAACACGGCTCTCATACGGTATTCATCCGCAGTGCTATGTTCAAGCCAATCTATTGATTCAAGGTACTCAGTTGTTATTTTCATCATTATAACCAAATTTATATTGTTTTTTCCACAAAAAGTTTAATTTTTTTTAAAGGTGGTCCTGATACCAGCTAATAAGGTATACATGTTCATCCTGGATTTCGTCAATCTTCTCGGAAAGGTTGATGACCTTGTAACCCTTGTCAACAAACGCTTGCAGAATGCTGTTGATGTAGGGCTCGACATCCTTTGGGAATGAATACACGCAGCGATAGTCAGTAAACGTGTCACCATTTGAACGCATAGCGGTTTTCTCAGTAATGAGACGATTAATCTTATGCTGGTGAAGTTTAATGATATCACTCACACTGGTATTCACCCCGTAAGTGGCCCTACAATAGGCGGTACTTGCGGGTACAACATCTTCTTCTGGGGTGAATCTGGCTTGCAGCCACAGTTTGAACTTACGCCAAAACATAGGGCAATTGTCTTTCTCGTTTGCCCCTATGTTATCGTTAAGATAATCTTTACTTGAAATCATATTAAAACAATTTTAATTGGCAACCAGGCATTAGTTGCTCACTTTTGAACTCTTCAATCAAATTGCTGTTCCAGCTCTCCGACATATTATCGAGGTTCTGGATATAGTTATCCAGTCGCTCAATTATGACAGATTTGTCGTCATCCTCGGCAACGATGGCTTTGATGTTCTCCAACATTGTCTTGGCAATCCTGATGAATTTTACTGAGGTTTTTAAATCCTTTACAATTTCTTTTTGTTCGTCGTATTCCATAAAACAGTTGGTTTAATATTATTCAAAAAGGGTTCTGTCTATCTCGAACGAATGGGGGTAATGTTGCACATTTGTATTCTTGGTTAACTCCTGTGCAACATTATACGCCTTGGTCCACGTCATAAACAAACGCATACCGCCCTCGTTGTTCATTATCGGCTTAATCTGGCCGTCCTTTTCATCCTTATACAGGATTACGTAAACTTCGTTAAAATCGCTCATACGTTTTATTTGTTAAATCCATAATATTGTTCAACCAACGCCTTAAGATAAGGATTGTTATCTGCATCGGCATAAATTTGATATTTATAACGGATGTCAAGAAGAATCTGGTTCACCTTGCTAATATCAATTGCCTCAGGGAGGGTGCTGTTAGCAACAGCCTTATCAAGTTCCGTTTTCTTGGCCTCAAGCTGGTCGATAAGGTAATCGTACTCGTACTTGTGGTTGCGGATGTCAAGTAGGAAGTCGGCATCGATACCAGTACGGTTGATTTGCACCTTGCCAGTCTCGGCAATCTCAAGACCCATGTTAAGTAGACGGAAGCAATGCATCACGTTCTTTGAATCATAGTTGTGGCCAAGGTTGCTCTCGTAGCGAACCTGGTTGCGCTTCTGAAGCCACTCCTGGTACTGATGGTATTTGTTGCAGTGCTGGGTGAAACCATCCTTATTATAGGTCATAATACAGATTGGTTCCACATTCTTCGGAATTGAAGAGCAACGCACGGTATCACTCTTGTTGATATCATTTACAATGTACTGGACGCCATCCTCTTCAATGATTTTTGCTTTATTCAAAGTTTTAGTATCATCATCATGAATGTAGTACTCATTATCAATAACAGCGATAATAGGTGTTGAATCAAATTTCTGATAATTAGCAGCATCTGATACAGGAATCTTAATACCGTAGTCCTTTACAATACCGCGATAGCCAATAGGAGTCTGGGTGTTATTGAACCATTCTTGTATATGACCAGGGAATATGTCAAACACATTGTCAACTACAAATTTGTAATATTTTGTGTCATTCACAAAGTCACAGAATTCTGTGTATTTGTTATGGTTATGGGCACCAAAGTCATAGTACACGCCATAGCAGTCAGGCATATTGTTGAGTGACACAAGACCACAGTACTTCTGTTCAAGGCCACGGGCAGCAAGCCACTCTTTCATACAAGCACTACCTTGTTTATAGGTGGTAAAACAGAAATCAAGCGGTTCCTTACGTTCTGTAATGGGTTGGACACACATCTTATTGTATCCACGGGCACGTTTAATCTGAGCGATAGCGTAGCCAATGAATGAGTTGAAGCACTCCTTGGTTACGAACTCCTGACGATGTTTCTTAATCTCAGTGATGATAGGATGCTCGTAGATAACGAACTTATCATCAATGAAAAGAGACTCAAGGATGTTTGGATTGCTTGAAAGAAGTAGGTTCATGTACTTCTTAAGCGAATACCATACCTTATCGTGCGTCTTGTCGGCAATCTCATCCTGGAAATCAAGACCAAGGCCAAGCACCTGGTTGATAGGCTCAAGGTACACGCCACCCTCGTCCCAGTCTGACTGTGGAGTTGCCGTACCATAGGTCTGTGAACCACGGTAATAACGGTAGAGAATAAGATTCTCTCTTTCTATGTCGTCAAACGTATATTTCTTCATGTTATTATTTATTTTCCTTCTTTTTTGGAAAGTGCATGTGTCCGATGTGCCATTCACCACAATGCGAACATTTATACACTTTATATTTTGGGTTAATGTTGTTGTCTACAATAAACTGTTTCGCCTCTTCTTCAGTCTTATACCCAATCTTAGCTTTTAGATGGTGATGACCTTTAACAGTCCAATGTTCATTAAGACAAGTGCTAAATTTTCTCGCGTTCATATACTGTAACCAAATTTAATACAATTTTTCCACAAAAATTTTAATTATTGGCTGAATCACGCATTAAATCCGTGATAGATGGTTTACGGTTAATGTCATATTTCCATCTTACATGGATATCACCATCTTCCAGGGTCAAGAAAGCGTTATGGACACCGTTATTCCACAAAGCCTCACACACTTTTGGCAAAGCGTATGGGGCTACTCCGAAATCAATATACTGGTCCATAATTACATCGACAGCTTTTTGGAAAAGATGAACTCTCTCATCTTCATTATTGGCTCTGGGTCGGCACCACGGAATACTTTGGCTATCCACTCATTCGGGGTGGGAGGAACTAGGGTTGCAGTCGTTAGGTATGGGTTGTTTATATTCCACTCATGTAGATAATCCTCATAGGACGGATAATTCTTGATATCGAACACACGCTCGTCGGCAATGAAACAGATAGCGGTCATACAGCCATACAAATCGGGTTCGTGGAATTTGGCGAACGGAATGCCGTTTTCTTTAAGGAACACAACAGCATCAACCAGGTCACTGGATATACCAGCATCAAGAACAATCATAGTCTTGTCACGATTTGCCCAGGTGTTGTAAGCGTCGTTGTCCATTTTTGCCAGATTACCTTTCTTGGCCATCTGACCATACTCGGTCACGGCATGGAGGGCTTGAATACCTTTCTGCATAGGGCTCAACTGGCGTAGCACCATTGAATACATTCTGTAAGTAATCTTAGCGCCAGTCATGGCCTTGTCCCTCTGGTGGTTCTTGATACCCCTTTTACAGTCCTTGATTCGGTCACAAAGGTTACGGTAGGTGATGCGCATAACACCCAAAAGCTCGAAATATGCCTTCATGTCAGCCTCAGGGTGGGTCTTGATTAT
>ODAJ012181671.1_pt1 | contig 13293 bp, 12 predicted proteins | sample 1539241 | NCBI WGS metagenome assembly ODAJ01 (sample SAMN02144231, study PRJEB22623) | gut metagenome | biome: sheep rumen | host: Ovis aries | place: New Zealand | reverse complement strand
TTATGCCTTTTTACCTTTATGATAACTTCTTGCTCTTCGATTATCTTTTCATTCATTGACTTTATTTTGTTTTGCACACATATCATAATACTATCATCTTTTATACTTGAAATAGAAATATCTGAATTTGCATTAAAACCATATGTAATTATTTTTTCTCTTCTGGTTATTAATCCTTCATTATTCAAATCAGTATTTAATATAATATAATTAGAATTATTTATGATATTTTTAATATAATTGGATTTATTAAATAATTCTGAAATGTTTTCTTTTATTACAAAAATATCAAATTTAATGTTCTTTAAATTCTCCAAGCTCTTAGAATTAATATTTATAATTTCAAACTTATTTGTTTTGGAATTTCTATTAATCTCATTTTTTATAAAATTATTATCATTTTCTTTTGCAAAAATACCAATAAAAGGCATACTCTATTCCCCTTTTTTATTATAATAACCATCTACATTTTAATTATATCCTTTATATTAGCATTTTATACCAGTTTTATTTCTATTTTTCATCTAATTAGGTTTTAGTATTATTTTATTTGAAGATCAGAAGTTGGAAATTGGAAATCAGAGATAGCTATTATTTCTATATTTATTTACTATATATTCTACTCTTGTCTCCTGTCTCTTATCTAATTTTCTATTAACCCATCATTTGACACAATATCTGAGATAGTATTTTCAAATTTTTCATTCTCTATAACATTAGCAGATGTAGTTTCTGTATTTTTCATATCTGAATTAAAAAAAGAGGATACAAAAAACAAAATCACAATTGTTAATACTGATACTACATAAGCATAAATCTTTTCTTTATTTATAACAAAAAACATAAAAAAACCTCCGATAATACATTATATGTTGATTATCGGAGATAAATGATTATTTTATTTGTTTCATAACTTCTTCTGCAAAATTTTCTTCTTTCTTTTCTATTCCTTCACCTTTTTCTAATCTTGCAAATTCTACAACTTCACTATTATTTTGTTTTAATAATTCTGATACTTTTATATCTGGATTTTTAACAAATTCTTGCTCAACTAAACAAATTTCACTATAGAATTTTCCAACTCTACCTTGAACTATTTTTTCAGCTATGGCTTCTGGCTTTCCTTCGTTCATAGCTTGTACTTTTAAGATTTCCATTTCTTTATCAAGTCTTTCTTGAGGAACAGCTTCTCTATTTAAGTATTCTGGTCTAGCAGCAGCTATTTGCATACAAATATCTTTTGCTAAATTAGAGTCTCCACCTTTAAGATTTACTAAAACTGCTATTTTTCCATCACCATGAATGTATTTTTCAATTAAACCATCTGTTGTTTCAAATCTTGTAAATCTACGTATACTTAATTTTTCTCCAATTTTTGCTGTTTTGTCAATTAATACTTCTGAAACCTTCTTTCCAGCTTCTTCAATAGATTCTTGTTCTAGTAAAGCCTCTACATCTGCTGGATTTTTTAATACTACTTGTTTTGCAACTGCTTCAACAAAACTTCTAAATTCTGCATTTTGTGCAACAAAGTCTGTTTCTGAATTAACTTCAACAACTGCACCTGATTTTTGATCTTCTGAAACATATCCTAAAACTAATCCTTCAGCTGCTATTCTATCAGATTTTTTTGCAGCTTTAGCAATTCCTCTTTCTCTTAATAGTTCAATTGCTTTTTCCATATCTCCATCAGCTTCTGTTAAAACTTTTTTGCAGTCCATCATTCCTGCACCTGTTTTTTCTCTTAAATCTTTAACCATTCCGGCTGTAATTGTAGCCATAAATTTCTCCTCCTTTTATATTTATTATATTTTAATATAAACATTTTAAAATAAAAAAGTTGGGCATTAAAAATCAGGTTTCTTTTTTAGTTTCTAACTTCTAACATCCAACTTATATTATTATTATTACAAATATTATTCTTCAACTTTTTCTTCTGCTTCAGCAACAACTTCTTCCATAGTTTCAGGAGCTTTTTCTTCTTCAACTACTTCTTCTGTTTCGCTTTCATCAGATAAAACTTGTTCGAAGCTTTCACCTTGTTTTCCTTCGATAACTGCGTTTGCCATAACATCAGCTATTAGTTTTACTGCTCTTATAGCATCATCATTACCTGGTATTGCATAATCTAATACTTCTGGATTACAATTTGTATCAACTATTCCTACAGTTGGAATATTTAATTTTTTTGCTTCACTTATTGCATTAGCTTCTTTTTTAGGATCTACCAAGAAAATTACTCCTGGCATATCTTCCATATCTTTAATTCCACCTAAGTTTGTTTGAAGTTTTTCCATTTCTTTCTTTAATAAAATAACTTCTTTTTTAGGTAAAACATCAAATGTTCCATCTTCTTGCATTGCTTCTAAGTCTTTTAATCTTTTAATTCTTGTTTTGATAGTTTTGAAGTTTGTAAGCATTCCTCCTAACCATCTTTGGTCAACATAGAACATTCCACATTTTTCTGCTGCTTCTTTAATGCATTCTTGAGCTTGTTTTTTTGTACCTACAAAAAGTACATTTGCTCCTTCTTCAGCTTTACTTCTGATAAATTCGTAAGCTTCATCTAATTTTTTAGATGTTTTTTGTAAGTCGATGATGTGAATTCCATTTCTAGCTTGGAATATGTATTCAGCCATTCTAGGATCCCATCTTCTTGTTTGATGTCCAAAGTGAACACCAGCTTCTAGTAATTGTTTCATTGCAACTACTGCCATTTTTTATTCCTCCTTTTTGTTATTTTCATCCACAAGTATCAACACCTCCAAAGACCTTATTTTAAGGCACTTCTTTGAATAGCTCCACTTATGTGTTTAATCAACGTTTGATATTATACCACAATTTTTCGCATTATGCAAGGGGTTTGAACAGATTTTTTCATTTCATTATCTTCTTCAAATACACCCCTGTATAACTATCTTTATTTTTCATTACTTCCTCTGGTGTTCCTTGAGCTACGATCTCTCCTCCACCATCTCCACCTTCTGGACCTAAATCTATTATGTGGTCAGCTGTTTTTATTAAATCTAAATTATGTTCTATTACTATTGCAGTATTACCTGTATCTACTAATCTTTGAATAATATCTACAAGCTTATGAACATCAGCTATATGTAAGCCTGTTGTAGGCTCATCTAATATGTATAAAGTTTTTCCTGTTGCTCTTTTTGAAAGTTCTGTTGCAAGTTTTACACGTTGTGCTTCTCCCCCTGACAATGTTGTTGAAGATTGGCCTAATTTAATATAACCTAGTCCAACATCATATAGTGTTTGGATTTTATTTTTTATTTTTGGTACTTTATCAAAAAATGATAATGCTTCTTCTACTGTCATATCTAAAACATCTGCTATGTTTTTACCTTTAAACTTAATCTCTAATGTTTCATAATTATATCTTTTACCCTTACAAACTTCACATGGTACATAAACATCTGGTAAAAAGTGCATCTCAATTTTATGAACTCCATCTCCTTGACAACTTTCACATCTACCACCTGCTACATTAAAGCTAAATCTGCCTTTATTATATCCTCTAAGTTTTGCTTCATTTGTTGTTGCAAAAATATCTCTAATATCATCAAATACTCCTGTATATGTTGCAGGATTAGAACGTGGAGTTCTGCCTATTGGAGATTGGTCTATATTGATTATTTTATCAATATTTTCAATTCCTTTAACTTCTTTACATTTACCAGGTTTTTCTGAACTTCTATTTAATTTTTGTGCAATAGTTTTATATAAAATCTCATTTATTAATGTTGACTTTCCAGATCCAGAAACACCTGTTATACATGTAAATACTCCAAGTGGAAATTTTACATCTATATTTTTTAAGTTATTTTCTTTTGCTCCTTTTATTTCTATACATTTGCCATTTGATTTTCTACGCTTTTTAGGTATTTCAATTTTCTTTTTTCCACTTAAATACTGACCTGTAATTGAATCTTTTACTTTTTTTATTTGTTCTGCTGTGCCTTGAGCCATAACTTGTCCACCATGAACACCTGCTCCTGGTCCAATATCAATAATTTCATCTGCTGCATACATTGTATCTTCATCATGCTCAACTACAATTAAAGTATTTCCTAAATCTCTTAATTTTTTAAGTGTTGCAAGCAGTTTGTCATTATCTCTTTGATGAAGACCTATACTTGGCTCATCTAATATATAAAGTACTCCTGTTAGACCTGAACCTATCTGGGTTGCAAGTCTTATTCTTTGTGCTTCTCCACCAGAAAGTGTTCCTGCTGGTCTTGAAAGTGTTAAATACTCAAGCCCAACATCCATTAAGAACTGTAGTCTTTTTTCAATTTCTTTTAAAATAAGCTCTGATATCATTTGTTCTTTTTTTGTAAGCTTCAATTTTGTAATATATTCATAAATCTTATTTATTGACATTTCTGTTAATTCATTAATGTTTTTCTTACCAACTTTAATTGACAAAACTTCTTTTTTTAATCTTGCCCCTTTACATGTAGGACAATCATGATTACTCATATAATATTCGTAAAAGTCTCTCATACCTTGAGATTTTGTTTCACTATGTCTTCTCTCTAGTGTTGGAATTACTCCTTCAAATGGTGCAGTAAACTTTCTTACTCCAAAAGATGAACTATATTCAAAATCTATTTCATCATCACCTGTACCATAAAGAATTTTTTCTAAAAACTCTCTAGGTAACTTTTTTATAGGTTTTGAAATGTCCACATTATAGTATCTTCCGATAGATTCAAAATACATTTTTGCCATTGTATCGCCTTTTTTCATGGTACTTGCACCAAATGCTTTTACTCCATCATATAGTGTTTTATTTTTATCTGGAATAATTAAGTCTTCATCCATTTTCATAAGGTAACCTATTCCTAAACAATCTGGACAAGCTCCAAATGGATTATTAAAAGAAAACATTCTTGGTGTAATTTCAGGAAAACTAAAACCACAAGTTGGACATGCATAGTTACAACTAAATAGAATTTCTCTTGAGCCATCTTTTTTATCTATTCCACTAAAATTAGATAAATCCATATCTTCCTTTGGAACTATACTTATTACAACCATATTATCTGCAGTATTTAAAGATGTTTCAATAGATTCTGTAAGTCTGCTTCTTATATCATCTCTAATAACCAATCTATCAACTATTAATTCAATTTGATGTTTTTTATTTTTTTCAATATTAATATCATCTGATAAATCATATATTTCATCATCTATTCTAATTCTAACAAATCCTTGTTTTCTATATTCATCAAATTCTTTTTTAAATTCACCTTTTCTACCTCTAACAACAGGCGCTAAAATTTGAATTCTAGCTCCTTCTGGTAATTCTAGAACTTTGTCAACAATTTGGTCTATTGATTGCTTTTCAATCTTTGTGTTACAATTTGGACAATATGGGACACCAATTCTTGCATATAATAAACGAATATAATCATATATCTCTGTAACTGTACCCACTGTAGAACGAGGATTTTTAGATGTTGTTTTTTGGTCAATAGAAATTGCAGGTGATAATCCTTCAATTTTTTGTACATCAGGCTTTTCCATTATTCCCAAAAACTGCCTAGCATATGAAGATAAACTCTCCACATATCTTCTTTGCCCTTCTGCATATAATGTATCAAAAGCTAAAGAAGACTTTCCGCGAACCTGAAAGTCCTGTTATAACTACTAATTTATCTCTAGGAATCTCTAAATTAATGTTTTTTAAATTATGCACTTTTGCGCCTTGAATAACTATTTTATCGTTCATATTTTCTCCTTTTTTCAAATGGGGACGGTCCTTTTTTGAAAATATTTTCATTTTGGGACAGGTCTTTTAAAAAAATTATAACCGAACATTATTTTACCATAAAACAAAAAAAATGCAATAGTTTCATTGCATTTTTCTATGATACTACTCTTCTGCTGCAAGCACTATAATTCTTTGATCATTACTTGCATCTGTACATGTTGAAAGAGTTATCTCTCTTTTTCCGTCTGTATCTCTATTATAGCTTTCCGTGTCATTTACATTTGTTTGATATACACTATATACAATATATGTTACTTTATTTCCTTTGTAATCAGTTATATAAATCTTGTCTCCATTTGTTAACTTTTTATTATTTGAGAAAAATTGACCATTTCTATAATTATGTCCAACTAAAACAACATTTCCAACTGTATTTAATTCTGCATCTTGTGGATATAATGCAACAATTGCTGTTTCTAATTTTTTAGGCGTTGGCGGATCTTGCAATACTGGATAACTTACTCCAGTTTTAGGAATCTCTATTGTTCCCAAAACATTAAATCCTTTATACTGTTTCATTTTTCCCGTTGATTGTCCTACCTCTGCTTGTGTTATATTTTCTGCGATACTTCCTGCCTCTCCTTGACCTTCTTCAGCAGAATTTTGATCTGTTTCTCCAATATTTTCTGTAAATGTTGATACAAATTGTTCTGAATCTTTATCAGTTGAATATTTTTTATAATAATTAATTCCTAAAAATGTTCCTAATCCAATAACAGCAACTATAATGATAATTAATAACACCGTTAAAAATTTACTATATTTAGCTTCAAACATATTTTATTCCTCCGTTCATTAAATCTATATTTTATTATAACAGATAATTTAACTATTTTCAATTGGGGACGGTCCTTTTTTGAAAAATTTTTCAAAAAAGGACCGTCCCCAATTGAAAATGTTATGTTAAATCACTCATTGCTTGATTATATTGTTCTTCATTTGGTGCTTTTCCATGCCATCCAGCTTGATTTTCCATAAAAGATACTCCTTTACCTTTTATAGTTTTTGCAATTATGCATGTTGGCTTTCCTTTTGTTTCTTTTGCTTGTTTAAAAGCATCTTTTATTTGAGTATAATCATGCCCATCTATTTTAATTACATTAAAGCCAAAAGATTTAAATTTTTCATCAATTGGTTTTAAATCCATTACTTCTTCAGTTGTTCCATCTATTTGTAAATTATTATTATCAACTATTATGCATAAATTGTCTAATTTGTATTTGTTTGATGTCATTGCAGCTTCCCAAACTTGTCCTTCTTGTATTTCTCCATCTCCCAATATACAATAAACTCTATAGTTTTTATTATCTAATTTTGCTGAAATAGCCATACCATTTGCAGCAGATAACCCTTGTCCTAATGAACCTGTACTCATGTCTACTCCTGGCACATCATTCATATTTGGATGCCCTTGAAGATTACTATCTATTTTTCTTAAAGATACTAGTTTTTCTTTTTCAAAATATCCTCTTTCGCTAAGTGCTGCATATAATGCTGGTGCGCAATGTCCTTTAGATAAAACAAGCCTATCTCTATCTTCCCATCTAGGATTTTTTTCATCAATGTTTAATTCATCAAAATACAATACTGTCATAATATCTGCAATTGAAAGTGATCCTCCTGGATGACCAGATTTTGCGTTGTATACCTCAGTAATGATATCTTTTCTGATTTCATTAGCTTTAATTTTTAAATCTTCATTTTCCATATTAAAAATCCTTTCTCAATATTTATGTTTATATTTTACTATAAATATATTAAGAATTCAATAACTTTTTAATAGAATAATTTTAATTTATATATTTTAGTTCTTTAAAAGATTAGCCTATTTAAAACTATTATATATTAACTCATATTACATATTTTTTTATTATTATATTGATTTTATATCTATTGTAAAGTATAATCTCTGTAATATTTTGTAAAATAAATTATATATTACTTTATAGAGAGGAAATATATTTATGGAAAATAAAATAATTGAAAATTATAAAAATAATATTATAAACACAACTTGTGAATTGATTAATATTCCAAGTGTATCAGTTGAAACCGAAAATCCTGATATGCCCTTTGGAGAAGGTTGTAAAAATGCCTTGAATTATATACTAGATTTAGGTAAAAAACTTGGATTTAAAACTAAAAATGTTGATAACTATTGTGGTTATATTGAATTTGGAGAAGGAGAAAAGTTAATCGGATTAATTGGTCATTTAGATGTTGTACCTTCAGGAGATGGATGGAATACTCCTCCATTTGAAGCAACTATTAATGATGGCAGAATTTATGGACGTGGCAGTATTGACGATAAAGGTCCTGTAGTTGCATCACTTTATGCAATGAAATCAATAATGGATAATTATACAATTAATTCTAGAGTTCGTTTGATAATTGGTTTAAATGAAGAAAAGAGCTGGAAATGCATTAACTATTATAAAGAGCATGAAGAATGGCCTTCTATTGGTTTTAGCCCTGATGCTGATTTCCCATGTATATATGCAGAAAAAGGGATAGCAACTTTTTATATAGAGAATGATTATTCAAAATACGAAAATTTTCCTATCAAAATTAAAAAAATAGATTGTAAAAATAATGCTATAAATGTTGTTCCTAAATTTTGTGAAGTGAATCTAAATATTGACACTAAAAAACTTCAAATACAAAATGTTATTGATTTTATAAATACTTCTATTCAAGAGCTAAAATTTAATATTGATTGTTCTATAATAGATGAAAACAACATCTGCATAACTTCTAGAGGGATTCAGGCTCATAGTGCACATCCAAACCTTGGAAAAAATGCTATTTCTCAATTGATTATATTATTAAATCGAGTTTTTACTAATTTTGATATGAGAATTAATATTTTAGACTTTTTTGAAAAAAATATCGGGATGGAATTTGATGGTAAATCATTAGGCTTAAATATTGAAGATGAATCGGGAGCTTTAACTCTAAATGTTGGGCATTTTAAAATTAATGAATCTAAAATTCAACTTGGATTAAATTTAAGAATTCCAGTAAAAACTCCAATTACAGATGTAAGTAGTATTATCTCAGATATTTGTAATAAATATGAATTAGAAGCTTACTTAACTGGAAAACAAGAACCATTATATCTTTCAAAAACTAATCCTCTTGTAAAAACACTAACAGATATTTTTAATAAAAGTACAAATTCAAATTTAGAACCAATTGCTATTGGTGGTGGAACATATGCAAGAGCTTTTCCTAATTGTGTATCATTTGGAGCTAATTTTCCTGGTGATACCGATATGTGTCATCAAGCCAATGAATTTGTGGAAATTGATAAATTAATTCTTGCATCAAAAATATATGCAAAAGCTATTCTTGCATTGACAAAGGACAGTATTTAACTATACTGTCCTTTATTTCATACTATTTATTTTATAAACATCCTTTTTATCATTGGTATTAAATAATGGCTTCCACCATTTTCATTTCCTTTTTCCACCATTCCGATAATTAAATATGGATCTTGATAATCTAATGCCAAACAGTCAAACCATCCTATTGTATCTGCCTTTTCTTCTTTTGATGCTTTAAGTTCTGCGGTTCCTGTTTTACCTGCAATTGTTATTCCGTTTATTTTCATATCCTTTGCAGTTCCTTGTTCAACTACTTGTATCATATCATCTTTGATTATATCTGCAGCTTCTTTTGAAAATGCTCCTTCTACAAGGTACTCTGGATTCTTATCTTCCTTATATTCTAAATAAGGTTTTAACATATTTCCATCATTTGCAAAAGCTGAATAAATTGATGCCATATGTACTGGGTTTACTAATATTTCTCCTTGTCCATAGCCACTATTTGCAAGTTGTCCTTCTGATAAAATTGTATCTGAATTAGAATATTTTGATTTCGATAATCCCATTTCAAAATCAATATTTTCTCCAAATTTTATTTTCTTTAATCCATCCATAAAATTTGTTTTTCCAATTTGAAGTGTAGCTTGTGCAAAATAAATATTATCTGAATATATCAATGCATTTTTTAAATTCTTTGGACCTTTATATGATGTTAGAGTTGTTACATTAAAATTTCCCCATGAGGCATCTTTCTTCCAACTTAATCCAGAATAGTTGAATGTATCTTCTTCTGATAATGAACCTGTAGTTAAACCGATTGCTCCTGTTAAAGGTTTAAAAGTTGACCCTGGACAATAACTTTGTAAAAATCTTGCTATCATAGGATTTTTCTCATTTTCTGATATTTCTTTCCACTCTTCTGTTGTAACTCCTAAGGTCATCTTATTAACATCATAAGATGGTGTACTTACTAATGCAAGTATTTCTCCTGTTTTATAATTCATTACAACAAATGCACCTTGATCATTTTTTAGCTCATTATACAGATTTTTTTGTATTTGCGAATCTATTGTTAGTTTAACATCTGCTCCATCTGTCTTGTCTTGTTCTAAAATTGTTTCTTTTTTATTTCCTTGTTCATCTACAATATATATTTGAAGTCCATCTTTACCTTTTAATTTTTCTTCATATATCTTTTCTAACCCAGTTTTTCCTATCACACTACTGCTTGAATATCCCGGATTTTTCTCTAAATCTTCTTTTGTAACTTGTCCAACATATCCAGTTAAATGACTGCTAGCTTCTGCTAATGGATATACTCTTGCATCAATTGATGTAATTTTGACTCCTGGAATTGTAAGTAGTTTGTTTTTTAATTCTGTATCATCTGCTGATATTGATTTTATTGGTACAAAAGTTTCTTCTTTAACCCAAGCAGCACTTAATTTATTATTTATGTTCTCTGAAGTTGTTCGTAGTAATTCAGCCATCTTATCAATATTTGCAGATTTATTATCTCCTAGTTTATTTGGAACAATACCAACCGAAGATGCTTTTCCATTTGTTGCAAGTTTTACTCCATTTCTATCTATTATACTTCCTCTTGTAGCTTTATTGCTAGATACTTTGACTTTATCAGTTTCATTTAGATTTGGAAAAATCAAGTTTGATGACCAGTTGATTTTATATACATTATCTTTTTTAACAAGAACTGCCGTATTGTCAAAACTGATTTCTCCACCTGAAGTATTCATTTTAGTTGTATATTGAACTTTTGCTTTATTTGTACCTTCTCTATTTATTCCATTTACTGTAATTTGCATATTTGCCATATCTATTCCAGAATATATATTTCTGTTTCTTTTAACAAAATCTTCTTCTGAGATTTTAGCTTTACTTTCATCATCAAGCATTTGGTACATTTCTTCGTATTTCTCTTCATTTATTTTTGACACATATTCTTCTAAATATTGTGCGGGATTGGCTGAAAAATAGTTGTAAGCAAAATATCCACATACCCCAAGTATGACTATTATTAATATAAATAAAATTGTTTTTGTTGATTTATTGCTTTGTTTTTTTCTTTTTTTGTGCTTATTTTTTTGTTTCATTTAACATCCATCCCTTTTTTATTTTTAATATCTATACTAATTTTATAGTTGAAAAAGAATTAAATTTTAGCAAGGCAAAATCTTACGCAAAAAGCGGAGTGTACATATGGTACATGAGCATTTTTAAGTAAGATTTTAACATAGCTAAAATTGTAATTATTTTTCAACATATGAGCTTTCTCCATTTGCATAATTAATCTCTATCCCTGGCTGAGCATTATATACATATACATTAAAACATACTCCTTGTCCATTATCTTCTACAGAATATGCCTCCATTTGAACTCCACTTGCAACTAAATTACTGTTTTCAAAAATTGGTGTAACTCTATATAAAACATGTTTATTCTCATTTTTATTTTGCTCTTTTATATAGTTTGCAACTTCATTTTCAAAAGGTAACATTCCTTGAACATTTAAGTATCTAGTACCTGTAATTAAATTTTTAACATTTGCATTTTCTCCTGCAAGTTGATACCCTATTAAATGGCATCTATTATACAAATACTTGCCATCTACAATATCATATTTTGCTAATTTCCATCCTGATGGTTTAACCATTCCAATTTCTCCTCTTGGCTCTGTTGGCATAAGTTCTCTACATATATTTGCAAAAGCTACACCACATCTTCCTAAACTATCTAATTCTGAGTAGTTTTCAAATTCTCCTTTTGCATAATCTTCCTCGGTAAAATCTGGTATGTTGTTATTTATATATACAAATGGTGAATCTGTAAACTCTGGAATACTTGATAAATCAAATGATGTAATTGTTGTAGTTGCACTTACTATATCTGTACCAAAAATTTGATGAATTTCATTCTCAAATTGTGGATAAAAATATGATATTATTGCAACAATTGCAGTTAATATTATTCCTAAAATATACTTTTGTAATTTCTTTTTATCTTTCTTTTTCATATGCTTTTTCTCCTTGTCTTTCGTTATTTGAATTCTATCATTTAAGATAAAAAAAGTAAACATTTTTTTGCAAGAATTTGATGAAATTTATAAACTAATTAGCTTAGTCATTATCAATAAAAAACTAAATATATTATTTTTAAATCACTTGGTGTCGAAATCTTTATGTACCTGTAATTTTTCTATCGAAAAATTCAGCTACGATGTTGATTTCTCCAGTCGCCCTACGCTTCGCTTCGGTTTGCTGTCCATTGTTAAGGCTCTGCCTGTTACAATGGCAGTATGCGTTCGAGCTGTTCGGCTTACGCGTGATTTAAAAATAATATATTTAGTCTTTTTAAATTTTTAATTTATAATTACTTATTTAGCAAATATACTGCTAAATTCAAAACCGTAGCAAATAAAATCCATAATAAATATGGTATTTGTAGCAGTCCTGCTGTTTTGTCTTTTTTATAAAATTTTATTATCATATCTATTACAAGTGCATCTAGTATTAATATCCAAACAAACGAAAAAAGCCTCCATTTAAACACAAAAAATATAAAAGACCAAAGTGCATTTACTGTTAATTGTAAATAATAAATTGAGTTTGTTTCAGCATCCACTAAGCCCTTATTTTCTAATATTCCATAAGATACTCCCATTAAAACATATAATATAGTCCATACTATCGGAAATAAAAAACTTGGTGGTGCAAAAGCTGGTTGTATTAAATCATTATAATTAATAGCATTTGAAGTAATAATGCCAACCGCTCCTCCTACAATAACTGGAATCAAAATTGATTTTGCAAATATTTTAAATCTTGACATTGAATCATCCTCCTTTTTAGATATTGTATTATTTAAAATTTATATTATGATAAAATATTATTACTGATGTTGTAAAATCCATGTCTTTTTTAGAAATATCATCTGAAGGTAAAAGCATTTTAGAAAAAAATATTCCTGTAATTAAGATTGGCCACGGTAAAAAAGAAGTGTTTTATCCTTCATCAATTCGTGAAAAGTAATGAATATATTAGTTGCACTTGGCATTATATAATAATTATCCACCAGTATAACTGGTGGATTTTCATATGGGCCTATAAGGCCTTGTTACTAGCTGACGCTTAAGCGTCCCAGTTTGACAG
>ODAJ012188299.1_pt1 | contig 13294 bp, 12 predicted proteins | sample 1539241 | NCBI WGS metagenome assembly ODAJ01 (sample SAMN02144231, study PRJEB22623) | gut metagenome | biome: sheep rumen | host: Ovis aries | place: New Zealand | reverse complement strand
AGATGTCGCGTAGTTGGTCGAGCGCGCACGATTGGAAATCGTGTAGGGGTCAAAAGCTCCTCGAGAGTTCGAATCTCTCCATCTCCGCCATAAAAGAACCAAGAAAAGTACTCCTACTTTTTCTTGGTTCTTTTCCTATTTCAGAGGCACTTTTCCATCAACATCCACAAATTCAATACTTCTTTCACGCCGGAACAGCAAATTCAAGCCGCTCCGGCGTCTTTTTTGCCCTAAATGGCACTTCACTTTCGTTGTTTCTTTACGCTGTAAAGAGTTCAGAAAAAAGTGTAGCTGGAGAGATTCGAAAGAACGATTCCGAGACGAACCAGAAGAGTGACAAAACGCGCACTCATTTTGAATGCTATGGATTGCGGTTTCACATCGCGAGTGCTATAATTTATTATGTATTGCTATATGCTGAACTAAATGCTCAAATATAATTGAGAGATGTTTTTGGGAAGGAGTGTTTTGGGATGAGTGAATTTCTGACATTATTACGCGATGGCAGTGCACCTGATCCTAGCAAGAACATCTTCTCTGATATTTGGGGAGAATACGAACGAGTAATTCTGCAGAGTTTGGTAACATCTTTTGGGTTGGATTTTCTCGTCCATGATCAACACGGTGGCGATGTTGACACGATTCATAACGTCCAGGAAACTGGCACTTTCAAAAACCAAGAATATCAGCATAGATATGAGGAACGTGGCCAATATGACGCGGCAGTATATCACGGAAGTGATCCGGCATACCGTGCTGGTCGACAACAGTTTAATAAAACCGGCGAAGGCATTGAAGACGCGTACGATCCGGGAAGAATTCTGATCTACAACAAGGGTCTCGGCCCTTGGAGACGGGCGTCACTTGACCATGTTATAGCTGCACACGAAATTCATGATGACCCAACCCGATTTCTTGCTGATCTGGATGGATCGTCACTGGCGAATGATCCCGAGAATTTACGTTATACAAGCATGTCCCTTAATTCCAAAATGAAGGATATGCCCATAGACGATTTTCTCCAGTGGTGTGATGAACACCCAGACAAAGTTAACTGGGACGGAGTACCTGGTGCCCCTCTTCCAGCCGTGGTCCGCCAGAGACTCAAGGAAGAGGATTCCAGAGCACGTGAGCATTACACGGCGAGGGTCACAAAAGCTTATTATTCAAGCCCCCGATTCTATGCGGACGCAGCATTAGCTGCAGGGAAACGCGGATTGGAAATGGGAGCCAGACAGGCCCTAGGATTCATTTTTATAGAAATCTGGTTTGCATGTAAGGAAGAATTGAGTAACATACCTCCTGGAAGCGATTTCAAGGATTGCCTAGAGGCAATTATCCATGGAATTCCGAAGGGAGTGAATAATGCCCGTCTAAAATATAAAGGGTTAATCACATCATTTGAACAAGGCTTTGCAGCAGGAGCACTTGCAAGTCTGACAACAACAATATGCAATGTATTCTTCACAACTGAGCAGACTATGGTTCGGTATATTCGGCAAGGATATGCTGCCATTGTCCAAGCAGGCAACGTATTGCTGATAAACCCGAACGATCTGATGCTCGGCGACCAGTTAAAGACCGCAACGGTTATTCTAGCAACCGGAGCATCTGTAATTGCGGGCACTTTCGTTGGCGATAAAATAGCAAAAACGCCCATTGGCATGGCGCCACATGTGGGCCCGGTACTTGTTCGTTTTACGTCGACATTGATTAGCGGCTTGCTTTCCTGCACACTCCTAATCTTACTTGATAGAAGCAAAATGATTAACGATCTAATAGCAAGGATGAATCAGTATACTACTGAGGAACGAGAACTACGACAATTAACTGTACAGTTTACTAGTATTGCGGCGGAAATCGAGGGATATGATCTTTCTAAGTTTGCAGCGGAAACAATGCAATTCGAACATATCAGCGCGAAAATATCGGAAGCTAAGACAGAACAAGAATTGAGCACAATTCTAGATGCAGCATTCATTGCGCTTGGAATCAAACTCCCTTGGGAAGGCGATTTTGATTCGTTTATGAGTGGAGAAAACCGTACTTTGGTGTTTGATTAAGAGGTGGAATGACATGGGTAGATTAGATGCTATAAAGGATCTATTAGACGATTTCCATGAAAACTCCAAAGAGGGCGGTTTTTCATTTATCATCGCCCTTGTAACTCTGATTATTGGAATCATTTTGTCCTTATTGGGCATTGGATTAAACAAAAAAGCTAAGAAAATAAATAACGAAGCCGACAGTATTAAAAAAGCCACGTTAGAGCGCTACAAAAAAAGTGAACAAGAGGCACAGGAGTCCCTTGATTCTTTAGGAGATCTCCAAATAGAAATTGCCGAAACATTCTCTCAGTTTTCTGACGCCGCCGAGAGATTGGAGTGCTTGCCAACTGGTTTAGCAAAAAAGATATCTAAAGTCAAACTTCCGGAACTCAAGTATACGGAACTTAAGAAAATATCGAATGATATTCGTGTCGCAGTTGATGGAGTCGGCGGATTTGCTGCTGGACTTGGTGTAGGATATGCCGCTTTTGGCTTGAATCCTATCGTTCTCGCTCCTGGTGCCTTAGCGGGAGGAGTTGTTCTATGCGCAAAAGGCGCCTCCTTGCTTCAAAAGTCCGTAAAAAACGTCAAAGAGGCGAAACGTCTTGATGAAGAAGTAAAAAAGATCGAACAGTTTCATTATGATCTTAAACGTGTGTCTTCATCATTATATAATTCCATGCTCAATGGGAAAGACGTATATTATAATCATTTATCCGCATTTATTGATCTCGTGGCTGTGAAACAGAACTGGAAGTTTTATACAGAAGAAGAAAAGGTGCTGGTGCAAAACACGTTCAAACTTACTGCATTGATGCAGAAAATGTGTACAACACATCTTGTAAAAAGAGATGTCAAAGAAGAAAAAATGGAAACAATCAATGAGGAAGAAGTAAAAGAAGTAATAACCATTGCAGAGAAACTGTTGCCTTCAATTGCGTAGTTTATCCCGAGAAAGGGCGAATTCCCTTTTGGCGAACTCCAGGTCCGTATATACCCTTTTAGTGAATCTCTTACATGAAAAATCGACAGGTTTCGACCTGTCGATTTTTCAGTTTGATTCGCCTTTCGGCGAGTTCGATTGGCTGCGCCAGAGATATTTGCTTTGCAAGTGATATCGGCTGCGGCCGGTTGGGGCGAATCAAATATCACTGCGAGCGCAGCGAAGCAAGTTCACTCATCACGCTGCCGCAGGCAGCATTTCACTGAACCTGATCGGCATCTAACGTGTAAAGTTTAGCCAAAAGAAAAGCACCCCATTAGTGGGGTGTTCATAAAGGAACGGAAGTTTTGATAGAATTGCCGTTCCGTTCTTTTTGTGCTATGATGAATATGCGGCAGAGACGTCAGCATTCTTCCTTTGCGTTTCCCCGGCATTTCAAGATACCGGCGATATCACGATAACGATAGCGGCCGGCTGACTTCTTCGCCCCGAAAGACAGGGCGGGGATCGAGATTTTTCCGAAAAAGAAAAAATCCCCCCGCGTCAGGTATTGCTTGTGACGCTGCGTCATGTTGTAAGATCCATGGCGTAAGGAGGTGTACGCTATGTCAAAATACACGACGGGAGAGCTGGCCAAGCTCTGCGGCGTAACGGTCCGGACCGTTCAGTATTACGATACCAGAGGCATCCTGATCCCGAGCGAGCTTTCCGAGGGCGGGAGGCGGCTCTATTCGGAGGACGATCTCAAGCGCCTGCGGGTCATCTGCTTCCTGCGGGAGCTGGAGCTTCCCATCGACGCGATCTCTCAGATCCTCCGGGAGGAGCATCCCGAGAAGCTGATCTCGCTGCTGATCGAGCAGCAGGAGAGCGCCCTTGCCGAGGAGATCGCCGGGAAGCAGGAGAAGCTGGCGAGGCTTCGCGAGCTGAAGAACGGACTGAAAAGCCGGGGTGCGGCGTCTCTCGAATCCATCGGTGACATAGCCGTTATTATGGAAGGCAAGAAAAAACTGAAAAAAATGCGCTGGACGATGATCCTGAGCGGGATCCCGCTCACGGCGCTGCAGTGGTTTTCCATCATTTTCTGGATCGTCAAGGGGATTTGCTGGCCCTTTGTCGTCTGGGTGCTGGCGGCGATCCCCTGGGGGATCCTGGTCAGCCGGTACTATTTCGGGCATGTCAAATACATCTGCCCGGAATGTCATGAGCTCTTCAAGCCCGCCTTGAAGGAGGCCTTTTGGGCCAATCATACGCCAACGGCCCGTAAGCTGACCTGCACGGCCTGCGGTCACAAAGGCTTTTGCGCGGAGGTCTGGGGAGGCGACGGGAAATGAAGGAATTTGAGAGCATCGCCGTCGGCGCAGGCAGCGTCCCCTCTCTGATCATCACGGTTATTCTGATGGTCGTGATCCCTGTCGCTTTCTTCCTCTGCTGGCGCAGGAAGCATAAAGCGCAGACAACGATCCGCTGGCTCATTGCCGGTGCCGTCGGGTTTATCCTTTCTGCCCGCGTGCTGGAGCTGGGCGTGCACTATTTCTGCATCCTCGCGGATAATCCCGTCTCCCGCTTCATCAACGGGAACACGGCAGCCTATGTGCTCTACGGGACCCTGATGGCCGGGCTTTTCGAGGAGTGCGGACGGCATATCATCCTGAAATACATCCTGAAAAAGAATCGCAGCCGGGAAAATGCCGTTCTCTATGGTATCGGTCACGGCGGGATCGAGATCCTGACGGTCCTTCTGCCCGGCATGATCACCTATCTCGCGGCAGCGGTACTGTTTTCCGCCGGAGATACGGAAAACGCGCTCAGAGCATTGAACATCACGGAGGAAAACGCCGCTGCGGCGCTCCCGGCTGTTCAGGCGGCCGCAGCCTTCGGTTACCCCATGATGGCGATGAACGTCTTTGAGCGGCTGCTGGCGATGTTCGTGCATATAGGGCTCACAGTCGTCGTGTATGACGGCGTCGTCCGCGCGAAGAAGGGCCGCCTGCCGCTGGCGATCCTGCTGCACATGCTGGCGGACACCGCTCCCGCGCTGTACCAGAGAGGCGTCGTGCCGCTGTGGGCGGTCGAGCTCTGGGGCGCCGTTTGGGCGGCGGCCATTATGATCCTTGCGGTGAGGTGTTATCGAGAACTGAAAGAGCGGACGGCCGGGTAAGCGCCGCGCGCAGCGCCCCGCGCTCTTGCCTTTTGCTTTGGCTGCGATTATAATGAGCATACGGCAAAGCCGCGCGGCGAATAGCTTTTTGGCTTTTCGCCATCATATATTCATTATAATACAGTTTATCGCAAAACACAGGACGGCGAGGCAGCTTCGCCGGAGGCATATCGGGAAAAGGAGCACATGAACATGAAGCTTGCAAACGCATTGGCGGAGCGGTCCAATCTGCAGCAGCGCCTGTCCGAGCTGGAAAAAAGGCTCAACAACAACGCGAAGGTGCAGGCCGGCGAGGAACCGGCGGAGGACCCGAAGACCCTCCTGAAGGAATACGACGAAGACCTGGCGGCGCTCCAGGCGCTGATCGCGCGCATCAATCTGGCCAACAGCGCGACCAGGGCCGACGGCGTCACGCTGACGGAAATGCTGGCGGAGCGGGATTGCCTGAAGCTGAAGCTCAAGGCGATGCGCGGCTTCCTCGACAACGCCAGCGCGAAGGTCGACCGCTATACCAAGTCCGAGATCGCCATCAGGAGCACGGTCTCCGTCAAGGAACTGCAGAAGGAGCTCGACGACTGCTCCAAGAAGCTCCGGCTGCTGGACGAGAAGATCCAGGAGCTCAACTGGACCACGGAGATCTGAAGAACAGAGGAAAAAGCAACAGTTGGTAGTCCGGTAATGTGGGCGCGATCTCCGGCCGGTGAGAATGACCGGCATCGGCAGTACAGACGGGCATGTACAGGGTTCGAATCCCATCTTAAAACGCAGGCCCCGCAGTGTTACATCCGCATGGTCGAAAGCCCTCACAGCGCATGATTATTACCGTAACGCCTGTTACCGGGCGAGGGCGGCGTAGGGGAACTGAATACAAGCAGCGGCGGTTGGCGCGGCGGCGGGGATCTGTACGGCATATCCTCCGCCGCCGCGCGCCTTTTCCTGCGCGGCAGCGCGTATCGGAGCGGAAAAGAGCCCGCAGGGGAGGCGGCGCGCTGCTTTCCGGCTGAGAAAAATTAAACCGCAATACGCGATTTTTGTTTACAATCCACCCCGTTCTGGTGTATGATAAAAGCGGTATTTTGGAAAAAAAGGGAGGTCGATACCGTTGGAGACTCCGTATGCGATCGAGATGCTGCACATCACGAAAAAGTTCCCCGGAATCATTGCCAACGACGACATCACCCTGCAGCTGAAGAAGGGCGAGATCCACGCCCTGCTGGGTGAAAACGGCGCCGGCAAATCCACGCTGATGAGTGTTCTCTTCGGCCTGTATCAGGCGGAGGAGGGCGAGATCCGCAAGGATGGCAAGGTCGTCCAGATCAAGAACCCCAACGACGCCAACGATCTTGGCATCGGCATGGTACACCAGCACTTCAAGCTCGTTGAGTGCTTCACCGTGCTTGACAACATCATCCTCGGCGTAGAACCCACCAGCGGTCCCTTCCTCCGGAAGAAGGAAGCCCGCGAAAAGGTTCTGGCCCTGTCGGAAAAATACGGTCTGCGTGTCGACCCCGACGCGCTGATCGAGGATATCACCGTCGGTATGCAGCAGCGCACCGAGATCCTCAAGATGCTCTATCGCGACAATGAGATCCTCATCTTCGACGAGCCGACCGCCGTGCTCACCCCGCAGGAGATCGACGAGCTGATGCAGATCATGCGCAATCTCGCCGCCGAGGGCAAGAGCATCCTCTTCATCTCCCACAAGCTGGCCGAGATCATGGCCGTCGCCGACCGCTGCAGCGTGCTCCGCAAGGGCAAGTACATCGGCACCGTCGAGACCAAGAACACCACCATGGAGCAGCTTTCCGCCATGATGGTCGGCCGCAATGTCAACTTCCATGTGGAAAAAGCGCCCTCTCACCCCGGCGACGTGATCCTCAACGTCGAGGGCATGACCGTCGCCTCCAAGGTGCACAAGAACGACGCCGTCAAGAACGTCAGCTTCAAGGTGCGCGCGGGCGAGATCGTCTGCATCGCGGGCATCGACGGCAACGGCCAGACGGAGCTGGTCTACGGCCTGTCCGGTCTTGAGCCGCTCAAGCAAGGCAAGATCGAGCTCAAAGGGCAGGACATCACCCATGCCAGCATCCGCAAGCGCTCCACCTCCGGCATGAGCCACATCCCCGAGGACCGCCATAAGCACGGCCTCGTGCTGGACTACTCTCTGGAGTACAACCTCATCCTGCAGCGCTATTTTGAGAGCGAGTTCACGAGCAGGATGGGCTTCCTCAAGCGCGGCCCCATCCGCGAATATGCCGAGCGGCTCATCGAGCAGTACGACGTGCGTTCCGGCCAGGGCCCCATCACCATCGCCCGCAGCATGTCCGGCGGCAACCAGCAGAAGGCCATCATCGCCCGCGAGATCGACAAGGCGCCTGACCTGCTGATCGCCGTGCAGCCCACCCGCGGCCTGGACGTCGGCGCCATCGAGTATATCCATAAGCAGCTCGTCGCCCAGCGCGACGCGGGCAAGGCCGTCCTGCTGGTCTCCCTGGAGCTCGACGAGGTCATGGACGTGCCTGACCGCATCCTCGTGATGTACGAGGGCGAGATCGTCGGCGAGCTCGACCCGAAGAAGACCACGCAGGAGGAGCTCGGCCTGTACATGGCGGGCGCCAAGAGAGACGAGGTGAAAGCATGAAGAAAAACATCCTGAAGAACAATGCCGTCCAGTCTCTGATCGCGTCTCTGCTCTGCATTTTCCTGGGTCTGCTGATCGGCTACATCGTTCTTCTCCTCATCAACCCCGACGGCGCGTGGAACTCCATCGTGGAGGTCATGAAGAACTTCCTCCACGCCAAAAAGGCCGCGCGCCAGCTCCGCAACTTCGGCACCACCCTGGTGCGCACGGCGCCGCTGCTGATGTGCGCGCTGAGCGTGCTCTTCGCGTATAAGGTCGGCCTGTTCAACATCGGCGCGGCCGGCCAGTACGTCGCCGGCGTCTGCGCCAGCCTCTACGCCGCTCTCGCCTGGGGCTGGAGCTGGTTCCCCTGCCTGATCTTCGCGCTGCTGGCCGGCGCCCTCCTCGGCGCGATCGTCGGTCTGCTCAAGGCCTACTGCAACGTCAACGAGGTCATCTCCGGCATCATGCTCAACTGGATCGCCCTGTATCTGACGAACATGATGCTCTCCAAGGTCAAGGAAGTGGCGAGCCCCTACACGCTGCACCTCAAGACCACCGCCCCGCAGGCGATCCTCCCGAGCCTGGGTCTGGGCTCCCTCTTCTCCGATAACGAGTATGTGACGATCGCGGTTCCGCTGGCGATCATCACCGCCATCGTGGTCGAGGTCGTGCTCGACCGCACCAAGTTCGGCTACGAGCTCAAGGCGACCGGCAACAACAGGAACGCCGCCAAGTACGCCGGCATGGCGGAGCAGCGCAACATCATCCTCACCCTCGTGATTGCGGGCGGCCTCGCCGGCATCGGCGGCGCAATGTTCTACCTGACCGACCTGGAGCAGTGGTCCTGCACGGCCACCTCCGTCCCGGGCATGGGCTTCAACGGCATCGCGGCCACCTTCCTCGGCGGCCTCAACCCGATCGGCACGATCTTCGCTTCCTACTTCATCCAGCACATCACCGACGGCGGCACCAATGTCGACCTGAGTATGTACTCCGCCCAGATCTCCGATCTGATCTCGTCCATCATCATCTACCTCTGCGGCTTCGTGCTCTTCATCAAGCAGATGATGAACAAGAGCATCGCCAGACACGAGGAGGCACAGGCACAGAGGGCCAAGCTTGCGGCTGAGGCCGCCGGAAAAGAAGGAGGCGAGAAGTAATGCTGCTTTTGATCCAATACACGCTGATCTTTGCGTCAGTCCTGATCCTGGTCGCCCTGGGCGGCTGCTTCTCCGAGCACTCCGGCGTCATCAACCTCGGCCTGGAAGGCATCATGGTCATCGGCGCCCTCGGCGGCGCGCTCATGATGCGCTTCCTGCCCGCGGGCTTCGGCGCTTTCGGCATCGTGATGCTGACGCTGCTTGCGGCGATCCTCTTCGGCGTGGCCTACTCGTCTCTGCTGGCCGTGGCCTGCATCAACCTCAAGGCGGATCAGACCATCGTCGGCACCGCGCTGAACATGCTGGGCACCGCCGGCGCCACCGTTCTGGTCAAGGCCATGAACACCGCCGCCAACCCCAATGACCACTCCTCCGAGATCATGTACATCGAGCCGAAGAAGGCCTTTATCATGAACATCGGCGGCTTCGAGTTCAACTGGTTCATGTTGATCGCCATCTTCATGCTGGTTCTCGCCTATATCACGCTCTACCGCACCAAGTTCGGTCTGCGGCTCATGGCCTGCGGCGAGCATCCCCAGGCGGCGGACTCCGTCGGCATCAACGTCTTCAAGATGCGCTGGGCCGGCGTGCTGATCTCCGGCATGCTGGGCGGCCTCGGCGGCATCTGCTACATCCTGGCGGGCGTCTCCTCCTGGAAGTTTGAAAACGGCGTGGCCGGCTTCGGCTTCCTGGCGCTGGCTGTTATGATCTTCGGCCAGTGGAAGCCCCAGCGCATCGCCCTCGCGGCGCTGCTCTTCGGTTTCTTCCGCGCCCTCTCGAACGTGTACTTCGGCTTTGACTGGCTGATGAGCCTCAACATCCCGGGCTCCGTGTACAACATGCTGCCCTACATTATCTCCCTGCTGGTCCTGGCGCTCACCTCCAAGAAGTCCCGCGCGCCGAAGGCCGAGGGCATCCCCTACGACAAGGGCATGCGCTGAGGCAGCGCCCGCATCCCGTACACAGAATACAGAGAAATCCAGACAGAAAACGCCTCTCCGGGCTGTTCCCGGAGAGGCGTTTCGCATTGTACAGGCTGTTCAGATCCCGGCCTTTTTGTTGAATTTCCCGTGCAGGAGGATAACGGCCGCGCCGGCCAGCACGACGGCGATGCCCAGCAGCTTCGTCGCCGTGAGCGTCTCGCCGAGGAAAACGGTCCCGATCAGGCAGCTCACGACCGGCATCAGCAGCAGGTAGAGCTTCACGATCCAGACCTCATAGGCGCGGAGATTGCGGTAGTAGAAGAAGTAGATCCCCGCCTGGGCGAGACCGCCGAGCAGGACGAGCGGCCAGAAGCCCGGGATCGTGCCGATGCGCGCACTCTCGAAGTTGCCCGCCAGGGCGGCGCTGCTGCCGAAGAGCAGCAGCACAACGAAGTTGTTGTAGTAGGAGATCATGTCGGAGCTCGCGCGGTATTTCTCCTGCGCGTGCTTGATGATGAAGGCGTTGGCCGTCACGCAGGCCGCTGAAAGGAGGAAGAGCAGATCGCCGGGATTCCACGAGAGACTGCCGAAGTCGACCCCCAGGACGAGCAGCACCCCGAAGAGCATCACGAGCGTGCCGATCCAGTCGGAGAGGCTGAGCTTTCTGCGGTAGAGCACGACGGTCACGAGGTTGACCATCAGCACGTCCGTCTTGAGCAGAGCCGTGCCGGTGCTCAGTGAGCCGTGGGCGTAGCCGAGGTTGGCAAAGAGGTCGAGCAGGAAGCCAAACACGCCGATCAGCAGGAGGATGCGGGCGGTCCTGCCCTGGCGGAAGACCTGAGAGAGCTCGCGGTCGAGCAGCAGCTGCAGCGTCAGGAACACGAAGGCCGCCGCGCGCAGCAGAAAGCCCGCGAGGAAGGCGGAGCCGGTCGCGTTCACCATGACCTTGCTCACCGCGTAATAGACCGACCAGGAGAGCACCATGCCGGCGATCATGCCGGCGCTTTTCAAACGATTTGACATGGAAGAGATTCCTTTTCAAACGCTGCCCTTCCGGCGGAGCCGGAAGGGCAGCGGGTTATTGGCAGCGGAAGATCAGCAGATCAGCGCAGAGCCTCGAACATGGCCCTGAGCGTTGCCTCGTCCATCGGGACGGGGTTGTTGTTCATCAGCGGATGGGCCGCGCAGTCGCGCGCGAGCTTCTCCACATCGACCTCGCCGAGCTCGGAGAGACGGCGGCGCAGCCCGCCGAGCTCCTTGAGCGCGGCGATGCGCTGCGCGAGCTCCTCCGTCCCGCGCAGACCGACCGCGCGGCAGAGCGCTTCCAGACGCTCGTCGGCGTTGAGGCGTACAAAGCTGTCCAGCGTGAAGGCGCAGGCCTCGCCGTGCGGCAGATGGTAGTCCTCGGAGAGGGGATAGCTGCAGGCGTGGCAGGCGGCGGTCTTCGGCAGGGCGAAGCTCAGCCCGCCGAGCAGCGCGCCGTAGGCCATGGCGCTGCGGGCCTCCAGGTTCGCGCCGTCGCGGTAGGCGGTCTCGAGATTGGCGAGGATGACGCGGACGGCCTCGATCGCCATCAGGTCGGAGATCGGCTGGTGGTTGCGGCTCCAGTAGCCCTCGAGGGCGTGGGCGAGCGCATCCAGACCGGTGTTCATCGTCGTGCGCGGCGGCACGCTGACGCTGAGCTCCGGATCGACGATCGCGGCAGTCGGCATGAAGACGGGGTTGTTGATGGTCTTTTTCTCCCTGTCGTGGGAGACGACGGAGACCTGCGTGACCTCGCTGCCGGTGCCCGCGGTAGTGGGGACGGCGACGATGCGCAGGCGCTTTGCCGGGAAGGGCTTCTCACCGCGGTAATAGGCGAGCGCGTCCGCGTCGCCGAGGGCGATGGCTGCGGCGAACTTTGCGGTGTCGAGCGAGCTGCCGCCGCCGATGCCGATGACGGTGTCGGCCTTGCATTCACGGGCGAGGCGCGCGGTCTCGGCGACGCCGGAAAGCTGCGGGTTTTGCTCGACCTCGCCGAACACGGCGCAGAGCCTCGCGTCCTGCTCGCACATTGCGCGTGCGGTCGGGGCAAAGTGCCTGCCGCAGGCGATCACGCAGCGCTCCGCCCCGAGCTGGGTGAGGATCTCCCCGAGGGCGCGGAACCGGCCCGCCCCGAAGAAGATCTTTACGGGCTGGGCGTAGACGAAATCAGTCATAGATGCGCTCCTCAATGGCGTTGAGCTGGGCGGCGAACTTGTGCATGTTCTCCGCGCGCCAGTCCTCAAGATCCTGGCACCAGTCGGTGGCGAGGAAGGTCTTGACCATCTCGACGGCCATCTCCGGGCCGACGATCCAGCCGCCCATGCAGAGGATGCTGGCGTTGTTGATGGCGCGGGCCATCTTGGCCGAGTACACGCCCTCGCAGGCCACGGCGTAGACGCCCTTGAACTTGTTGGCCACGACGCTCATGCCGGCGCCGGTGCCGCAGATGAGCACCGCGCGGTCGTATTCGCCGCTCTGCACGCGGGGCGCGACCTCGCTGGCGACCTGGTAATAGGGGTGGACGTGCTCGAGGTCCGTGGTGCCGAGGTCGTCGAAGTCCGCACCGATCTCGGTGAGGTAGCTCTTGATGGCTTCTTTTGCGGCAAAGCCGGACTTGTCGCTTCCGATTGCGATTTTCATAATACTCTCCTAAAAATCATATGGTCGATAGTCGGCTCCCTCTCCGGAGGGAGCGGTCTTCATAAATTCTGCCTCCCCTGTGCGGGAAGGCAGAATGACTTACTTGAGGCTGACGGCCTTCTTCGCGGCGGCGACGATGTTCTCCACCGTGAGGCCCATGACCTCGCGCAGGTAGGGGAGCTTGCCGACCTCGCCGAAGCGGTCGGGCACGCCGACGCCGCAGACGGGGATCTTCTCCTCCGCCAGAGCCTCGAGCACCGCGGAGCGCAGGCCGCCGATCACATTGTGGTTCTCGACGGTGAGCACGGCGCCGGTCTTCTTCGCGGAGGCGAGCACGGTCTCGGCGTCGATGGGCTTGATGGTGTGGATGTTGATGATCTCCGCGTCGATGCCGGCGGCGGCGAGCTCCTTCTCCGCGGTCAGCACGTCGTTGGTGAGCATGCCGGACACGAAGATGGACAGATCCTTGCCCTCCTTGAGCAGATCGGCCTTGAAGAGGTCGAAGGTATAGCCCTCCTCAAAGACCTGCGGGCTCTCCTTGCGGAACAGACGCATGTACACAACGCCCTGATAGGCGTCGAGCACGGGCATGGCGGCCTTGAGCTGCACGTTGTCCACCGGCTCGAAAATCACGACGCCGGGGATGGAGCGCAGCACGCCGATATCCTCCATGCTCATGTGGGTGCCGCCGTTGAGCTCGGCGGAGATGCCGGGGTCGGTGCCGACGATGCGGACGTTCTGCTTGGCATAGGAGATGGAGATGGCGATCTGGTCG
>ODAJ011987659.1_pt1 | contig 13294 bp, 11 predicted proteins | sample 1539241 | NCBI WGS metagenome assembly ODAJ01 (sample SAMN02144231, study PRJEB22623) | gut metagenome | biome: sheep rumen | host: Ovis aries | place: New Zealand | reverse complement strand
TACCTTTGACTTTCGTCGAAAGTTCTCAAAGAGTGTGGCTTCGCATTCTTTCGTTCGGAAAAATACAAATTAATTTGTTTTTTCGCTCACTTATTCGTACCTTTGCACTCAATTAGAATAATTACTATTTAAAGCAAGAAGACATGTCTACATTATCCCTCTGTATTGTTGCGGTTTTCGTAACCGGCTACCTGTGCATAGCCCTGGAGAGCTTCACGAAAGTCAACAAGGCAGCTATTGCCCTGCTGATGTGCGTCGTCTGTTGGACGCTACTGATGATTGACCCCGCCAGCTACTATCCTATGATAGAAGGCAGCGGTGTGATACACCACATCTCCGAAGTCATCGAACACCATCTGGGCGATGCCGGTGGCACCTTGTTTTTCCTCATGGGAGCCATGACGATTGTGGAGATTGTCGACACCAACGGGGGCTTCAACTTCGTACGCGACACGATGAAGACGCGCTCCAAGCGCAAACTGCTGTGGCGCGTGGCATTCATGACGTTCTTCCTGTCGGCCATCCTCGACAACCTGACGACATCTATCGTGATGATTATGGTACTGCGCAAGCTGGTGCAGAACCGCGAGGACCGTCTCATCTACGCTGCCATGGTCATCATCTCTGCCAACAGCGGCGGTGCCTTCTCACCCATTGGCGACGTCACCACCATCATGCTGTGGATCAAGGGTGTCATCACCACCCAGGGCGTGCTGAGCGAAATATTCATTCCGTCACTCATCTCAATGGTTATCCCCGCCTTTATCCTCAGCCTGCACCTTGAAGGTAAGTTCGACAAGTCACAGAACCTACAGGTGACAGAGATAAGCCAGTTCACGAAAGTGCAACGAGACATCATCTTCTGGCTGGGTGTCGGTGGCCTCATCTTTGTCCCCATCTTCAAGACCATCACCCACCTGCCACCGTTCATGGGCATCCTGCTGGTACTGGGTGTGCTATGGACAACGACAGAGATTTTCAACTATAACACCTCTGAGGACGACACTATGGCCAAACGCGTCAGCGACATCCTGTCACGCATCGACCTGTCAACCATCATGTTCTTCCTGGGCATCCTGATGGCTGTTGCCGTACTTCAGGAGATTGGTGCTCTTACACTGTTGGGTGAGGGTCTCAACGAGACATTCTCCGGCAACTACTATGTCATCAACGGCATCATCGGTATCCTGTCATCCATCGTAGACAACGTACCGCTGGTAGCGGGCTGCATGGGTATGTATCCTGTGGCTGCAGACGGCGCTATGGCTGTCGATGGCATCTTCTGGCAGCTGCTGGCCTACTGTGCCGGCGTGGGTGGTTCCATGCTGATTATCGGCTCTGCTGCTGGCGTCGTCGTGATGGGTCTGGAGAAGATCACCTTCGGCTGGTATATGAAGAAGATTACGTGGATTGTCTTCGTAGGCTACATGGCCGGTATCCTGGTCTACTGGCTGGAAAAGGCTCTACTGTTCTAAAACTATTCTTCCACAATAAATACAAAAGCACATGTTACAAATCCGCTGCAAGAACAATAACGTCACCAAGAGTTTTCCCGAGGGAGTCTCTCTGCTGGATGTCTATCAGGAGTTTGCCGATGATATCAAACTGCCCTACCCTGTCGTCTCGGCTAAAGTGAACAACGCCTCACAGGGTCTGAAATTCAGGGTCTTCCAGAACCGCGACGTCGAATTTATGGACGCACGTCAGGGCAGTGGGCACCGCGTCTACGTACGTTCGCTGTGTTTCCTGCTCTACAAGGCTACCCAAGACGTCTTCCCAGGTTCGAAGTTGTTCATCGAGCACACCATCTCGCGCGGGTACTATTGTAATTTTAAGAAGAAGAGCAACGAGCCACTCTCTGCTGGCGACGTGGAGCTTATCTGCGAGCGCATGCAGGAGATTGTCAATCTTGACATGCCCTTCCGGCGCACAGAAGCCACCAATGAAGAGGCCATCCGCGTCTTTGCCGAGCGTGGCTTCGCAGACAAGGTGAAGTTGCTGGAGACCAGTGGGCAGATCTATAGCGACTACTACACGCTGGGCGACACTGCCGACTACTACTATGGTCCGTTGGTACCCAGTGCCGGCTACCTGAAGGTGTTTGGCTTGGAACCCTACCACGACGGTATGCTGCTGCGCGTGCCCGACTGGAACAATCCCACCATTCTCGCTGAGAAAGTCGACATGCCCAAGACCTACGAGATGTTTGCCGAGAAGACGCGTTGGGACATCATTATGCGTCTGTCGAATGCCGGCGATGTCAACAAAGCCATTCTGAAGGGCCATGCCTCCGAACTCATTCAAGTCAGCGAGGCCTTGCAGGAGAAGAAGATTGTGCAGATTGCCGAAGACATTGAGCGCCGTTTCCATGCAGAGGAGAACCCCATCCGACTGGTACTCATCACTGGGCCGTCATCGTCCGGCAAAACCACATTTTGCAAGCGTCTGAGCATCCAACTGCTGGCTTGCGGACTGCGCCCGCTGTCGTTTTCTACAGACGATTACTTTGTCAATCGTGTTGACACGCCCAAGTTACCCAATGGCGACTACGACTTCGACAATATCGAGGCTGTCGACTACCACTTGCTGGAGGACCATCTGACCCGTTTGATGAAGGGTGAGCGTGTGGAGATACCAGAATACAACTTCACCACAGGCAAGCGCGAGTGGAACGGCAAGAAACTGAAGCTGGCAGGCGACACAGTACTTATCATAGAGGGCATCCATGCACTGAACCCGCTACTGACACAACAGATTAACAACTCGCTGAAATACAAGATATACATCTCGGCACTGACCAGTATTTCGCTGGATGATCACAACTGGATTCCCGTCCACGACAACCGTCTGCTCAGAAGGATTATCCGCGACTATAACAAGGGTGCTTTCACTGCCCAAGAGACCATCGCCCAGTGGGACAATGTCTGTCAGGCAGAAGACAAATGGATATCTCCCTATCAGGAAACCGCTGATGTCATGTTCAACTCAGCACTGAACATAGAGTTTGCCGTACTGCGTACCCATGCAGAGATTATCCTCTCGTCAGTACCCAAGAACTGCAAAGAATACAGCGAAGCACACCGACTATTGAAGTTCATCCACTACTTCCTGCCAGTCAGTGACAAAGAGATACCCCCCACAAGCATTATGCGTGAGTTCCTGGGTGGCTCCAGCTTCAAATATTAAGCGAACAGCTAATAGCTAACAGCTAACTGCCAACAGCTAGCTACTTAAACAGCGAGTACTCCTTGACCCTCCAGGCTAAAGCACTGGCGCCAAGGATGCAGCGTTCATGGTCGTCAAGGGTAGAGACCACTACCTTCACCTTGTCTCGGATATTGCCGAAGACATTCTGTAGGAAGGCTTGCTCCACAGCTGGCAACAGTTTGTCACTATACTTGGTCAGCACTCCAGTCAGTACAATGGCCTCCGGATTAATGATGCTGGCATAGTTCGATAAGGAGATGCCAAATATCTCACCCGTACGGCGCCATACCTCTTGTGCCAGACTATCACCCTGATCGGCACACTCAGCAATAGCGTCCAGTGTCAACTCCGGCAGTTGTCGCATCGCACTGAGAGCACTACTTTCAGCCATCACTTCACGAGCAGTAGCTATAATGCCACGCGTAGAGACATACTCTTCCAAACAGCCCTTACGGCCACAGGTACAGAGACGACCGTCAGGAACAGCACAGGTATGTCCGAACTCACCGGCAAAGCCGTCACAACCCAGATGAGCCGCGCCATTGCTAAAGACACAACTGCCCAGTCCACTGCCTACCAGTGTGACAAGAATAAAATTATCCATACCGTGGGCAACACCAAAAGCCCATTCACCCAGTGCAGCCACATGGGCATCATTGCCCAGCGCCACAGCCAGTCCGATGCTGTCACGCAACATAGCTGCCATCGGTACGACTCCCTTCCACGGCATATTGGCGGCATTTTCTATACAACCCGTCAGATAGTTGGAACTGGGAGCGCACATACCCACGGAACGAATGCTCTCATAGCCGCCATTACTCTCGGCCAGATTGACTACACGTTCTGAGAGCACCTCTACAAAAGTGTTCACATTAGGATAGTTCTGGGTTGCTATGGTGCACTTATCCAGAATATTACCACGCAGGTCCACCACAGCGATGGTTGTTGTGTTAACCTCCACATTGATACCGATAACCTTGGACTTTATCTTATCATTTATCATAGCAATACCCTTTTTTACTTAAACAGTGAATACTCCTTGACGCCCCATGCCAGCACACTGGCGCCCAGCATGTTTCGTGTACGATTCTCCAAATTAGACGGAATGAACTTCACCTTGCCCACAATGTTGTGGAAGACATGTTGCTCAAAAGTATTCTGGGCATATTCCAAGAACCACTTAGCTGCCTGAGCGACACCACCGGCAAAGATGAATGCCTCGGGATTCAGCACGGAAGCATAGTTGGCCAAAGCTATACCGAGGCTTTCGCCCATACGACGGTAAGTCTCTATAGCCAATTCATCTCCCAACACGCAAAACTCGGCAATGATACGCGGAGAGAGTTTCTCCACATTACGCATCATCGATGCATCAGAGGATTGCTCCATCAACTCTCTGGCCGTCTGTACGATGCCGTTGGCACCGACATAAGCTTCCAAACAGCCTCGCTTGCCACAGCCACAGAGTCGGCCATTAGGCACAAAACACGTATGTCCTACCTCGCCGGCAAAACCATCGTTCCCCAAATGTGGCAAGCCATTGCTGTAGATACAGCTGCCTACGCCATTTCCCAAAGAGACTACAACAAAGTCACGCATACCATGACCTGAACCAAACGTCTGTTCTCCCAATGCCATAGCATGTGCATCGTTGCCCAGTGCAACAGCCAGTCCGAGGCGGTCACGCAACATAGCAGCCAGCGGAACAATACCTTTCCAAGGCATATTGGGGGCATTCTCGATACTACCTGTACGATAGTTTCCACTGGGTGCACTTATACCCACTGAGCGGATGCTCTCATACCCGCCATTCGCCTCCACCAGATTCAGGATGTGTTCGCACAGCACAGACAGATAGTCTCCGATATATGGGTGCTCTGAAGTCACGAAGTAATCTGTTGCTACAATCTCACCACGGATATCGATAACACCTATCGAGGTCCGTTCCAAACTGATGTCTACTCCAACGACACGCGTTTTTGTGGAATTCTGAATCATACGAATGTGTTTTAAGCAAGTATTACGCGGCAAAAATAGTAAATATTTTTTTATCCACAAAAAAAATATGCTTTTTTTTTTCTTCTTTTTAAAGATTTATTCGTTCCTTTCTCCCTTGGAGAAGGCTGTTTCACTCGAAAAATCAAGAAAAACCAATTTTTCCTTTGCTTTTTGCTCACTAATTTGTACCTTTGCAACGTATTTCGACTATTTTTGTAGATATGAACGTTTTAGAACTCAGTGAACAAGAAATTGGCAGACGCGAAAGTCTGCAACAGTTGCGTCAGATGGGCATCAACCCCTACCCTGCCGCAGAATATCCCGTCAATGCATGGAGCACAGATATTATTGAGAACTTCGAAGACCTTCCCGTTATCGGCAAGGACGAGGAAGGCAACGACGTCCGCGAGACGGCTACGCCCGAGAACAGCCGCATGGTAAGCATTGCTGGTCGCATCATGAGCAAGAGCATCATGGGTAAGGCCGCCTTCGCCAAGCTGCAGGACTCCAAAGGACGCATCCAGGTGTATGTACAGCGCGACGCTATCTGTCCCGACGAGAATAAAGACCTCTATAATATCGTCTTCAAGAAGCTGCTCGACCTGGGCGACTTCATCGGTGTGAAGGGCTACGTGTTCCGCACCAAGACGGGCGAAATCAGTGTTCACGTCTTGGAGATGACCGTGCTCAGCAAGAGTCTGAAGCCGCTGCCTGTAGTCAAGACTGATGCCGACGGTAAGGTCTATGACGCCTTCGACGACCCCGAATTGCGCTATCGCCAGCGCTATGTGGACCTCATCGTGAATGCTGGTGTGAAGGAAACATTCCTGAAGCGTGCCACCATCATCCGCACCCTGCGCAGCATCCTTGACAATGCCGGTTACACGGAGGTCGAGACCCCTATACTGCAGAATATTGCCGGTGGTGCATCGGCCCGTCCGTTCATTACCCACTTCAATGCCTTGAATCAAGATATGTATATGCGTATCGCCACGGAGCTCTACTTGAAGCGCCTCATCGTAGGTGGTTTCGAGGGAGTCTATGAGATGGGCAAGAACTTCCGCAACGAAGGTATGGACAAGACCCACAACCCCGAGTTCACCTGCATGGAGCTGTATGTCAGCTACAAGGACTTGCTGTGGGGTATGACGTTCACTGAGAATATGCTGGAGCAGATCTGTACCGCCGTCAACGGCAAACCTGAGGTGGAGATTGACGGCAACATCATCTCGTTCCGTGCTCCTTTCCGCCGTCTTCCTATCCTTGATGCCATCAAGGAGAAGACCGGTTTCGACTGCGACGGCAAGAGCGAGGAGGAAATTCGCGCCTTCTGTCTGTCTAAGGGCATGGAGGTCGACGAGACCATGGGTAAGGGTAAGCTCATCGACGAGCTCTTTGGTGAGTTCTGCGAGGGTACCTTCATTCAGCCTACTTTCATCACCGACTACCCTGTCGAGATGTCGCCACTCACCAAGATGCACCGTTCGAAGCCCGGCCTCACCGAGCGCTTTGAATTGATGGTCAATGGTAAAGAGTTGGCTAACGCCTACTCAGAGCTTAACGACCCTATCGACCAGGAGGAGCGTTTCATCGAGCAGATGAAACTCGCCGACAAGGGCGACGACGAGGCGATGATCATCGATCAGGATTTCCTGCGTGCGCTGCAGTATGGTATGCCTCCCACCTTCGGTATCGGTATCGGCATCGACCGTCTGGTCATGCTGCTCACAGGTAAGTTTGCCATTGGCGAGGTGATGCTGTTCCCCCAGATGAAGCCAGAGAAAAAGGCTCCCCAGAGTACGGTGGCAGAGTGGGCAGAGATTGGCGTCGCAGAAGAGTGGGTTCCCGTACTGCGCAAGGCTGGCTTCAACCTCGTTCAGAACATCAAGGACGAGAAGGCTCAGGGTCTGCAGCAGAAGATTGGAGACATCGTCAAGAAGTATAAGCTCGACATGCAGAAGCCCTCTGTCGACGAGGTCGCTGCATGGATTGAGAAGGCGCAAGCCTAATTATGCATTATGCATTATTAATTATGCATTGAAAACATGTACGACTGCGGTAGAATAGCGATTATCGGAGGTGGCAGCTGGGCGACAGCCATTGCCAAGATAGTGGTGGGGAAGACTCACCACATCGGATGGTATATGCGCCGCGACGACCGTATCGACGACTTCCGTCGCATGGGCCACAACCCCGCCTACTTGACCAGCGTCCATTTCAATATCGACGAGATATTCTTCTCCAGCGACCTCAACAAGATTGTCCAGCAGTACGACACGCTGGTCTTCGTCACCCCGTCGCCCTATCTGAAGAGTCACCTGAAGAAGCTCAAGACACGTATCCGCGACAAATACATCGTCACAGCCATCAAGGGTATCGTGCCCGACGAGAACCTCGTCTGTTCGGAGTATTTCCACCAGGTCTACGATGTGCCCTATGACAATCTGGCATGCATCGGCGGACCATCACATGCTGAAGAGGTGGCTTTGGAGCGACTCTCCTACCTCACCGTAGGCTGTGCCGACCGCGAGAAAGCTCAAGCCTTTGCCGACATCCTGACCAGCACCTACATCAAGACCAAGACCTCGACCGATGTCATTGGCATTGAGTATTCCTCGGTATTGAAGAATGTCTACGCCATCGCTGCCGGCATCTGCAACGGACTGAAGTTTGGCGATAATTTCCAGGCTGTCCTCATGGCCAATGCCGTACAGGAAATGGCCCGTTTCCTCAAGGTGGTACACCCCATTGAGCGCAACGTGGTAGACAGCTGTTACCTCGGCGACCTGCTTGTGACGGGCTACTCCAACTTCTCACGCAACCGCACCTTTGGTACTATGATTGGTAAGGGTTATAGTGTCAAGTCTGCACAGATAGAGATGGAGATGATTGCCGAAGGCTATTTTGGTACCAAGTGTATGAAGGAAATCAATCGACACTGCCACGTCAACATGCCCATCCTCGATGCTGTATATAATATATTATACGAGCGTATCAGTCCGCAGATTGAAATCAAGCTACTGACCGACTCGTTCAGATAACAAGCATAAGCAACGACGACAGCCATAGCTGACGACGTAACACACTTCGCTGACGACACATGAATATGGTAAGAGTGGCAACACTTTTACCATATTTTAGGTATTGCGCATGTCTGGGAAAGTGCGTACCTTTGCACCAGATTTGATTCACAGGAATAACGATCATAAAGTATTTGTTTAGTTTAGTAGGTGGTTGGCTGCGATAGCCGACCACTCTTTTTTTGATGAAAAAACAGAAAAAATAGTTCTTCATGGCGATTATTAGAGAATAAATGTGTAACTTTGCAGTCTGTGACTACATATCAAAAACAACAAACAATAAAAAAAGATTATGAACAACATCAAACTTGACATCACAAAAGCAGCCTGCTTTATGGAGGCTGGCGCAGTGAAGGCTTTCGAGCCAAAGGTAAAGTCCGCACAAGAGGCTTTGGAAAACGGTACCTGTCCAGGCAACGACTTCCTGGGATGGCTGCATCTGCCCTCAGAAATTACTCCCGCTTTCATCAATGAGCTGGAGGCTGCCGCCAAAGTGCTGCGCGACAACTGCGAGGCCGTGGTAGTAGCTGGTATCGGTGGTTCTTACTTAGGTGCCCGTGCCGTTATTGAGGCACTGAGCAACTCTTTCGGCTGGCTCATCAAGGACCAGAAGAATCCCACCATTCTCTTTGCCGGCAACAACATCGGCGAGGACTATCTCTTCGAGCTGACAGAGTATCTGAAGGACAAGAAGTTTGGCGTTATCAATATCTCTAAGTCAGGTACCACCACTGAGACCGCCCTCACCTTCCGTCTGCTGAAGAAGCAGTGCGAGGCCCAGCGTGGCAAGGAAGAGGCTAAGAAGGTTATCGTGGCTGTCACCGACGCTAAGCGCGGCGCTGCGCGCACCTGCGCCGACAAAGAGGGCTACAAGAGCTTCATCATTCCCGACAATGTGGGTGGTCGCTTCTCTGTGCTCACTCCCGTTGGTCTGCTGCCCATTGCCTGTGCCGGTTTCGACATCAAGCAACTGGTAGCTGGTGCACAGGACATGGAGAAAGCCTGTGGCAAGGATGTTCCTTTCGAAGAGAACCCCGCAGCACAGTATGCTGCTGTCCGCAATGGTCTCTACCAGAACGGCAAGAAGATTGAGATCATGGTCAACTACCAGCCCAAGCTGCATTTCTTCTCTGAGTGGTGGAAGCAACTGTATGGCGAATCTGAGGGTAAGGACAAGAAGGGTATCTTCCCTGCTTCTGTCGACTTCACCACCGATCTGCACTCTATGGGTCAGTGGATTCAGGACGGCGAGCGCACCATCTTCGAGACCGTGCTCTCTATTGAGGAACCCGAGAAGAAGCTGCTGTTCCCCGAGGACGAGGAAAACCTGGACGGTCTGAACTTCCTGGCAGGCAAGCGTGTTGACGAGGTCAACAAGATGGCTGAGCTGGGCACCCGTCTGGCCCACGTGGATGGTGGCGTACCCAATATCCGCATCAGCATTCCCAAACTGAACGAATACTACATCGGTCAGCTCATCTACTTCTTCGAGATAGCCTGCGGCATCAGCGGCAACGTACTGGGTGTGAACCCCTTCAACCAGCCTGGCGTAGAGGCTTACAAGAAGAACATGTTTGCCCTGCTGGCTAAGCCCGGCTACGAGGAGGACACCAAGGCCATCCGTGAGCGTCTGGCAAAAGAACAGTAACCCTATGATTGAGCAAGGACTGTAGTCCCTGCAAAAAAGAGATATTTTGAATAACGCAATCAAGCAATATGTAAAGAGCCACGGCTTCGGGCAGTTCTGCCCGAAAGCCGTGCTTTTCGATATGGATGGTGTCATCTACGACTCCATGCCAAACCACGCGCGGGCATGGCACGAAGCCATGGCGAGCTACGGTCTGGACATGTCGCCCAGCGACGCCTATGCTTATGAGGGCATGCGCGGCGTAGAGACCATCAAGCTCATGACGCGCCAGCAATGGGGCAAAGCCGTCAGCGATGAGGAAGCCATGAAGATGTATCAGCATAAGTCGCACCTCTTTGCCAACTACTGCCAAGAGAATCCTGCCACCATCATGGCTGGCGTCAAGGACCTGATGCAACTCATCAAAGACAGCGGCATGAAGATATGCATAGTGACAGGCAGCGGTCAGCACACTCTATTAGACAAGTTGCAGACCGACTTCCCCGGACTGGTAACGCCAGAACTGATGGTGACGGCCTTCGATGTGACCCACGGGAAGCCCGACCCTGAACCATATATAATAGGTACGCGTAAGTGCAAGGTAGCCCCTTGGGAAGCCATCGTCGTAGAGAATGCCCCGCTAGGTGTGCGCGCAGCCCATGCCGCCCACTGCTTCACCATTGCCGTCAACAGTGGTCCGCTACCTGACGAAATGCTCGCTAAAGAAGGAGCTGACCTGGTCTATCCGAAGATGACCGCACTCAAGGAAGATTTTCCTCGTCTTTGTCTTCTGGTGGGTTATCCATCTGCGTATCACGTTTGATACTCAGATCACCCATGCGTGACAACTTAAACACCAGTGGGATATACTCATCGCTCTGCGGATGGCCCACGCTGGCACCGAAATAGAGGTAGTCGCCTTCGGCCTTGTCAAATACCAAGCCCTCAAAGACGCCCGTCTTGTTGAAGTCATCATCCAGATACTGCTGCAAAGCCTTTTTGGTAAAGACGTGACTATAGAATACGGAGCCATCCTTGCGCGATACCGTCAGACGGAACACGTTGTCAACAAATTTCTGCCCCGTCTCATCCTTGACCATCGGCAGTGAATCACTGGGTTGGCGGCTGACGGTAACAAAATAGGTCTTGCCAATCCATGGCACCTCTTTCTCGTCCATATAGGGCTGCATGCGGATAGGTTCCTTGGGTTTCACCTTAACCACACGAGGGGCAATGATGGTCTCACTTTTCTTCTTTTCACCACAGGCGGCCAGCACGACAGCCATTGCGGCCAACGAAACAATATACAGTATCTGTTTCATATTCTGATCAGTATTGATAAATATCGGTGTTGCAAAAGTAATAAATAGTTACGAGATATGCAAGAAAAAAGGCTAAAAATGCTTGTCCCGTCATTTTCCCGCGACATCGGCAACAGCTATTTCGTCGACTGTCAGCGTGTGCCCCTCCACATGGAAACGGACATCACAGCCCATAAAGGGCATACCATAGTGACGCGTGGCATCCTGCTGATAGTGCGGGCGCGGGTCGAGGGCCAGCGTCTGCCGAAGCACCTCAACATCGGCGGCAGCAAACGGCAGCGTCTCTTCGGCAGGCATGACGACCTCCAGGTGCTGCCAGTGGTGGTTGTCGGTAAAACCGCCGCGGGCCTCGGGGTGACTGTCGACATAGGCCAGATAGGGTTTGATATCGTAGATGGGGGTGCCGTCCATCAGATCTGCTCCCATCACCTCTATCGCCATCTCCTCGGCATTGACGGCAGCAATGCGCACCGACGACAGTCCTAAGTTGTTGGGACGGAAGGGCGAGCGCGACGCCCACACCCCTACTCGCTCGTTGCCACCCAGCAGTGGGGGGCGCACGGTGGGGTGCTTCTGTGCATCCACGTTCTCTGAGAATCCCCATATCATCCACAGATAGTCGTAGTCTTCCAGGCCGCGCAGAGCTTCCGCATGCTGGTATGCCTGGGTAAACACAATCTTCCCACGCAGCTCACTGACGATGCCACTCTGTCGCGGCACGCCAAACTTGCTGGTCAGCGGAGAACGGAAAAAAGCTATCGGTTCAATATTCATGCTACAAAAATACAAAAATTTATTCAAAAGGAAAGAATTATTGCATGAGGATGCATTTTTTTCACTTTTCACTTTCCACTTTTCACTTATTTTTGTATTTTTGCAGCATGGAACAGAAAAAGATTACCTTTGACAGCTTCATCCGCAATATCATGTGGTTGGCGATAGCTGTGGGCATCATCATGCTGCTCAAATACCTCAGTGGCGTACTGCTGCCCTTTTTTCTGGCCTGGCTCATCGCCTACCTGTTGTTTCCCTTGGTCAAGTTCTTCCAGTACCGCTGTCGCTTGAAGTTCCGCATTGTCGGCATCCTGTGCGCCTTCCTCGTGGTAGGGGCCGCGCTGACGGGACTGTTTCTGCTGATGATTCCCCCCATGATAGAGGAGGGAGCGCGCGTCAAAGACCTGCTCATCGCCTATGTGTCGCACGACGAGTTCATGAGCAACATCCCCTCCATGATAGACCAATTCGTCCACGACAACTTCACGTCAGAAGATGTGAAGGCCATCGTCACACAGGAAGGCTTCATCGACAATGTCAAACAAGCCATTCCCAAGGTATGGAACATGATATCTCAGTCGTTCAGCATCTTGTCGAGCATGCTGACCTTGACGATGGTACTGCTCTACACCTTATTTATACTATTAGACTACGAGCAGTTCTCCAACGGCTGGGTGCTGATGCTGCCCGAGCGGCTGCGCCCCATAGCCACACAGGTGGTAGCCGACGTGGAACAAGGCATGAACAAATACTTCCGCGGACAGGGCATGGTGGCCTTCTGCGTGGGTGTGCTGTTCAGCATCGGCTTCCTCATCATCGACTTCCCCATGGCCATCGGCTTGGGCATGTTCATCGGACTGCTCAACATGGTGCCCTACCTGCAATTGATAGGGTTCATTCCCACCATCATCCTAGCTATCGTCAAGGCCGCCGATACGGGAGAGAACTTTTGGTTCATCCTGCTGATGGCGCTCATCGTCTTTGCCGTGGTGCAGGCCATACAAGATACCATCCTCACCCCGAAGATTATGGGTAAGGTAATGGGGCTCAACTCAGCCATCATCCTGCTCTCCCTGTCTGTCTGGGGTGCGCTGCTGGGCATCTTGGGCATGATTATCGCCCTCCCCATGACAACGCTGTTAATCACCTATTACCAAAAATACATCGTCAAGAACATTAAACGATAAACAATAACCATACTCAAGTTTCGCATGTTAAGTAGATATAGGAAGATAGAGGTAGATAGCCGCTTTTCAGCGGCAGAAGATAGAGGACGTTACTCTGTC
>ODAJ014781545.1_pt1 | contig 13295 bp, 10 predicted proteins | sample 1539241 | NCBI WGS metagenome assembly ODAJ01 (sample SAMN02144231, study PRJEB22623) | gut metagenome | biome: sheep rumen | host: Ovis aries | place: New Zealand | reverse complement strand
CAGTACCCTTGACACCCGAGGAGTCCATGTAGGCAATGACCTTATCCTTGAGCCCCTTCTGCGCAGACACCGTACTCACCGGCAAAGCCAGCAAAAGAGCGACGAGGATTATTGACCATTGACCATTGAACATTGAACATTGAATATTGAATATTATTTCCCCCTCCCTTGGGTTTCTGTCCCCCGCGAAACGGGGGAACCGAAGGGGGTGTAAAGACCATTGAGGCCGGGGTGGGGTCACTCCTTCATCAAGAATGCCTTGAAGTCATTGAAGTCCTTTGACATCGGGATGCTTTGCTTGGTGCCATTCATGAACTCTTGCAGACGCTGTGGTATTGCGATGTCGGCAGAGAGGATTTCGTCAACCTTCTCCTTGAACTTTGCAGGATGTGCCGTCTCGCAGAATACGCCAGTCTCGCCGTCTTTCAGAAGGTCTTTCAGTGCCTGATAGCCGCATGCTCCGTGAGGGTCGAGCACGTAGCCCGTCTCCTTATAGCACTCTTGCATGGTAGCGCGTATCTGGTCGTCCTTGTATGTAGCACCGCTGATGAGGCTTGTGATAGCCTCGTGGCTGCCCTTGTAGAGGTCATAGATGCGGGCAAAGTTGCTTGGGTCGCCTACGTCCATGGCATTTGCGAGGGTCTGCTTTGATGGCTGGGGATTATACTTGCCTGTCTGGAGGTAATTATAAAAGATGTCGTTGGCATTGTTTGCCGCGATGAAACGCTTTATAGGCAGTCCCATGGCGTGGCCGAAGAGGGCTGCACAGATGTTGCCGAAGTTGCCGCTTGGCACGCACATCACCATGTTGTCTGCCTTGCCGAGAGCCTTCATGCGGGCGTAGGCGTTGAAGTAGTAGAATGCCTGTGGCAGGAAGCGTGCGACGTTGATGGAATTGGCAGAGGTAAGCTTCATGTGGGCATTGAGCTCGGCATCCATGAAGGCAGACTTCACAAGAGCCTGGCAATCGTCGAACACGCCGTCAACCTCTATGGCGGTGATGTTCTTGCCGAGGGTCGTAAACTGGCACTCCTGGATAGGGCTCACCTTGCCCTTTGGATAGAGCACATAGACGTGTATGCCCTCTACACCGAGGAAGCCGTTGGCAACGGCAGAACCCGTATCGCCAGAGGTGGCAACAAGGACGTTTACCTCAGACTTTTGACCATTGACCATTGAACATTGACCATTGACCTCAGACTTTTGCCCCTTCTTGAGGAAATACTGCAGCAGACGCGCCATGAAGCGTGCGCCGACATCCTTGAACGCCAGCGTAGGACCGTGGAAGAGTTCCAGGGTATAGATATTCTCTGCGACAGGCACTACGGGGCAGTCGAACGACAGCGTGTCACAGACTATCTTGTCGAGAGCCGCCTTTTCTACGTCCTCACCGAAGAATGCCTCTGCAACGGTGCAGGCAATCTCCTGAAACGACATTTTGTCGATATTCTCGAAGAACTCCGCAGGGAGCTTCTTTATGTTTTCTGGCATATAGAGGCCCTTGTCCTCTGCCAAACCTTTCACCACAGCCTTCTCAAGACTGGCGATAGGTGCTTGCTTGTTGGTTGAATAGTATTTCATTTATATTGAAGATTGAACATTGAACATTGAACATTGAAGATGGGACCTATTGGTCTTATTGGACCTATTGGTCTCATTGGTTCCATTCACTCATGCCCTCATCAGGGTTTCCATAAACTCATTGAGCTTCAGTATGCCATAGCCGCCGTTGACGCAGGTGAACTCGTCGTAAGTCTGCACCTCGTCGGGCTCTATACCTTTATAATATATTATGAACGGCACCGGCTCACCTACATGGACGCGCAGCTCGACGGGAGTATAGTGGTCGGGCAGCACGGCAATGCAGACTGGCTCGTCCCACGTCTTTGTCTCTTCGTAGATAGGACCTATCATGCGCTTGTCGAGGTTCTCGATGGTCTTCACCTTCAGCTCTACGTCGCCGTCATGTCCAGCCTCGTCGCTTGCCTCTACGTGCAGGAACACGAAGTCCTTGGTCTTGAGGTTGTCGAGAGCCGCCCTTGTCTTTGCCTCATAGTCGGTATCCCACAGCCCTGTCGCACCAGGCACCTTTATGATGTCGAGGCCGGCATATTTTCCGATGCCCTGGATAAGGTCAACCGCAGACACCACGGCACCCGACTTCACGCTCGGGTATTGCTGCATGAGGGTCTGCATGTTCGGACGGTAGCCCCCACTCCACGGCCAGATGATGTTGGCAAGGTCTTTGCCTGCCGCCGCACGCTTAACGTTGAGCGCAGCCTTAGGCAGTATCTCGTATGACTTCAGTATCAGTTCGTTCAAGAGGTCTGCCGTCTCCTGTGCCGTCATCCTGCCTGGCTCTGCAGGGGCATCCGCCATAGGGCTGACGAGCAGTTCGCGCCACGGCTCATTGGGATGGTCGTGGGGAGGATTGCAGACGATGTATTTGCTGCCGCCCTTTATCACAAGCAGGTGACGATACTGTATGCCACGAATGAAGCGCACCTTGTCGCTGCCGAGCTTCTCGTTGAGGAGGTCAATGAGCGGACCGGCATCCTCCGTAGAGAGATTGCCGCCATTGTGGGTCTTGATGGTGCCCTCCGGAGTGACACAGATGATGTTACAGCGGATTGCCATGTCCATAGGGTCCATGTCGTAGCCTATAGACGCAGCCTCAAGGGGACCGCGACCTTCATACACCTTGTCGAGGTCGTAGCCGAGGATGGCGGTATTGGCAACCTCAGAGCCAGGGGAATAGCCCTCTGGAACAGTCACCAGCCTACCTGTGCGACCATTCTTCGCAAGAAGGTCCATGTACGGGGTTTTGGCATATTGCAGCGGTGTCTTGCCACCCAACTGCTCTATCGGATTATCGGCCATGCCATCGCCGAGGATTATTATTGTCTTCACTTTTTTTATATTGAACATTGAAAATTGAACATTGAAAATTATTTGCGCCCTTGCCCTTAGACCTTAGCCCTTTGACCCCTCCCCTAACTGGGGGAGGCCGGGAGGGGGCCTAAATATTCGCTATCGAAAGGACATTGGCAAACACGCCTGCTGCCGTAACGCTGGCACCTGCGCCGAAGCCTTGTATCAGCATAGGATATTCCTTATAGCGGGAAGTGGTGAGGGTGACGATATTGTTGGAACCCTCCAGCTCGTAGAACTCATGGTTCAGAGGTATGTCACGCAATGCCACGCAACACTTTACCTTTCCGCCTTCTACCACCTCCATCGAAGCCACAAAACGCTGACGGCAGTGCTTTGCCTCCAGTTCCTTGCGCTTTTCCTCGAAGGAAGCATCCAACTCTGGCAGACGACGCCAGAAGTCCTCAAGACTGCCCTTGAAGAAATCGTCTGGCACAAAGAGATGTTTCTCCACATCGCTCTGCTCTACCTCATAGCCTGCCTCACGCGTCAGGATGACGAGCTTCCGTATTACGTCGGTGCCGCTGAGGTCTATGCGTGGGTCTGGCTCTGCAAAGCCCAGTTCCTTTGCCTTCTTGACAGTCTCCGAGAACGGTGTGTCTTCCGAAAGGGCATTGAAGATATAGTTGAGGGTGCCAGAGAGCACAGCCTCGATTTTCAGTATCTTGTCACCCGAATTGGTAAGGTCGTTCATAGTGCCGATGATAGGCAAGCCTGCGCCCACGTTGGTCTCGTAGCGGAACTTCACCCCTACCCGCTTTGCCGTCTCCTTCAGCTTGCGATATGTCTCATAGTCGCCTGATGCAGCAATCTTGTTGGCAGTGATGATGTTCACGTTGTGTTCCAAGAGTGCCTGATAGAGGTCTGCCACTTCCTTTGAGGCAGTGCAATCGACAAAGACACTGTTGAAGATATTCATATTAAGTATGCCGTCGAGCATCTTCTGGGAATTAGACGCCTCCGCCTCATTGAGCTTCTCCCTATATGTCGTAAGGTCTATGCCCTCACGTGAGAAGATAGCCTTCTTTGAGGATGCTATGCCTACAACGTTGAGCAACAGCCCCGACTCCTTCTTCAGCGTCTCATACTGCGAATGTATCTGCTCTATGAGCTTTGCACCGACAGTTCCGACACCGCAGATGAAGAGGTTCAGCACCTTATATTCTGACAGGAAGAAAGAATCATGTATAACGTTCAGCGACTTCCTCAGGAACTGGCTCTTTACGACGAAAGAGATATTCGTCTCTGATGCACCCTGTGCACATGCTATGATAGAGATACCCGAACGTCCCAGGCAGCCGAACAGCTTTCCGGCGATACCCGGTGTCTGCTTCATGTTCTCACCCACAATGGCAATGGTGGCAAGCCCCGTCTCCGCCTTCATGGGGAACATGGCACCCGTCTCTATCTCCTTCGCAAACTCATCGTTGAGCACTCTTACTGCATCCTCGGCATCGTCTTCCTTCACACCTATTGAGGTAGAGTTTTCGGAAGAAGCCTGTGACACCATGAAGACTGATATGCCATTGTCTGCCAAGGTGGTAAAGATGCGTTGGTTGACACCTATGACACCCACCATCGACAAGCCTGTCACCGTAATGAGTGCAGTGCCGTTGATGCTCGATATACCCTTGATAGGCTTGTGGTCGCCTGTTACCTTTTCTGTTATGATGGTACCCTCTGCCTCGGGGTTGAAGGTGTTCTTTACCTTTATAGGAATATTCTTTACGCAGACAGGATATATCGTAGGAGGATATATCACCTTTGCTCCGAAGTTACACAGCTCCATTGCCTCTACGAAAGACAGTTCCTTGATAGGATATGCAGATGTTATAACTCTTGGGTCGGCTGTCATGAAGCCATCGACATCAGTCCATATCTCCAGGCATTCTGCATCCAACGCTGCCGCTATGATGGCAGCAGTGTAGTCGGAACCGCCTCGACCGAGGTTTGTCGTCTCGCCACTCGTCTTGTCCTTAGAGATAAAACCTGGCACAAGGGATATGCGTGGCAACGGAGAGAACGTCTCCTTGACAAGGGAATTGGTCAGCTCGGCTGAGAGGGCATTTCGTCCTTGCTTCTTCTCTGTCTTTATGAAGTTACGGGAATCAAACCATCTGGCACCCTTTATGAGTGTTGCTACAATATTGGAACTCAGACGCTCGCCGTATGCCAAGATGGCATCCTGCGTCTTGGGAGAGATATCATGTATAAGGTAAACACCGAAATAGAGACTTCTCAACTGCTCAAGCAGCGCATCAATAGTATTGAAAAGACGCTCCCTGTCCAGAGGGTCAGTGATTATCGTATCAATCATCTTGTGATGTCTGTCAACTATCGCCTCAAATTCTTCGCGATAGTGTTCGTCTCCAGCAAGTGCCAAACGTGATGTCAGAAGCAATTTATCTGTAATGCCGCCCAATGCGCTCACTACAACAATGACTGGCTGCTTCTTTGCCTCTTTCTCTACAATAGCCTTCAGGCTAAGGATACTTTCTACGGAACCCACACTGGTTCCGCCAAATTTCAATACTTTCATAAACGATGCACCATTACTTTGACGCGGTGCGGACGCTTTTCTTGATGATTAAAATTCCCCTTTACAGCAGGGGTGACTTTGACCTTTATACAAAAAATCTGTGACTAAGCAAGTGCAGAACGGTGTTTGCATCGGTTTTGCCGAGCGTTAACAGGTTCGCACAAGCGCAAATCGGGTGCAAATGTAAGAAAATTGTATTTAATATCACTTCCCTTTGGCTCCCATAATGGTTACATACACCACTTTTTCACTCTTTTTCTTGCACATATTATATTTTTTTTATATTTTTGCACCCGCTTTACGAGTTAAAGCATATTCACATCTATTCATTAACAACTTAACAAAGTTAAACAATGGCAACAAAAATTAGATTACAGCGTAGCGGACGTAAGGCTTACGCTTTCTATCGTATCGTTATCGCTGACGTAAGAGCTCCACGTGATGGTAAGTTTACTGAGAAGATTGGTACCTACAATCCTAACACCAATCCTGCCACAGTAGATCTGAATTTCGACCGTGCTCTTTACTGGGTTGAGTGTGGTGCACAGCCTACTGACACTGTTCGTAACATTCTCTCCAATGAAGGTGTTTACATGATGAAGCATCTCCGTGGTGGTGTTAAGAAGGGTGCTTTCGATGAGGCTACTGCACAGGCTAAGTTCGAAGCATGGAAGAAGGCAAAGGTAGCTGGCATTGACGCTGTCAAGGCTGCTGAGGCTAAGGCTAAGGCTGACCAGAAGGCTGCTAATCTCGCTGCAGAGAAGCAATACAACGAGGCTAAGGCTAAGGCTATCGCAGAAAAGAAGGCTGCTGCTGAGGCAGAGGCAAAGGCTGCTGAGGAAGCTGCTGCCGCTGAAGCTAAGGCTGCTGAAGAAGCTACAGAAGAGGCTCCTGCTGAGGCACAGGAAGAAACTCCTGCTGAGGCATAAGACTCTCACTAAGAAAAAAGAACTATGGAGAAGCGTATGCCTTTATGGGCGTATGCTTCTTTTGATTTTCATGAAAGAAGAACGCTTTTTCTACGTACCACAAGCAACTGAGAACAATGCCCTGCCACAAGAAGAGGCAGGACATGCTATTCGTGTACTCAGGCTCAAAGAGGGAGATACTATCTTTCTTATCGATGGAGAAGGAGGTATTCATCAGGCTCAGGTGACACTGGCGACAAACAAGAAGTGTGAATACCAGATTACAGAATCCCTCCCCTGCTCTTCTCCACAATTCCCTACAAGAATACACATCGCCATTGCTCCTACCAAGATGATGGAACGCATGGAATGGATGGCAGAAAAGGCTACTGAAATAGGCATTGACGAGCTATCATTCCTCGAAAGCCAGTATTCAGAACGCAGGACAATGCGCAGCGACCGCATCGAGAAGACCGTCATCTCTGCAATGAAGCAGAGCAGGAAGGCATGGAAGCCTGTCATCAATGACCTCATGCCGCTGAAGAAATTTCTCGACGCCCCAAGGGAAGGACGCAAATTCATCTGTCACTGCCATACTGAAATTCCCCGAAAAGACCTCTACAAAGAGATTCTCTCTCATAAGGGAGAGGCATCACAGAAAGATGTCACCATCCTCATAGGTCCAGAGGGCGACTTCTCTAAGGAGGAGGTGGAATATGCCTTGACACTGGGATATGAGAGTGTCTCACTGGGCGAATCACGTTTAAGAACAGAAACAGCTGCCCTGGTGGCACTGATGACTATAAGATTAGGAAATGACTGAGACAATTATGAAATCTAAATCACGTATCATATTTGCCATAGCACTGACGCTCTTAGTGCTGACAGGCTGTAAAGACGGTAACTATGTCAATAACCTGCCCCGTAATGCTGTGGGGCTGTTAGCTGTGAATGGCGGAAAGCTGGTGGGGGCTTACTCTCCCTTCAATGTATTGCTGACTCCTTTTGTCAACGAAGACAAGACACAGCTGAAGGGTATCGACCTGACAAAGGATATCTATTTCTATGAGACGGCAGACGGTATGTTTGGCATCTGCGCTCCATTGGCTGACGATTACGAGTTTCATGATTTCGTCTCCCGCCTGAGCAATATCGGTGGTGTCAGCGAATTGAAACAGGACGGGGATTACAGTTACTGCTTCTACAAGAACCAATGGGCTATCACCTACAACAGCTACTGCCTCTTGGTAATGGGTCCCGTAATGGACAACCAGCAGGAGCGTGAAAAGCTGGTCAAGCGCATGATGTCCCAGATGGATAATGACGAGGAGACCAGTTGTCAGGGCACAGAACTGTGGCAGCATCTGGGAGAATCGAATGCTCCTGTGCGCTTTGTAGCAAGGGCATCGGCATTGCCTAAGCAGATTGTCAGCACATGCACTTTCGGAGCCCCCGTCGGCACTGACCCTGACGACGTCCTAATAGAGGCCACCATGACGTATAAGGATGGCACTCTATATATGGATGGCACCACATGTTCTTCAAACCAGCATATACTGCAGGCTCTGAAGAAGGCTACAGGGCTTTACAAGCCTCTTACCATCGACTGGCAGAAGGCTATCCAGAAGAATGCTCTCGCCACCATCTTCCTAAATGTCAACGGGAAGGATTTTATAAACACTATCAACACCAACAAGTCTCTCTCTTCTATTCTCATGAGTACCGGGGCTTACGACCAGATAGCACAAACCAACGGAGACATGGTCATCACACTGGCACCACGCAACAATGACCTTCTTCAGAATGGGGTGACAGCAACTGTACAGAAGCTCCCCAAAGGCAAGAAGAAGAACAAGGAACGCATGGTGGCTGTATTCAATACCGAAACTTTACTGCAGGACATTACATACAACATCTTCTCTTCTCTCAACAAGATAAAGAGGGTGGTCTTTACTATAGATGATTAAATGAATAACATAACTTTCCACAACGTTACCCCAAGGGTTTTCGAGGGCACAGAACTGTCATCGGAGATATGGCAGTGCGAAGCAAAATTCGAACGCGACAAGCTATACCTCATAGAGGCTGAATCAGGAAAGGGCAAAAGCACCTTCTGCAGCTATATCCTTGGCTACCGACATGACTATTCCGGCTGCATTTTATTCGACAACCAGGATATCAATACATTCTCACAAGACAAATGGGCTGAAATACGTCGGTGCAGCATCAGCCACCTGTTTCAGGAGCTAAGACTGTTCCCCGAGCTGACGGCAATGGAGAACATCCTGATAAAAAGCCAGCTGACAGCCGGAGAGGCATCATGGAGCAAGGACGAGATAATGACATGGTTCCAACGGTTGGGAATTCCTGACAAGGCAGACCAGAAAATCGGCAAGATGTCTTTCGGACAGCAGCAGAGGGTGGCGATGATAAGGGCTCTGGTGCAGCCTTTCGATGTGCTGCTGGTCGATGAACCTATCAGCCACCTCGACGACAACAACTCCAAAATAATGGCTGAGATAATGATGGAAGAGGCTCACAAGCAGAATGCCTGCGTCATTGTTACCTCAATCGGAAAACACATGGAATTGCCTTATGACAAGGTGTTCAAACTTTAGAAAACTATGAAATTACTCTGGAAACTTCTACGCCAACATATCAGCATCGGACAATTCTCTGGCTTTGTCTTTGCTAACCTCGTCGGCATGATTATTGTGCTGGCAGGATACCAGTTCTATAATGATGTGCTGCCTATATTCACCAGCGGCGACTCTTTCATGAAGCCTAACTATATCATGGTGACAAAGCACATCGGCATGGGAAACACCCTCTCCGGGCGCAGCAACAACTTTTCTGAAAAGGATATCAACGACCTCAAGAGCCAGAGCTTTACAGAGAAGTTAGGATGTTTCTCTACCACGAACTATAAAATCAGTGTCAGCCTGGCTGTCGGCAACACTCCTTTGGCAAATGCCGAGATGTTCTTCGAAAGTGTGCCCGATGAGTTCATTGACATCAACATGTCTGACTGGAAGTATGAGGACGGTCAGGAGACGGTTCCCATCATCCTGCCCCGCACATATATAAACATGTATAACTTCAGCATCGCCCAGCAACGTTCCCTGCCACAGATTTCCGAGAGTCTCATGAGCTCTATCATTGTCAACATCTATGCTCATGGCAACGGGAAGCAGCAGACCTTCAAGGGCAAGGTGGTGGCTTTCTCCTCTACCCTCAATGCTGTCCTCGTGCCACAGGCTTTCGTCGATTGGAGCAACAAGACGTTTGCACCTGATGAGGAGAACCGCTCTACCCGCCTCCTGATGCAAGTGAACAATCCTGCTGACGAGAAGATAACGACATATTTTGAGCAAAACGGTCTCGAAATGGAGAGCGACCGTCTGAATGCCGAGAAGACGACCTACTTCCTTCGACTCATCGTCATGCTGGTAATGGTCATCGGACTCATCATCAGCACCCTGAGTTTCTATATCCTCATGCTGAGCATCTACCTCCTTGTGCAGAAGAATACCGAAAAGCTCCAGAACCTGCTGCTCATAGGCTACAGGCGTGCTCGTGTGGCTCTGCCTTACCAACTGCTTACCATTGGGCTCAACATCATTGTGCTGGCGGTCGCCATAATTGCGGTATATGTCATAAGAGATTATTATATGACAACCATCAACGCCCTCTATCCAGGCATCTCGCATGCCACCATGCTACATACCCTGAAACTGGGATTCATTCTCTTCTGCATTGTCACACTGCTGAATGCTGTTATCATACGACGTAAAATAAACAAGATTTGAGAAAGCTCGAACTTCTTTCCCCTGCCAAGAACCTTGAATGCGGCATTGCTGCTATCGACCATGGTGCTGATGCTGTTTACATCGGTGCTACACGCTTTGGTGCCAGGGCAGCGGCTGATAACAGCATCGAGGATATCAAGACGCTCTGTGACTATGCCCATCAGTTTGATGCCAAGGTATATGTCACCATCAATACCCTGCTCCATGACGACGAACTGGAAGAAGCCGCACAGCTATGCCTCGACGTCACAGCAGCCGGCGCCGATGCCATCCTTATCCAAGACCTGAGACTGCTCAATGTGGTCAAAGGTCAAAGGTCAAAGGTGAAAGGTGAAAGGTGCGATGTGAAAGGTGAGAATAATGGTCAATGTTCAATGGTCAATGTTCAATATTTTCACGCTTCCACCCAGACAGACAACCGCACCCTTGAGAAGGTGCAGCAACTGGCAGAGATGGGTTTCCGGCGCGTAGTGCTGGCAAGAGAACTGTCTATTCAGGAGATTGCTGACATTCACAAGGCGATGCCTGATATGGAGTTAGAGGTCTTTGTGCATGGTGCCCTCTGTGTCAGCTATTCGGGTCGCTGCTATGCCTCTGAATATTGCTTCGGCAGGAGTGCCAACCGTGGTGAGTGCGCACAGTTCTGCCGCCTGCCCTTTACCCTCAAGGATGCTGACGGCAATGTCATAGAGCAGGATAAGCATCTCCTTTCGCTGAAGGATTTTGCCCAGCTCAATAACCTTGAGCGTCTGGTAGAGGCAGGTGCAGTGTCTTTCAAGATTGAGGGGCGTCTGAAGGATGTTGACTATGTTAAGAATATCACTGCCGCTTATTCCGAGCGTCTCAACAGCATCGTCAGTGCCCATCCCGACCTCTATCAGCGTGCCTCGATGGGCAGGTGTGCCTACACTTTCAAGCCCGACATCCACAAGAGTTTCAACAGGGGCTTCACTACCTATTTTGCTGACGGCAGATGTGCCGGGCAGGCTTCTTTCCTCACTCCCAAATCTGTCGGCGAATATGTAGGCAAGGTGAAGGAGATTCGGGGCAACAGCTTCAATGTCTCTTCCGTCACGTCCTTTGCCAATGGCGACGGCATGTGTTTCTTCTCGCCACAAGGAAAGCTGGTGGGCTTCAGGGTCAACAAGGTAGAGGGCAACAGGATTTTTCCCCATAAGATGCCAGCCGGCATGGTGCCAGGGACACCTCTCTACCGCAATTACGACCAGACATTCCAGAAAATGCTCTCCAAGCCGTCTGCAGAACGCAAGGTAATGCTCAGCATGCACTTCCATGTCACCCCAAGAGAGTTGCAACTCTCTGTCACCGACGAACATGGCAACAACGGCACTGCCACGATGCCATACGAGTATCAGGAGGCAAAGACTCCGCAGGAAGACAACATCCGCAGGCAGCTCACCAAAGCCGGCGGTACTATCTATAATGTAGCCAACCTCGATATAACCACCGATGTCGGGAATCCCTTCATCCCCAGCAGCCACCTTGCAAGCCTCAGACGCCAATGCCTCGAGGCAGTCAAAGGGACAAATACAGTTAGGAGTTGGGAGTCGGAAGTTAATTCCTCAATGGTTAATGGTCAATGGTCAATGGTCAATGGTCCCCACTCCTCACTTCCTCTGGAGCTAATGCACTGCCGCTACTGCCTGCGTCATGAGTTGGGTTATTGCACCAAGAGTGGCAGGCGGGCACCTTGGCGGGAGCCGCTGAAGCTGCATTTGGCTGACGGAAAATCATTCACTGTAAAATTCGACTGTAAACGATGCGAAATGTATATTTTGCGATAATATCACTGCTGTTGCTCGCCATGACGACGACTTCCTGTTATCGTGAACGCCTGCATACGTTCGACGAGAATACGGAAGACAGCGTCTTTCTGGAGGGTAGCCGTCACTATTCTGTGGGGTATAACTTCATTGTCAACAGCGACAGCATCATCCTCATCTCCCAGCAGCCGGAGGAGCATGTGTCGCAGTTACAGACCGATTCGTTCTCCATTCCCTATAACCAGCAGCTGGCAGTCTCCGATATACACATCCTGCCCCAGGACAGCATTGACTCCGTGTGGGTGCAGGTGGTCAGTGAGAAGGGACGCTTGGGATGGATACACGAGAAGGAACTGATGACGTCGGTAGTGCCGACAGACCCTATTTCACAGTTCATAATGTTCTTCTCCCATTCGCATGTGATGCTGGCAATCATCCTGGTGGTCATAATGTCGGCAATATATATAATGAGGCTCAGCAATATGCGTAATGTGCCGCTGGTACATCTGCGCGACATTGACTCCTTCTACCCGTCGCTGCTGTGCATCATCGTGGCATGCTCCGCTACGTTCTATGCCTCGCTGCAGATGTTCGGGGCAGAGACGTGGCAGCATTTCTACTACCATCCCTCCATCAATCCCTTTATCATGCCCCCCATACTGGGCGTGTTTATCTCCTCCGTATGGGCTATGCTGATTGTCGGCATTGCCACCGTGGATGACGTACGTCACAAGCTGCCATTTGAGGAAGCCATACTCTACCTCTTCAGCCTCGTAGGCGTATGCTCTTTGCTATATATCATATTCTCGATATCAACCCTTTACTATGTAGGCTATCCCCTGCTCGGTGCCTACTGCTACTACGCAGTAACGAAATACTTCAGGAATAATGCATAGTTTTTAGTTTTTAGTTGTTAGTTATTAGTTGTCAACAGTTCAATCTTCAATAGTCAATGTTCAATTTTCAATCTTCAATTTTCAATTTTAACTTTTCACTCTTCGCAATATTGCTGCTCACAGCCTGCAGCAGTTCCGACGACACCACTGCTCCCGAGCCTGTCGTTCCGGCACAGCGTACCGTCATAGCATACTTCGAAGGCAACAACAATCTCAGGTCATCCCTCAATGAAGACATCAAGGAGATAGAAAGCGGCTCAAAAAGCCTCTCCGCCACCACCAATCTCATACTCTTTGCCAATATCTACGGTCAGAAGCCATATATTGCAGAGGTTGCCGGCGGCAAGCTCACGAAGGTCCGCGAGTGGGAATCCACCTTCTATGCCACCCATCCCGACAGCATGCTGTCAGTGATGCGATGGATAACA
>ODAJ012138271.1_pt1 | contig 13299 bp, 8 predicted proteins | sample 1539241 | NCBI WGS metagenome assembly ODAJ01 (sample SAMN02144231, study PRJEB22623) | gut metagenome | biome: sheep rumen | host: Ovis aries | place: New Zealand | reverse complement strand
CCCTCCTGATAGACCAGCGACTCGTGTCCGCACACTGGGCATTTCTGCCCCTTTGCCTCAGTGCCGTCGGTGACGTATTTCTTCAGGGCGCGCTCCACGCCATTCTTCCACGTGTTGATGCTCTCGCTCTTCAGCTGAAGCGAGCTTACCAGCTTGATGACGTGCTCTATGGGCATGCGGTAGCGCAGCACACCCGAAATCAGCTTGGCATAGTTCCAGTATTCGGGGTTGAACTTCTCAGAGAGTCCCTCAACCGTAGTCTTGTAGCCACGCTTGTTCTCGAACTGGAAGTCATAGCGCTTCGAACCGTCCTCGTTTGTCTGCTTGATGATTTTTCCCTTTGTCACCGATTTGGGCAACAATATGCCCTCCTCGTCGTCCTGCAGACCGGTGAATATTTCGTAGGGATAGCCGTCGAGCAATCCCACGAAGGCCACCCATTTCTCCTTGTTGTTCTGGAAACGCACCACGTCGCACTCCAGCACCTGAGGACGCACCTCTGTCACCTCCGGATGTTTGCATGGCACTTTTTCCACAGCCGTGGGCAGGTCGGCCGCGGCATCGCCCTGGGCTTTCTTCTTGTCTTTCTTCGAAACAGATATCATCACGCCCGACCGGCTGCCGTCGCGATAGATGGTGCAGCCCTTGCAGCCCGACTGCCACGCCTCCACATAGAGGCGGTTCACCAGAGCCTCATCGACATCGTTGGGCAGGTTGACCGTCACGCTGATGGAGTGGTCCACCCATTTCTGGATGGCGCCCTGCATCTTCACCTTCATCAGCCAGTCAACGTCGTTGGCGGTAGCTTTGTAGTAGGGCGACTGTGCTACCAGTGCGTCGATTTCCTCCTGCGTGTATCGTTTCTCTGTGTCCAGGCCATTTGCTCTCATCCATTCCATGAACTTGGGATGATAGACAATGTACTCTTCGTACGAGTCGCCCACTTCGTCCACGAAATCCACGTGAACGCCGGTGTCACCCGGATTCACCTTGCGGCGGCGTTTATAGACGGGTAGGAACACCGGTTCGATGCCGCTGGTGGTCTGCGTCATGAGGCTTGTGGTGCCTGTGGGCGCAATGGTCAGACAGGCAATGTTTCGACGTCCGTACTTCACCATGTCGGCGTACAGTTCGGCGTCAGCCTCCTTGATTCGCAGCACAAACGGATTCTGCGCCTCGCGCTTGGCATCGTAAATCTCGAACGCTCCACGCTCCTTGGCCATCTGCACCGACGAGCGATAGGCTGCCAGAGCCAGCTCGCGGTGAACGCTCACCGAGAAGTCGGTGGCCTCCTGCGTGCCATAGCAAAGCCCCATGGCTGCCAGCATGTCGCCCTCGGCGGTGATGCCCACGCCTGTGCGGCGGCCCATGCCACTCTTGCGGCGTATCTTCTCCCACAGATGGCGCTCTGCCTGCTTCACCTCTTCGTTCTGCGGGTCGGAATCGACTTTGGCCAAAATCTCCTCTATCTTTTCCAACTCCAGGTCAACAATGTCGTCCATCAGGCGTTGCGCCATGCTCACATGGCTGCGGAACAGATTGAAGTCAAACTGCGCATCGGGTGTGAAAGGGTTCGCAACATAGCTGTAGAGGTTGATGCTCAGCAGGCGGCACGAGTCGTAGGGACAAAGTGGAATCTCACCACATGGGTTGGTGCTCACCGTGCGGAAGCCAAGGTCGGCATAGCAGTCGGGAATGCTCTCTCTGAGGATGGTGTCCCAGAACAAAACTCCCGGCTCAGCGCTCTTCCAGGCGTTGTGGACAATTTTCTCCCACAACTTTTTCGCCTCAATGGTTTTGCTCACCTGAGGCTGCTCTCCGTCGATGGGCCACTGCTGCACGTAGTCGCGTCCCTGGGTGGCGGCGCGCATGAATTCGTCGTCTATCTTCACGCTCACGTTCGCTCCCGTCACCTTACCTTCGGTCATCTTGGCATCGATGAATGCCTCTGCGTCGGGATGCTTGATGCTGACGCTCAGCATCAGCGCACCGCGCCGACCGTCCTGGGCCACCTCGCGCGTACTATTACTATATCGTTCCATGAACGGCACCAAACCCGTCGAAGTCAGTGCCGAGTTGTGAACCGGCGAACCCTTCGGGCGGATGTGGCTCAGGTCGTGCCCCACGCCGCCGCGCCGTTTCATCAGCTGCACCTGCTCCTCGTCAATGCGCATGATGGCACCGTAGGAGTCGGCGTTGCCGTCGAGCCCTATCACGAAGCAGTTCGACAGCGACGCCACTTGGTGCGAGTTGCCAATGCCCGTCATGGGACTGCCCGCAGGAACAATGTAGCGGAAGTGGTCGAGCAACTGGAAAATCTGCTCGGCCGACATAGGGTTGGCATATTTCTGCTCTATACGAGCTATTTCGTTGGCCAGTCGCCAATGCATCATCCGGGGACTCTCCTCGTAGATGTTGCCCTGGCTGTCCTTCATGGCATATTTGTTCACCCACACTCGGGCGGCCAATTCGTCACCCCCAAAATAGTCAAGCGAGGCGGCATACGCCTCATCGTAAGAATAAGTTTTCTGAGTTTCCATTTGTCAGTTAGTGTGATTTTGGCTACAAAGTTACAACCTTTCTTCCATAAAAAGAAATACAAGGCAAAGAATTTTCGCCGAAAACTATTCCAAAACAGACAAGAATGTACACTTTCAACGGCAGGAAGTTTCCAAAAAAGAAAAGCAATGCCGCATTATCTTCTTGAAAAACAATCAAAAAAGCGAATTCGGCAACATAGAGAAGGCGAATTCTGAAGCAGAGACAAGCGAATTCGGCAACAGAGAAAAAGAAGTTGCAGCAGGGAAAATAAATTCGCAGCAGGGAGGGAAAAATGAAGAAGCCCCCGTCTTCCTTATAAGGAATGAGCGGGGGCTTGTTGTTTTTTTACAGTGCGTTGACGAAAAGGTTGGGGTCTATCCAAACCTTGATGTCCAGGCATTCGCACACTTTTTCGATGGCATGGATGGCAAAAAAGACGGCTCCCATCTCGTGGGCTGGACGGTTGGGCAATTTGCCCATGTTGCTTACGTGGTAGGAGATGTTGCCCTCGGGAACGCCCTGCTCAAGGAGGAAGCGGCGAAGATTCTCGGTGTTCTCCACGGGCACGGTGATGTCCTTTGTGTTGTGTACCAACAGGATGTGGTTTTCAGAGCGCGGATGCCATCCTTTGCACAGGTTGTCCTTTTCGAGTGCTTCCATGTACCTTTGCGAAAGGCTGGAATTGAGGTCGAGCATGGCGGGTGTGGCAAATTGGCTGACGGAGAGCGACCCGACCTTGTCGTCAATCTCCGAACGGCTGTACTTCTTGCTGAGCACCCACTCGTCGATGTGGCTGAGCACGGGCTCCTTGAATATCTGCTCGCGGGGGATGCCCAGTTGGAAATATTCATTGTAGGCCAGGAGCACACTGATGACGGTCGAGGGCATGCCCGAGATGTCGGAGGCTATCATCTGGCGGTAGGTTTCGGGAATGTCGTACGAACCGCCGCCTGCCATGGTCCACGTGATGTGCAGGTCGGGGTATTTCTGGTCGATGAGTCTCACCACGCCCATTGAGGTCTGCCCGCCTTGAGAATAGCCTACGTTGAAGAGCACATTGTCGTCCCACTGCAGCCCCAGCGTGGGCAACAGCTTCTTGGCGGCCAGCAGCGCATCGACGCTGGCCTGGGCGTTCGCTGCCGCTATGCAGTAAGCCTGCTGCTTGTCCTCGGTGACGCCGAAACCGTAATAGTCGGCCGAAACGGTAATCAGACCACTGCCCGTCACCGCTTTCTGCACATCGAGGTCGCCCTTTGATGGGCACTGGTCGGCCCGATAGACAGTGAAATGGTTGTAGAGCAGCAGTCCTCGCGCCGGACTTTCAGCATTGACCTCGTCGCCTACGGTGATGGTGCCCGAGAGTGTGACGGGTTTCCCAAACGGGTCGGTGGATGGATACTCGAAGTTGTAGGCTGTGGTCTTTTCCTTGTCGTAGCGCACGGTCTCGTAGATGCGCGCCTCGGGCAGCTGTTTCTCTTCCTCGGGCAGTTGCTCCGTCGCCGGGTCATCGTCGCTGCTGCAGGATGTCAGCACCGCAGGGCCATACAATGCCATGACTGCAACCAGCAGCCACATCCAGTTCTTTCTTATTCTTGTTTCGCAGAAGATGTTTCTTTTCATGACAAAATGGTTCTTGAGGTAAATATGCGGCTACAAATTTACAACTTTTTTCATTTCTCTGCCTTTTTTTCCCGTTTTTTCTTTCTTTTGTCTTTGTTTTCACATTCATCATGATTTTGTTCACAGACAAAAAACATTTAGCTGAAGTTTCGGTTGTTTTCTTGACAACAACGAATTCAACTAATAAAACGAATCTTATCAATGCATCGAAGATGCAACGAATGTTGACGAATGCAGCGATTCGAATGATTCGTTGGCCACTTGAGACCATTCGCTGCCGCCAGAGGTGTATTCGGAAAATTCGCTATATTCGTTGTTTTTACATTTTCATGGAGTTTGTCGGGCTGCGTAAGCAATCCAAATGAAAAGCCTTTCCCTACACTCCGAAGACGCGGCGTACGTTGGCGTTGGTGATGTCGGCCAGCTGCTGTTCGCTGATGCCGTAGCTTTGGGCCATGCGCTGAAGGACGTAGAGCACGAAGGCACTCTCGTTGCGTTTGCCGCGCATGGGGACGGGTGCCATGTAGGGGCTGTCGGTTTCCAGGACGATGCGGTCGAGTGGAACGACGGCGGGCAGCGTTTGGGGCAAATGGCTTTTCTTGAAGGTGAGTACGCCACCCACTCCGAGTACGAATCGGTCGAACTGGAGCAGTTCCTCGGCTTCGTGCTCGTTGCCGGTGAAGCAGTGGAACACGCCGCCAGGCAAATCGTGCTCATACTGGCGGAGCAGTTTCACCATTTCGTTCTGCGCCTTTCGGCAATGTATCATCAGCGGCAGACGCGTCTCCACCGACCAACGCACCTGTTCTTCGAACGCTTCCATCTGTTCGTGTTCGAACTCGCGGCTCCAGTAGTAGTCGAGCCCCACTTCGCCAATGGCAATGGGAAAAGCCCCCTCCAAACCTCCCCCCGTAGGGGAGGCTTCCTGTGCGCAGGACTTCCCCCCCAGGGGGGATGAGAGGGGGGCATTGGATGAGAGGGGGGCTACGTATGGCTTCATTTGGGCCAGCACGTCGCGCCAGTCGGCGCGCACTTCCTCGGGGTGGAGCCCTATCATGGGGTAGGCAAAGCCGGGGTACTGCCTGCAGACAGCCAGCACCGTGCTAACCGATGGCAGGTCGATGGCTGGAATGAATATCTTGCTCACGCCAGCCTGGCGGGCGCGCTGCACCACTTCGTGGCGGTCGAGGGCAAACTCTTCGCCGTCGAGATGGGCATGGGTGTCGATGAACTGCAACATGACTATTACTTTTCGCGTTTCATCATTTACTTCTCGCGTTTCATCATTTCGTCGGCATAGGCCTTGAGCTGCGCCTTCCGCTCGTCGGGCAAGCGCACGGCTGCGAGATATTTGCTGGCTTCGGAAAAGTAGAATTCAATGCGTTCTTGCGCCAGTCGGTCTATGCCTATTTTGTTATACAAGTCGGTGACGGCTTCCACTTTCTGCTGTCGGTCGAAGTCGGCAGCCGTAATCCAGCGCATCAGTTCGGCGCGCTGGGCTTGGTCGGCCCGGTTGAGGGCGTTGATGAGCATGTAGGTTTTTTTGTTCGATGTGATGTCGCCGCCGATGGCCTTGCCAAACACGGCGGGGTCGCCATAGACATCCAGGAAATCGTCTTGCAGCTGGAAGGCCAGCCCTATCTGTTCGCCAAACTTGTAGAGGTTGTCGGCGTCGGCCTCGGGAGCGTCGGCCAGGATGGCCCCCATCTTTGTGGCGCAGGCCAGCAATACGCTGGTTTTTAGTCGAATCATCTCTATGTACTCATCTTCACAAACGTCGGTGCGCGTTTCAAAGTCCATGTCGTACTGTTGGCCTTCGCCTATTTCGAGGGCAGTCTCGGTGAAGAGGTCGAGCACGGGCTTCAGTTTGTCGGTTGCACACTGGGCCATGCGCTGGTAGGCCAGCACGAGCATGGAGTCTCCCGACAGGATGGCAGTGTTGGCGTCCCATTTCTTGTGGACGGTTTGATGGCCGCGGCGCAGGTCTGCATTGTCCATGAGGTCGTCGTGCAGCAAGGTGTAGTTGTGGTAGGTCTCCAGTGCGCAGGCCGGTGCGAGAATGTCTTCGGGGTGGTCTTTGTAGAGGTTGTAGGCCAAGAGCATGAGGGTGGGCCTTATGCGCTTGCCGCCCAGCGAGAGAACATAACGGATGGGGGCATAAAGACTGGCCGGTTGGCGGTCGTAGGGCAGACGGTCAAGATAGTCGTTGACAAGACTCAGGATTTCGTTGGATGTTAGCATGGGTTTGTTTGTGCAATTATGTCAAATGAAATGAAACTTTGTGAATGATTACTTAATGAAGTATTTAATCCGTATGCAAGGTGGTGCTGAAGCGTTGGCTACAGCTGGAACACGATGGGGATGCACACCAGTGTGCGGCAGGGCTGCCCATGGTCTTTGCCGGGTTTCCATGTCGGCATCAGGCGCAAAACGCGCATGGCCTCGCGGTCGAGCAGCACATGCTTGGGTTTCACTAGGCGGGCATCGCTAACCGATCCGTCGGCATTGACCACAAACGAAACCACCACCGTTCCCTGCTGCTTCTGCTCCTTGGCCTGAGGCGGGTAGTGCAGGTTTTGGGTGAGCCACTTCATGAAGGCCACCATGCCTCCGGGAAATTCGGGCATCTCTTCCACCACCCTGAAGTGAAGCACCTCGTCGCTCTTCGCGTCGGCAGGGGTGAGCGCTTCGGGAGTGGTCTCCTCGATGACAGCCTCGTCCACCATGCCCTCGGTCTCCACCTGCGCGGTGGGCGACAGTTCGGCCGCTTTCTCCTCAACGGCGTTCTTCACCACGTTTATCTTTTCGGCCACCACGGGTTCCTTGCGCACCTGCTCCACAATCATCATGGGCTCGGGCTGGCGTACAGGCAGCGCCTCAAGGTCTTGGGCGATGTCCTCGAGAAGCGATTCGTCGAACGAGTCGTCTTGGCTGAAATTCCACTCCAAGGCCACGAAGAACAATGCCAACGCCACCACCAGTCCCAAGAGAAATCTCGCGGGACGGCGACGCTCCAGATCGGCCTGATATGACTTTTTTATCTCCATGGCTGCTGTTGTGGTAATGGTTGCTGTGTGGAGCCCGGAGCTCCCAACACGCCGCAAAATTACAAAAGTTTTAGGAAAACAAAGACGAAAACCCCAACAATCCATCCTCGTAGCCATGTTTTTAATAATTGTTTAGCCCGCTCGTGTCGGAAGATAAAAAAATATCTCCCGGCAATCCAAAAATATCTCCCGACGCGGCGTTCAAATTCTCTAGAAAATTTGAGCGCCGCGTCGGGAGATATTTTTGGGTTGCTAGCTAATGTTTTGTCAATTCACGTCGTTGAATCCCCATTCGGGGCTTTTAGGACGTCCATTCGAGGCTTTTGTCAGCCCAATCGAGGCTAATATCAGCCCATTCGGGGCTTTTCTCTGCCCAATCGTTTCTTTCAGAACGGCAGATGGATGCTGGCTCCTGCCATGATCCAGATGCCGGGCTGCGGAATGTGGCCGAAGTCCACGTAAGTCTTGTCAAACAGGTTGTTGGCCTCCACGTAGAGTTTGTATGTGGGTGCGTCCCAACTCAACCGTGCGTCGATGATGCCGTAGGGCTTGTAGTCCTGCACGTTGCCATCGCTGTCGGTGTAGGTGCCCGTGCGGTCTTGGAATCGATAGTTCAGTCCGAGGTTGAGCAGTCCTACGAGGTGCATCTGCAGGTTGCACACCAGTTTGTGGCGCAGGTATTCCAGCGAGTATTGGCTCTGTATGCCTTCGGTCTCCTCCTTGTCCTGGTCGATGTAGTTGTAGGCGAGGTTGATTTTTCGGAGCACGTTCTGCTGGGGCAACAGCTCCTGGAAGTTGAGCGTGAGGGCCGTTTCCAGGCCCAGGGCGTTCACTCTGGTGAAGTTCACCGACTCCCAGGGCGCGTCGGCGTCGTTGGTTCGGCGAATCCAGTCTATGAGGTTGCTGCAACGGTTGTGATAGACGCTCAGCGAACCGTCCACGGTGCGCGAGGCATATTTCACGCCGCCCTCGATGGCCGCGAGTTCTTCGGGCTTGAGGTGTTTGTCGGCCTTGTGGCCGCCCACCGAGTAGTAGAGTTCGGTGACCGATGGCATGCGCAGCGATGTGTTGTACGAGGCATACAGTTTCCAGTGGTCGCCTATGCGGTAGCTGGCGTCCACCCCCGGATAGACGCGCATGTTCATCTCGCTCCACGAGTTTTTCACGGCCACGATGCCAGCCGAGAGGGTGAATCGTTCCAGCAGGATGTTGTGTTCCAGCATGAGGCTGATGTTGGTGCGGTTGAGCCCGTATTCATAGTAGCGGTCGGTGCCGTGGATGTGGTGCTTCTTGGCGAGCGGCTCGCCCAGGTTTCCGCTCACGAGGTCTTCGTTGCGCAGTTCGGCTCCAACGGCCGTGCGCCCCAGCGCCCAGTCGAAGTAGCTGTTCAGGTTGATGCCGAACACGTCGGTTCGGTGATAGTTGAAGGGGTAGCTTTCGGGACTTCCGCGAAACAGTTCGAAGCGGTCCATCGTTCGGTTCCAGTAGATGGAGGGCTTCATGTGGAAGCGCCCGTGTTTGTTTTCGGCTTGCAGTGCGGTGTAAGTCTTGAGTGTGCGTTCGTACTGGTCGTCCCATTTTGCCCCGTAGAAGGTGTTCGATCCGAATCCTTTCACGCTCAGTCCAGCATGCCAGCTCACCTGGGCGTTGCTGTCGTCGTAGTGGCCTTGGTAGAACAGTTTTGCGCCGCTGTAGTCGGCGTTGAGGCCGCCCGCCTTGTTGCGGCTGTAGCCGTCGCTGCGAGTGTAGTTGGCCGAGATGCTGTTGGACAGGAGGGTGGTGGAGGCTGGGCGTTGGGTGGCGATGGCGGCTCTGGCGGCTGTGCTGAGCCATGCGTAGGATCCGCCTTCCACCCGTGCGTCGAATGCGTTTTCGTGGTCTTGCTTGGTGACGATGTTGATGGCCCCCACCAGCGACGACGTTCCGTAGACTCGTCCGGCAGGCCCTTCGAGCACTTCTATGCGCTCCACGTCGGCTATGTCGAGGGGAAAATCAAAGGCGTTGTGGCCGGTTTGCGGGTCGCAAATGTTGATGCCGTTGAGCAGGATGGTTATTTGCTCATAGTTGCCGCCTCGTATGCTGACGTCAGTCTGCGCTCCAATGGGTCCGCGCTGACGGACATCTACGCCCACGGCGTATTTGAGCAAATCGTTCATACTTTGCACTGGCGCCGCCTGAATGTCGGCGCGGTCCAGCACAGTCACCATGCGTGCCTGCTGACTCCTTGTCAGCGGTGCCCTGGATCCGGTAACGCTTACCTCGTCCAGTCTCACCTCGCGGCTCGTCTTCACCGTGTCTGGCTTCATCGGCTCCACGCTCACGCCGTCGGCCTTGGCATAGGTCAAGGTGGCCACGCTCAGTGTGCCGATGAGCACCTCACGTCCCAGACAGCTGAACAGCGCGTAGTTCTTGCGGCTGAACTGTCTGAAGCGAAGCGCTCGTCGCGCATTGAAACTTTTGGTTTTCATTTCTTGTTTTGTTTTTCTTTGTTTTTGTTGTGATTGAGTATAAAAAAAAAGCCCCGAGGGCTTTCGGTGTTGCGGTCGAGTGGCGGCGGTTGTTGCGGTTTGGCTGCGGCGTGTGTCCTTGTCTGGCGTGTGACGTGGCGAGTCTAGTGAGACCCCGTTTCTTCCAGCTCCTTCACCTTGTCCATTTCGGCGGCCACCTCGTGGGCCGACCTGAAGAAGTCGGTCAGCATGCTGGGCAGATACTGCTCCAGCGCAGGGATTTCCTTGATGAACAGCATTTGCCGCTTGGTGTGCAGTGCCACGGCGTTTTCGTCCTTGTAGATGGAGTAGAGCGTCGTACAGTTGTATTTGTGGTTGGCTCGGCTGACGGCTTTTTGGCATGCCGCCATCATTTCGATGTCGTCAGGCCGGAAGGTGTACCAGAAAGGGTAGTAAACGATGATGAACTTGCACCCGTCCTCGGCGTCGATGACGAAGTTGCCCCCTTGGAAATTGAAAGCTATGCCCGTGTTCTCCTGCACACGTGGGGTGCAGTTCATCTTGCTGAGCGTGTCGATGACCAACTGGCGTGTGGCCACCTGCTCTTCGCCCTGTTCGCCCTTGTCGGCGTTGCCGTCGGTGGGCAGCTGCGCCTTGAGTGCCTCCTGTTGGGCTTGCTCTTGTGCTTTCCTGGCCCGTTCCGATTCCTCTGCAGCCTTTTGTTCGGCCTTGAGCGCCATTTGCTGCTTGTTCGCGCGCATCTGGTTGCCAATGGACTTGGCAATGAGCGCGAGCATCACGATGATGGCAATGAGCAGTATGAGCAATACTATTTCCATTGTGGTTTTCTTCGTTGTCAGTATCTTTTCAGCTGCAAAGATAATGAAAACAAATGACATTTCAATGCTTGCGGGCATAAAAAAAGCGCCACATCTTCACAGATACAGCGCCGAGACTTTAATTAAACTAAATTAACTTTATGAAAAAAACTACTCTCGCGAGCAGAGGTAAATGTAAGTGATACACTTACCTTCGCTGCACAAAAGTACACATAATTTTGAAATCAGCAATGATTTTGGTTGTTTTTGTTTCCGAAATCCATGTTTTTTAACGTCTATTTGCAATTGTAAGTACGGAAAACCATTAAATTCCCGTCTCCACGCAGCATTACGCTTTGTCCTGTGGCCTCGTTCAGTGTGCCTTGCCACCACTGCTGATAGGCGTACGTGTCCCATTTGAGTCCTTCGGCCTCTATACGGGTGCAACTCAGGTTGAAGATGCTCACCTGCTGGCCGCAGAAAGTCTCAAGCAGGGCACTGCCCTCGATGGGCACAAAGTAACCATGGTCGGTGAGCATGGCCACGTCGAGCTGCATTTCCGACGCATAGCGGGCCATGAGGCTGATGTTGCCCAGCGTGTGGTCTTCGCGTTTGCCCGTAGCCCCCAGATAGGCCATGCTGCGGTAGCCCTGAGCCATGCAGTGGCGGGTGGCCTTGGTCAGGTCGTTGTCCTGCTGTTCGCCTACAATGTGCAGCCGGTCGGCAAACCGCCGCCTGAGTTCTTCGCCGATGGAGTCGCCGTCGCCCACGATGGCGTCGGGCTGCAGGCCCCGGGCTGCCAGTTGCCGGGCGGCTCCGTCGCAGCAACACAGGTAGTGCGCCCTGCGGAGCACGTCCAGCGGCGTGGCGTGTGTAGGGTAGTCGCCGTCGGCAAGGATGACTGCTTCGGGCTCGTATCTGCTGTCTATCAGAGGATAATGGTTCATACAGGTTGGGATTTGCTCATCATGTTCCACTTGCGCCAGCCCAGGACGGCAATGACCACGTACAGGCTGTAGAGCCCGGCTTTGAAGGGAATGCCCTTTTGCACGTAAAGGATGGCCGACACCGCATCCACCACAATCCAGAAAGCCCACTGTTCGACGTACTTGCGGGCCAAGGCCCACAATCCGACGAACGACAGGGCGTTGGTGAACGAGTCGAGCACGGGCACCGTAGAGTTGGTCCACATGACGAGCACATAGTAGGTGAGCGCCCAGGCTGCCAGAAAGCACACGGCAGTAGGCACCACGAGCCGCCTTGGAAAATGCGTGATGGGCAGTTGCATGCCCTCGGCTTGATTCTTCTTCTTGCCAAATTTCCACACGGCGTAGCCGTAGATGGCGGCCAGGGTGTAATAGACGGCCATGCCCGCATCGCCGTAGAGACCGTGGCTCCAATAGAGGTAGATGTCCATGGCGGGCATGATGATGCCCACCACCCATAGGGCGATGTGGGCTCGGTACTCCAGCCAGATGTAGAGAATGCCGAGCACCGTGGTCGTTATGTCAAGCCAGTGGGCTGAGAGATATTCCATTGCCTGTGAGTTTTATGTTCTCCGTTTTCTCAGAAGTTCAGTGACAGGTGGGCCATCATGTTGAACGGAGCCGAGGGGGCGAAGCCGGCGTTCCACGGGCCGTCGGCCACGGCCACCACCTGTCCCTGTGCGCCCAGGGTGTAGGAGGGGGCGGCCCAACCGTTGTTGTCGAACTTGGCGCTGAACACGTTGTACATGGTCATGCCCACCGTGGCCTCCTTCAGCCCCAGGCTCTTGAGAGCGAAACGGTAGCTCAGGTCGATGTTCGTAGCGCAGTGGCCTTCGAGCATCATGCCCACCTCCTTGTTGCTTTCCGTGTCAATGTAGCTCTTGAATCCCGTGTTGGTCATGTACTGGTCGCTGACATACTGCGTAGCCACGCTTGCCGTGAATCCCTTGTAGCTGAAGGTGAAGATGTTGTTGGCAATCCATTCGGGCGAGAAAGCCAGCGGCTGGTCGCCCAGGTTGGCCACGCTCTTGTCCGCCAGCATCACGGTGATGTTTTTCACGCGGTTGCGCGACCATGTGGCGTTCACGTCCCAGCGGAACCAATCCACCGGTTTCAGGGCGGCCTCCAGCTCAACGCCCAGCCGGTAGCTGTCGGGCAGGTTTCGGGTGATGGCCTCGCCAATCTTGTCTATCTCGCCCGTCAGCACGAACTGGTCCTTGTAGTCCATCCAGTAGATGTTGGCTCCGGCGGAGAACACCGTGCTCTGATACTTGTAGCCCGCCTCCAGGTCGTTCAGCCGTTCGGCCTTGGGCATCTCCAATTGGGCGTTGATGTTGTTTTCGAAGTTGTTGCGCGTAGGCTCCTTGTGGGCGATGGCATACGAAGCATACACCTTGTGTCGGTCGGTGATGTCGTAGTTCAGTCCGAATTTGGGGTTGAAGAAGTCGAACGACTCGTTCATGTCATAGACAATGCGCTTGCTCTCGTCCCAGTTTATTTCGTCGGTGGGCCCCACCATCTTCACGCCGATGTGGCGGTACTGCAGGTCCAGATATCCGTTGAGCCCCGGCACGAAGTCGTAGGTCAGTTTTCCGTAGATGTTGGTGTCGGTCTTCTTGGTGTTATTGTCGTAGTATTTGTGGTTGGGGCTGAGCTCGTCAACAGGTTTCTTCACCCAGGTGACGAGTCCGAAGTGGTCGCCGTCAAATTTGTTCCATCCGCCGCCGAGCGTGGCCTGCAGTCCGTTGTGGTTGTTGAAGTTGAGCGAGGCCACGGTGCCGTAGAAGTCGTTCTCCATCTTCTTCTGGCGCACCAGGTCGCTCTTGGCCCAGGTTAGCCC
>ODAJ012162076.1_pt1 | contig 13300 bp, 9 predicted proteins | sample 1539241 | NCBI WGS metagenome assembly ODAJ01 (sample SAMN02144231, study PRJEB22623) | gut metagenome | biome: sheep rumen | host: Ovis aries | place: New Zealand | reverse complement strand
GAGCCAAGCTTCATAAAAAGAACCTGAATATGATCGTTGCCAACAACGTCAAGGTGGCAGGTGCCGGTTTCGGCACTGATACCAACGTGGTGACCTTCATTACCGCGGACAAAACGGAACAGATGGAAATAATGAGTAAAGACCAGGTGGCGATGCAGCTGCTCGACCGGCTGGCCGCCATGTGAACCGGGAAGTCAGACTTGCCGGTTCACTCTGCGAAATGAACCGGGGAGTCAGACTTGTTGGTTCACTCTGCGCCTCCGCTGTTGAAACGGAAACTGTTGGAAATGACAGGAACCGCAGGCAGATAATAAGAAATGGAAAGAGAAGACGTATCAATGCGTGATACATCTTCTCTTTTTTTATTCTTTTGGTCAGAAAACAATACTATATATTTCCATTTTCTTTTGTGTCGGGCTTGTCACAGGCAGGGAGCCGGAGAGGTATTTTATACCAGCGGTAAAATGACAAAAGGGAAGAGGAGAAGTATTTTATAAACATAGGGCTGGAATAAATCCGCCCGGGTAATGGAAATAAGCAGGAATTCTGAACGTGACGCGGTCCTGACAGCGGCAGGAAAAAGGTCTTTCCGCTGACATCAGGGAGGCCGGAAGGGAGGTACGAGATGTTCAAAAGTCCGACTTACGGGATGCTGCACATCGAGCAGATCCCCGACAAGATCCTGACATTTTACACGGATCATGTAAAATATGACGCCCCGGTCCACATCATCGTGGGCACAGACTCCCAGAACTTTGACGACACTAAGATCGTGTCTGTCGTTGCTGTGATCTGCGAGGGCCATGGAGGTATTTTCTTCTATGAGATCAGCCGCCGTGCGCTGATTCGGGATGTCAGGACTAAACTCCGTGTAGAGACAAATGACAGTCTGCAGGTCGCCGAGACACTTGTTGAGAAAATGGAGAACGATAAGAAATACGAAGAGATGTACCTGAACTGCCCGATTGCCATCCATGTGGATGCGGGCAACAGCAGAAACGGCAAGACCAGGGAACTGATTCCCGAGCTGGTCGGCTGGATCAAAGCCTGCGGCTATGACTGCAGCGTCAAACCCGACAGCTTTGTCGCCTCCACGATTGCGGACAGGCTCTCCAAATAACGAAGCAAATAACGAAGGACCCGCTGGGAATACGTCCGCAAAACAATTTTTGTATGTTTTCCCATATTTGTGTCAGAAAGCCTCGTCATACTCCAGTACGGCGGGGCTTTATCCTGATCCTGGTAAATCAATTAATTAATTTAACTGGCAGCAAATGAGTGAAACGGGGAGACTGACTCTCTGGTTCAACTGAACCGAAGGGGCAGCTCTCCGGTTCACTCTATGAGGTTTCATTCTGGGGCTTGAAAAATCATAAAAATGTGCTAATATACTAATTGTTCGACACGGTCTGATAGCTCAGCTGGGAGAGCACCTGGGTCACAACCAGGATGTCGTGGGTTCGAGCCCCGCTCAGACCACTTACAAAAAGCCTTCGCGTTACGCGGAGGCTTTTTTTAGAAAATTATCATAACGGTAAGACCATTCATTGCGGCAGTCAATACTGGCATTTTTTTTAGTTCCAATTCTGCTTTTCTGTTGGAAGCTGCGGGAAGGGAATCACAGCCGGAGCGGGCGTGACATGTTCCCCGATCATTTTTTCCATCCAGACCATGTCGTACCAGCGGGAGAATTTGCAGGCGCAGTCATGGAACCGTCCTGCCAGCCGGTAGCCGTTCTTTTCATGGAAACGGACACTTTCACAGGTGAGGTAAGGATCCCCGATTTCTTTGGGATAGGCGATACAGGCGTTTACATTAAGGATGTTCTGCCGCTGCAGCAGGGCTTCCAGATGCGCCAGCAGCAGAGTCCCGATCCCTTTCTGCCGGGCCTCTTTGGCAACATAAATGGAAGTCTCCACACTCCAGTTATATGCGGCCCTGGTCTTGAAAGGGCCCGCATAGGCATAGCCCAGAATGTTCCCGTCCTCCTCCGCGACAATGTAGGGATACATCCGCAGGGTCTGTTCCATCCGCAGCCGGAATTCCTCCGGCGTCGGTACATCATATTCAAATGTGATCGCCGTATGCAGGATATAGTAGCTGTATATTTCCAGGATGGCGGGAAGGTCCTGTATGGAAGCGGTTCGTATTTTAATATCTCTCATATCTTTGATTCTCTTTATCTCTCTTTGCGTCTTTCTTTGTGTGCCGGCCCGGGAGTTCCGGCCCGCGAGCTCTGAGGTCATTTGCCTGCCGGCTTGTCAGCTCTGGGCCCGCGAGCTCTGAGGTCGTTTGCCAACCGGCCTGCCAGCTCTAATCCTGTGATTTTTGGAATCCTGTGATTTTCAGTATATCTTGTTTTGTGCCGGCTTGCCAGCTCTGAGGTCGTTTGCCGCCCGGTATATGATCCGCGAGCTCTGAGGTCGTGAACGACCAGAACAACCATAAAACCTGCTGCGGGATATGATCCGCGAGCTCTGAGGTCGTGAACGACCAGAACGACCATAAAACCAGCTGCGGTATATGACATTTGTAATGAATTTATGTTGTTATCTGTGACGAATAGACGATTATTTGTCTTTTTTTCGATTTCAGTTTGTAAGAACGGGCATTTAAAGATATACTAAAAGAAGACAAACGGAATAGCGCGAAATCTGCATCAAATTAATAGTAATAATTATTATTAATTTGATGTGTTTTTGCGGGTGATTTTAAAGGAGTGTTATATGGCTAAATTGAATGCAGAAGCGCTTGGCAAGATCGACCTGATCGTAGCCAAGCACAAAAATCAGGCAGGTCCCTGCATCGAAATGCTTCATGAGGTCCAGGATTCCCTGGGTTATATCCCTTTTGAAGCCATGGAGAAGATTGCGGTGGCCACCGGCACCAGCGTAGCCGAAGTCTACGGAGTTGTCATGTTCTATTCGCAGTTTACGACAGAGCCTAAGGGAAAGCATGTCATCAACGTCTGCCTTGGTACTGCCTGCTATGTAAAAGGCGCGCAGCAGCTGGTTGACCGTGTTGAGAAGCTGACTGGAGCGGCTGTCAACAAGACTTCCCCGGACGGGCTGTTCTCTCTGGACGCGACCCGGTGTCTGGGCGCGTGCGGTCTTGCGCCTGTCTGCATTATTGACGGCAAGGTCTACGGCAATGCCCTGATGGGAAGTACTTTCACCGATGAGATCCGCAGGATCATCAAGCAGGAAAGAGGAGCGGAGGTGAAAGCATGAGGAATAAGATTACAAACCTTGAGCAGCTCAACGATATCAAAGAAGCCGAGCAGAAATATATGCACCTGAGACTGCAGGGCAATATTGAGCTGACCGATGACGACCAGTATATGAATATCTTATGCTGCGCCGGTACCGGCTGTACCGCGGGTGAATCCGCCAAACTGATCGAGCGCCTGAACAAGCTCCTGGAAGAGCATGAGCTGGAGGACAAGGTCCGTGTCATCAAGACCGGCTGCTTTGGCTTCTGCCAGAAGGGACCGATCGTCGCAATTTTTCCGGATCGTGTTTTCTATACCCATGTAAAACCTGAGGACGCGGACCGGATCATCAATGAGCACGTCATCGGCGGCAATGTCATTCGTGACATGCAGATGTATGACATTGACAAGAATACCGGTGCCAAAGTCTATGACATTGAAAAGATCGGTTTTTATGAGAAACAGCAGAGAATCGCCCTGCGCAACTGCGGCAAGATCAATCCTGAGAACATCCACGAGTACATCGGCGTCAGCGGCTATCAGGCACTTCATAAAGTGCTCAAGACCATGAGCCCCCAGGATGTCATTGATGAGATCAAGGCCTCCGGTCTGCGAGGACGCGGCGGCGCGGGATTCCCCACCGGCGTTAAATGGCAGTTTGAGAAGAACCAGCCCGGTCACGAAAAGTATGTCATCTGCAACGCGGACGAAGGTGACCCCGGCGCATTTATGGACCGTTCCATTCTGGAAGGTGACCCTCACGCGATCCTGGAAGGCATGACCATCATGGCCTACGCGGTCGGTGCCCACCACGGCTATATCTATATCCGCGCCGAGTATCCCATCGCGGTCTCCAGACTGCGGATCGCCATCGCGGAAGCGGAAGAACTGGGCTTCCTGGGCAGGAACATCTTTAATTCCGGCTTTGACTTTGACCTGGAGATCCGTCTGGGCGCGGGCGCTTTTGTCTGCGGTGAAGAAACAGCTCTGATCGCTTCGATCGAGGGCCGCCGCGGCATGCCTACCCCTAAGCCTCCGTTCCCGGCCGTTTCCGGTGTATGGGGCAAGCCTACTTCTATCAATAACGTAGAGACCATTGCCAACGTTGCCATGATCATACGCAAGGGAGCCGAATGGTATTCCTCCATCGGTACCGACAAGTCCAAGGGCACCAAGGTCTTCGCGCTGGGCGGCAAGATCAACAACACGGGTCTGGTCGAGATCCCCATGGGCACTACTCTGCGTGAGATCATTTACGATATCGGCGGCGGCTGCCCCGAAGGCAAGAAGTTCAAGGCTGTCCAGACCGGCGGACCTTCCGGCGGCTGTCTGACAGAGAATGAACTGGATACACCCATTACGTATGAGAACCTGATCGCGGCCGGCTCCATGATGGGTTCCGGCGGCATGATCGTTCTGGATGAAGACAACTGTATGGTCGACGTTGCCCGGTTCTATATGGAATTCATCTGTGACGAATCCTGCGGCAAGTGTACGCCCTGCCGTGTCGGCACCAAGCGTCTGCTGGAAATGCTGACCAAGATCACCAACGGCGACGGCACCATGGAAATGCTCGATGAGATGGAAGAGCTCTGCCATGAGATCAAGGACACCGCTCTGTGCGGCCTGGGCCAGACGGCGCCCAACCCCATCCTGTCCACCCTTCGCTACTTCAGAGATGAGTATGAAGCTCATATTCTGGAGAAACGCTGCCCCGCGCACGTATGTAAGAACCTGCTGAGTTATAACATCGATCCTGCCAAGTGCCGCGCCTGCTCGATCTGCGCCCGCAACTGTCCCGCGGAAGCGATCACCGGCAAGCCGGGCAAGGAAGTCTACAAGATCGATCCCGCCAAGTGCATCAAGTGCGGACTTTGTCTCACCAACTGCCGCTTTGGCGCTGTGGAACGTCATTAAACAGGAGGGTATACTATGGGCGAAGTTCATATTAAGATCAATAATCATTTCGTTACGGCCGAAGAGGGCGATACCATCCTGGAAGCCGCTAACAAATCGGGAATTCAGATTCCCACACTGTGCTATTTAAAGAACGTGATCAGATCCGGCGCCTGCCGTGTCTGTCTGGTCGAGGTCAAAGGGGCCAGGGCCCTGCTGTCCGCCTGCACCACGCCTGTTTCCGAAGGCATGGAAGTCTGGACCAACTCGGAGAGAGCAATCCGCGGACGTAAGACCACCGTCGAGCTGATCATGTCCAACCATAATAAAAACTGTCTCTCCTGCAAGCGCAATACCAACTGCGAGCTGCAGAGACTCTGTGCCGAGCTGGGCATCCGTCAGAACCGTTTCGAGGGCGAGCATACGCCGCCCACATTCGAAGACGCCAGCTGGGGCATTGTCAGAGATACTTCCAAGTGTGTCCTCTGCGAGCGCTGCATCGGTACCTGCCAGAACGTGCAGGGTATCGGCATCCTGGGCCTGCAGAACCGCGGATTCAAGACCATCTGTGGACCTGTCTACAACGGCAGCTTTAACGACGTCAACTGCATGCAGTGCGGCCAGTGTGTCATCGCCTGCCCTGTCGGTGCTTTGACGGAAAAAGAAGAGATCCACGAAGTCATCGAAGCCATCAACGATCCCGACAAGATCGTCATCTGCCAGACCGCGCCCGCGGTCCGCGCTTCCCTGGGCGAGGAATTCGGCATGCCCATCGGCAGCCTTGTCACCGGCAAGATGGTCGCGGCCCTCAAGCGCTGCGGCTTTGACAGAGTCTATGACACCAATTTCGGCGCCGACCTTACCATCATGGAGGAAGGTTCCGAGCTGCTCAGAAGGATCAGCAACGGCGGCGTCCTGCCCATGTTCACATCCTGTTCACCGGGCTGGGTCCGTTACATTGAATATGAATATCCGGAGCTCCTGCCCCATCTGTCCAGCGCTAAATCGCCCCACATGATGTTTGGCGCGATCTGCAAGACCTACTGGGCCCAGAAGCACAATGTAGATCCTTCCAAGATCTTTGTTGTATCCATTATGCCCTGTATCGCCAAGAAGTCCGAGGCCAGAAAGCCCGAGCTCCTGACCGGCGAGTATCAGGATGTTGACGCTGTCCTGACCACCAGAGAAGCCGGCCGTTTGATCAAGATGTACGGCATGGACGATCTGGATGCCCTGGAAGATGAAGAATTCGATCAGGATCTGCTGGGCGAATACACCGGCGCGGGCGTTATCTTCGGCGCCACCGGCGGCGTTATGGAGGCGGCCCTGCGTACCGTCAAACAGAAGCTGGAGAACAAGCCCCTGGAGCGTGTCGACTTTATGGAATGCCGCGGTATGGCAGGCGTCAAGGAAGCCCAGATCGACCTCAACGGCCAGAAGATCTGGATCGCCATTACCTCATCCATGACCAGCGCCAAGCCTCTCCTTGAGGATGTACGCGCGGGCATCTCCAAGTATACGTTCATCGAGGTCATGGGATGTCCCGGCGGCTGCATCAACGGCGGCGGCCAGTCCATCGTATCGGCCAGAAAGAAACACGGCAGGATCGGCTACACCTATAAGGACCGCAGGATGAAAGCCCTCTATGACGAGGACCGCTTCAAACAGAAACGTGTCTCCATGGACAACACTCAGATTCAGCAGCTCTATGATGATTTCCTGGGCGAGCCCGGAAGTGAGATTGCGGAGAAGCTCCTGCATACGACCTATTCTCCCAAGGAGAGGTTCACCATCGTCCGTAAGTAAGATATATCTGTTAGATATCTTTCCGCGGGCTTTGCGGGGATCCTTATACAGGTCAGTTGAAATGAATGATTTGCGGGGATCTGCCGTAGGTCATTACAAATGAATAAAAGGCCTCCGCTGTCCGGCATGCTGCTTCTGCGGCATACCGATTCAGCGGCGGCCTTCGCAAAAAAATGACAGCGGACAAAAGCCCGCTGTCATTTTTTGGTAGCGGACAAAAGCCCGCTGTCATTTTTTGGCAGCGGACAAAAGCCCGCTGTCATTTTTGGCAGCGGCCATATACTGACCGCTGCTTTTTTTGGTGAATTATCAATTGGTATTTTTTAATTATTATTTTTCAGTTGCTATTTTCCAATTGTTATTATGAAGGCCGGATCATGGAATTGTCAGCTGTCACACTCAGCCGAACAGCACTTTCAGATAATCCTTCATATATTCCGGCAGATCCGGGGGTCTGCGGGCGGAGATAATGTTGCCGTCCACAACGCTGGCCTGATCGACCCAGGTGGCGCCGGCGTTTGTCATATCATCCTTGATGCCGGGCGTGCTGGTGACTGTTTTGCCCCGCAGGATATCCGCGGAGATCAGGACCCAGCCTGCGTGGCAGATTTCGCCGATGGGCTTGCCGGCTTCGTTCATTTCACGGACGATCTGCAGGACCTTGGGGAACCTGCGCAGTTTATCGGGCGCCCAGCCGCCGGGCACCAGAAGTCCGTCATAATCCGCGGCTTCTACCTGATCGAAGGAATAATCAGACGCGAAAGGCACCCCGTATTTACCGTGATAGGTATGCCCCGCTTCTTCACCGACCAGATCGACCTGACATCCCGCTTCCCGCAGACGCAGGACCGGATAGGACAGCTCAAGATCTTCAAAGTCTTCGCCGATCAGGGCAAGAATCTTTTTGCTCATTTGTAACCCTCCTTTTCAAAACAGACATTTCTGTTCTTTCTGACATTCTCATTATACTAGAAAATGAACCGGAAGTCAGACTTTGTGGTTCACTAAATGAACCGGGCGTCAGACTATGTGGTTCACTAAAAGCAGGCTTCCTGTGTTATGATGGTAGACAGAAAGTTGTTGCTTATTATCCTGCCATTGCATGAACCAGGCGTCAGACTACGTGGTTCACTAAATGAACCGGGCGTCAGACTATGTGGTTCAGTGAACCGGGCGTCAGACTTCCCGGTTCAGAATAGAAAGGGAGACGTAATAGAGTTATGAAGAAATATGATGTACTGATCATAGGAGCAGGGCCGGGCGGCATTTATTCCGCCTATGAGCTGACCAAGCGCAGGCCGGATCTGAAAGTGGCGGTCTTTGAGGCCGGCAATGTCCTGGAGAAAAGGAAGTGTCCGATCGACGGGGACAAGATCAAAAGCTGCATCGGCTGTAAGACCTGCTCCATCATGAACGGATTCGGCGGTGCAGGCGCTTTCTCAGATGGTAAGTACAATATCACCAATGATTTCGGCGGCACGCTCTATGAATATATCGGGCGAAGACAGGCCATTGAGCTGATGGAATATGTGGACCGGATCAATCTGATCCATGGCGGAGAGGGAACAAAGCTGTATTCCACAGCCGGCACCCGTTTCCGCAAGATCTGCGTGACCCATGGACTGAATCTGCTTAATGCGTCAGTCCGTCATCTGGGCACGGATATCAATTATATCGTGCTGAAGAATCTGTTCGAGGAATTAAAAGACCGGGTGGATTTCTATTTCAACGCGCCTGTGGAACACATCGAAAAGCTGGAACATGGCTATAAGATCCATCTGAAGAAAGAAAAAGAAGATGCCCCGGATGAACAGGGAGCTGGAAATACCGAAAAGACAGCAGGAAATACCGAAAAGACAGCAGGAAATACTGAAAAGACAGCAGGAAATATTGAAAAGGCTCCAGGAAATAGCGCTAAGGCAGCAGGCCGGACCTTCCAGGGAAGATACTGCATTGTCTCCGCCGGCCGCAGCGGCAGCAAATGGATGGGCAGAGTCTGTAAAGATCTGCAGATCCCTACCAAGTCCAACCGCGTGGATATCGGTGTCCGGGTCGAGATCCCGGCAGTCGTCTTTGAAGATATTACCAATGAGCTGTATGAGAGCAAGATCGTTTACAGGACGCAGAAGTTTGAGGACAATGTCCGGACTTTCTGCATGAACCCCAACGGGATCGTTGTTAACGAGAACACCAACGGGATCATTACAGTAAACGGCCACAGTTTTGAAGACGAGAACCGGAAGACGGAGAATACCAATTTCGCCCTTCTGGTATCAAAGCATTTTTCGGAACCGTTCAAGGACAGCAACGGCTACGGTGAGAGCATTGCCCGCCTGTCCAATATGCTGGGCGGCGGAGTCATCGTCCAGCGGCTGGGCGATCTGGAACGGGGACGCCGCAGTACCAGTAAGAGAATAGAAGAGAATACAGTCAGGCCGACCCTGAACGCCACGCCCGGCGACCTGAGTCTGGTCCTGCCCAAGCGGATTCTGGACGGAATCATTGAAATGATCCATGCTCTGGATACCATCGCGCCCGGAACGGCCAACGACGATACCCTCCTTTACGGCGTAGAGGTCAAATTCTACAACATGGAGGTGGATCTGGATGAGCACCTGGAGACCATACATAAGGGCCTCTTCTTTATCGGAGACGGCAGCGGGGTAACCCATTCCCTGTCCCATGCTTCTGCCAGCGGCGTATACGTGGCGAGGAGACTGGCCGAGACCATCGAAAAGGAATAGACACCCTGTAAAAAATGGAAAAACTGAATCCCCGCGGGTACCTTCCGTAAAGGAAAACGGCAGGAACCGCGGGGGTTTTCTGATGAAATAGCAAGTATTTGTTCTTTTGCATTTGATCTGATACATTATCGGACACTATATATGTTAGCTTTAACGTTCTCAGTGGTATAACAATATGTCGAATGCACATATATAGTGTAGGATATGATAAGAAAGGGAAAAATATGGAATTGCAGCTGCAGAACTTTGATCTGAAACAGATCAGTGAATCCGGTCAGTGTTTCCGCATGTGGGAGACGGAGCCCGGTCATTTTAAGATGATGGCGCAGGATCGCTATCTGGAAGCCTGGCAGGAACCCGGCTCGGAGACAGTGCGCTTTGACTGCAGCCGGGAGGTTTTTGATGGTTTCTGGCATCGGTATTTTGACCTGGACAGGGATTACTGTGCCTGTTTTGACCTGATCCCGCCCGGAGACAGTTATCTGATGGAAGCGGCGGCCTGCGGCTGCGGGATCCGGATCCTGCGCCAGGATCCCTGGGAAATGCTGATCACCTTCCTTTTATCACAGCGGAAAAGTATCCCCGCCATCAAGACTGCGATCGAAGAAATCTGCAAGGCCTGCGGACGGGAAGTCCTTTCTCCCCGGGGAGAACGCTTCTATGCTTTTCCGGACGCGGAAGAACTGAGACAGTTGTCACTGGAGGATCTGAAAGCCTGCGGACTGGGATACAGGGCCAAATATATCTACGCGGCAGCCCGGGAGAATCCGGATATGGAGGCCATGGCAGCCCTGGAGGATGATGAACTTTCCGCGAGGCTGAAAGGCTTTTTCGGGGTCGGCGACAAGGTATCTGCATGCGTGATGCTGTATGGGTATCACAGACTGCGGTCTTTTCCCCGGGATGTCTGGATGAACCGTATCATAGATGAACAGTATGGCGGCCAGATCGATCTGCTCCCGTACCGGGACATTGCCGGGATCATGCAGCAGTATCTGTTCTATTATGTACGGTTGAAATGAATTTTCAGGAGGCTGCCGCCTGAAAGGCTTCAAGAATAACAAATCTGTTCCACTATGTATGGTTGAAATGAAATGTCAGCTTCACGTCCGGCAGTCGTTGTAAAAAGCGTAGTAAAAAGCGTTGTTAAAAAACCGTTCTGAATAGTTGAGCTGGCAGTCTGAAAAAATCCCCTGCTCCTGTGGAATCTATAATGATTCACAGAGGACAGGGGATATTGCTTTTTTTTGAAAGGGCGGCTGTCTGAAGCCGGCCGGGACACGGCATGCGGATTTGATTTGCAGCTTCCTGATCCTTACCTAATCCTTACCTAAATCCTTACGGCTGAGCATAGTGCAGGCCGTAGCCAACAGGATACAAAGCCTGCCCGGATTCGATATCCGCTTCGTCTTTGAACCAGGGCATGGAGAGATGACCGGTAAAGTCATGTTTTCCAGTCAGAACATCTGCTGCTGCGGCGCCTTCACTGCCGGGCAGACCGCACATGACGATGGCGTTCCAGCCCTCTGCGTATTCCTCGATGATGGTATTTCTGCCTGTGAAAAGCAGGGTGATGACCGGTTTGTCCAGAGAGGCGGCTTCCCGGATCGCGGCCTGATTGCCATTCAGTCCCATGGGACCGGTAATGGACAGATCCTCCGTATCTCCGTACCATTCAGCGTAAGGGATTTCTCCCAGACACAGGATGACCACATCTGCCTGGCCAGCCTGTTCGGAATCGGTTATGACGCTGATCTCTCCGTTTGCAGAAGCTCCCTGCAGACCGTCCAGCAGGGTCGTGCCGTCTTCAATCAGGCGGCCGCCGTAAATTGTGTCTGTCATACCCTGCCAGCAGCGGGTCCAGCCGCCGCACTGCACGCCGACATCATTGGCGGCAGGGCCGGTCACATACACTTTGGTTCCGGGCTGAAGAGGAAGAACAGAATCTTCATTCTTAAGCAGGACCATGCTGTCCCGGACCAGTTCAGCTGCCAGTTCTTTATGGGCTTCGGACCCACACTGTTTTGCTGGATCAGCGTTAACACCGGTCAGCAGATCTTCCAGATAGGGATCTTCAAAGAGGCCTGCATCCATTTTCATCTGGATAATCCGGGTGACCGCTTCATTGACCCGCTCCTCAGAAATCTCCCCTTTCCGCACACCGTTACAGATGATTTTTGCGCATGATTCAAATTGATCCGGCTCCATCAGCATATCGATTCCTGCGTTGACAGCAGTGACTACCTGCTCCTCAAAATTGTCGGAACTTTTAATATTGTGAATCGATTCCCAGTCGCTGAGGACTACGCCCTTAAATCCCATCTGACCGCGCAGCACATCGATCAGATAGTGTTGATTTTCATGCATCTTTATGCCGTTCAAAGCACTGTGACTGACCATGAGCGACTGGGCGCCGCTGTCGATCTGGGCCTGATAGACTGCCAGGAGAGCTTCTATCTCCTCGTCGGAAAGCCGGGCGTCACCTCTGTCGAGGAGGGTTCTGCCGTTCAGGCTTTCTCCGGTTCCCATCAGGGTATTTCCGTCACCAAAAAAATGTTTGGGGCATGCGATTACGCCATGTTCGGTCAGGCCCCTGGTGTAGGCGGCAGCCAGTTCCTGTACGATTTCGGGATCGGAACTATAGCTTTCGTAGGTTCTTCCCCAGCGGGGATCCTGGGCTGAGGCTACACAGGGAGAAAAGTTCCACAGCATGCCGGTAGGCAGGATCTCTTCCGCGACTGCGGTGCCCATCTGATAAGCCAGGTCGGCGTCACCGGCCATCCCGATATTGATGTTATGGGGGAAAATGACAGTGTTCAGAGAATAGTTGACCCCATGCACGGAATCCTGTCCGTAAACGAAGGGGATCGCGGCACTGGAGGCGACGGCGTTCGACTGGATTTTGCAGATTCTGTCGTACCAGTCTTCCGGTGTTTCCTTTACGAAGGTTCCATCCCATGTTGAAAGAATACTGCCGTAGTCATGAGTGCCCATCATTGTATTACTTGTATTGTAGATAGCCGGCTGGACCATCTGGTCTGCCTTCTGTTCCAGTGTCAGGGAGGCGGCGATCTGATCTGCGGTCATTCCTTCATATTTTCCTGATGTGACTGTCGCATGCCGGCCGATTCCGGTCGCTTCTGACATGGGGACAGGGGCTGCAGCGGAATCGGACTGCCCGGTTCCGGCAGCAGTTCCCGACGCGGCGGTTCCCGTCTTTTGCTCATTTTCTGATACTGCGTCCTGCTCATCGGAAACGCTCTCTTTCCCGTCACCTGCTTCAGGATCAGTACCCTGTTCGTAGTTTGCGTAGTTTGCATTCGAGGAGGAGGAAGCAGCCTCTGTATTTTCATCTGCCGTGTGACCGGAAGTGCCGCAGGCGGTAGTAACAGCCAGCATGGCCGCGAGGATGATGAGGAGCGCTTTTTTTCTGCTTGGAATCATATCCATTTGTACCTCTGTTTTTCTGTTTTGGTTCAGCGTTTTTCAGGGGAAGGTCCTCCTGCCCGGAGCGCTGAATATGCTGATGCAGGTTGATGTATTTGCGTCGGAAGTTGAGTGGGTAATGCATGCCCTGCGCGTGTTCAGAGTATGTTGTGGGGGCGGCGCATGTTCAGAGGATGATACATGCGCGGCGCATATT
>ODAJ012093516.1_pt1 | contig 13301 bp, 11 predicted proteins | sample 1539241 | NCBI WGS metagenome assembly ODAJ01 (sample SAMN02144231, study PRJEB22623) | gut metagenome | biome: sheep rumen | host: Ovis aries | place: New Zealand | reverse complement strand
TCTTGAAAACCCCTTGTAAACTGCCGCTATTATTGTATAGAAGGTAGCCGCGGTGAAGAAAAATATAACTGGTGTTATTAATGCTCTCCTGTCGACGACCGACGGCTTTATGGCTATGGTAACTGCCGCTATTAAAGCTGTATTGCATATGATCGAGCCCACCGCGTTTCCGTAGGCTATCTCGCCATGATCGCTTAAGGCGGAATTGGCCGATACCATCACCTCGGGAAGTGTAGTTCCTATTGATACGACCGTTGCTCCTATCAGCAGGTCAGGCACCTTAAAACTTGAGGCGATACCTGCCGCGCCGTCAACGAACCAGTCACCCCCCTTTATCAGCAGAATAAGTCCAAGCGCAAAAAGCAAAACCGGAATAAACATGATCCATCCCCCTTCTGAAATATTTACTGACTATGCTTGTCATCAGGGAATAATCTATCATAACCTCGCGCCCCGGTAAAGAATTTAATAAACGAATTTCGACCCCTTTTTTTTGATCCTCTCCTTCGTATTTATTAATAAAGGAATGTTTATAAACCCAAAACATCGTTTGACTGCTCAGGTTACTTATATTATTATAATATCTGAGGAGATAGCGGAATTTGTATAATTTTCAGGTCGGCCGCACAAAGGCTTTTCCACCCTTTCCGGCATCCGGCCGCAAAGGTGAAGCTTTCCGGTCTGAGTCATTACTGCTGTGCTTACATTCCGCAGGGTTCAATGGGTATTATAAACAGGTCACGCGACAATGATCGTGTGATTGCTGCCAGGAATGATCCTTCTTTAAAGAATACCTTCCTGTCAGAGGAACAGAATCACATATTGCGTCTGACTTCCAGGATCCTTAAAAAAGGCGTTACCTATAGTGACGATGAGTGGTCAATAGCTTTCATTGCCGTATCTGAGGCTATGGACAGCTATGATCCTTCAAAGGGGGATTTCTGGTCCTACGCTTCTGTCGTTATAAAAAGCAGGCTCACCGATAATTTCAGGAAACAGCAGAAAAACAGCAATGAGATCTCCGTTTCGCCTGATACCTTCAGCGGCGAGGTGGATGAGGAGAGCGAAAGCCTCAGCATTCAGATCGAGGTCACTGACAGGATTGCTGTGGAGAGCCTCGGATCTAATAACGGACTTAAGCTTGAAATAGAAGCACTTAGTGCAGAGCTATCAGAATATGATATCTCCATGAGCGATCTTTATGAGGCGTCCCCGAAATCCGTAAAAACACGGGGCTCGTGCCGCAGTGTACTGCAGGCTATTTTCCTTCCCCCTCCGATGATCGATATGATCAGGGAAAATAAAAAGCTTCCTATTAAAGATATCATGTCGCGGGTATCGGTTTCCAGTAAGATCATTGACAGGCATCGTAAATATCTTATCGCCGCCTCTGTTATCATCGATGGAGATTATCCGCTTATTTCTGAATATTTAGGTAATCTGACAGGATAATAAATTATGAAAGCTGTAGTTATATCAGTAGAAAATAAGACAGCCACCGTTCTCGGTACCAACGGGCTCGTAAGCCGTATACAGAATAATGGCTACAATATAGGTGATGAGCTTAACATAAAGCTTCTGGAGAAGAAATCCAGAGGCAGGCTGTCCGCAATAACAGACCGGCTCGGCAAGAATGCAGTAAGGATCGCCGCGGCCGCTCTTGTTATGGTAATAGGAGCCGGAAGCATAAGCGTCTATGCAATGCCCTTCTCCACCGTTACCGTTGACGTCAATCCCTCCATTGAATACAAGGTAAATCTGTTCAACAGGGTAGTCTCTGTCACCTCCTATAATGACGATGGCTCCGATCTGCTTAACGGTATCGCCCCCAGTCTGAAGAACAAGTCGCTTGACAGGGTCATGGATCTTACTCTTGATGCCCTGGAGGAGGCTGACTATATTAATGAAGAAACCTCAGTCGTGATCACGGTTGACTCAAAGCTTCATAACGAGACAAAGATCGAAGCCGGCGTAATGGATTCCATGAACAAATGGAATGAAAAAAAGCATAATGAAGGCAAAACCGTCAGTGTTGCCGCTGAGGTTGTCACTGTAACGGATGAGATGCGCAAAACCGCAAAGGAGATGAATGAAACTCCCGGCAAGGTCTATATGGATGAAGCCGCCGCGGCTGCAAAGGCGGCCGAGGAGCAGGCAGCGCTGCAGGCTCTTATGAATATGCAGGCCCTTATGAATATGCAGGCTTCTTCTACACCTACTCCCGTTCCTGATACCTCTGTTATGGTCGCCTCTTCCGACAGTTCATCGGAGGACAGCGATGAAGACTATGAGGACGATGCTTCTGAGGAGAATCAGTCCGCAGCAGGTCAGAATACGGAGTCTTCGGCCTCATCAAAGGCAGACGGCTCAAAAAACAGCTCTTCGGGAAATAAAAAGGATAATAAGGATAACAAAGATAATAAAGACAATAAAGATAACAAGGACAATAAAGGTAATAAGGGCAATAAAGGCAATAAGGGTAATAAGGGCGGCGGTAACGGCACGGCTAAGGATAACAGCGCAGATGCTGTCTCCGGAAACACTGTCGTCACGGATCCCGGCACTATAGCTGCAGCCGCAGATCCGGCTCTTGCTGCCGCGTCAGCTGACGGTACTGTTTCGGTACAGCTTCCGATGCCTGACGGGACAATGGCGACTGTTATATTACCGGCTCCCACCGCGGTGCTTCCGGATCCTGCAGCGGTCATCCTGCCCGATCCCACGGCAACGGTCGTACCTGACCCTTCTGTGACGGTCGTACCCGATCCTTCACTTACGGTAGTGCCCGATCCTGTCGCTACACTGATACCCGATCCTGCAGCCATTGTGGTTCCTACTCCTCAGGTTACCGATATTCCGGTTATATCCGTTCCCACGGTCGAGCCCACTCCCGTGACAGAGCCTGAAGCGGCAGCCCCGGTTTCTGAGGTTACCCCGGAGCCGGCAGAGGCTGTGATCACCCCTGTGCCCGAGGAGGATATCCCCCTTATCGCGGAGCCCACGATCGTTCCATCTGTAGAGACCGAGGCTGAAGCAGTCTCCGAGCTTTCAGAATGATCCGTATAATCGTGCTATGATCAGGCAGGAGCGATAAAATCTCCTGCCTGCCCGAAAGCCTCCGGTCAGCTTTGCTGACAGCTTCCTTCAGGCGGCTTTGGAATAAAAAAATCGCTCCGTATCATGGGGCGATTTTTTAAATAATGCGGATAACAGGATTTGAACCTGCACGGTTGCCCACTGGAACCTAAATCCAGCGCGTCTGCCAATTCCGCCATATCCGCAAAGCCTGTCGGCTCTCATGTGTTAACATTCATGTGCTGCTTAGTTCTCATGTTACCATACCCCAAAAAAACTGTCAAATTCCCTTGAACTTTCCATAATTCTTTTATATACTCTATTTTGAGCTTGTATGTATACCCGACAACATTAAAACTGCCGTTTTTAAGAAGTATAACAAACGGACTCAGCAATATAGAAATCTGAAATCGGCAGTTAATTGCGTTTAAGGGTAAAACAGGCTTGTGGGGTTTATAAGGGGAGAAAATAAAATGTATGATGATGGGAAAAAATCCTTTTTAGGTAATATATTATATTCCATTCTCTGGCTCGGCGGACTGGCGCTTCTTATCTTCATAGTTTATAAGATCGGTTTTGGCTCAGTGGCAGGGACCTTTGCCGAAGGAGAAGCCCCCGGGGAAAATGACTCGGAGCAGATAGTGATAGCTGAGGCCGAGGACAGTTCTGCCGGGGCGCCTTCGCAGGAGGAAGCAGGGATGGAGGAAATCGAGGCTTCGGATGAGGAGCCCGAAGCAGAAGAACCTCCCGCAGAGGAGCCCTCCGTGCCTGAGGATGAGGATGCCGCGGTAATAAACGCAGTCATAGCCAATATGAGCACGGAAGCAAAGGTAGCCCAGCTTTTTTTCATCACTCCGGAGCAGCTGACCGGAGTAGACAAGGCTACTGTTTTCGGCGATATGAGCGCGGCCTCCTTTGCCGAGCGGCCTGTCGGGGGGCTTATATATTCAAAAGGCAACCTTGAGAGTCCGGATCAGACAAAGGAAATGCTTGCCAAGGCTGATGAGTGCTCAAGGCAGCTGACCTCTCTTCCCCTTTTTATCGGGATAGATGAGGAGGGCGGCTCAGTTCTTAAGCTTGCCTCCAATCCTGCCTTTAACCTTGAACAAACTCCCTCGATGAAGGAGCTCTCAGGTGAAAGCGTGGAGGATGCGGTTTATCACGCCGCTGACCAGATAGGTCAATACCTTAAGGAGTATGGCTTCAACGTTGACCTTGCACCTGTCGCGGACCTTGTGGCAGACCCGGAAAACTCAGCGATAGGAGACCGTTCCTTCGGTGACGACGCGGAGCTTACGGCAAAGCTCTGTGCAGATTATTCAGGCGGGCTTCATAATAATAATATACTTTCCTGCTACAAGCATTTCCCGGGGCACGGAAGTACCATGACAGAGGACAGTCACGACGGGCCGGCAAGCTCAGCCAGGACCCTTGAAGAGCTCAGATCTGCGGATCTTGTCCCCTTCATCGACGGCAGCTCCGGCAAGACCGACTTTATAATGACAGGGCATATCAGCTTTAAGGATATACCTGAGTCCGAGGGACTGCCTGCCTCGCTTTCATATTTCTTCAATACGGAGCTTTTAAGACACGAGATCGGATATGAAGGGATAATAATTACGGATGCTCTCAATATGAAGGCGATCACCTCTGCGGTAAACAGTGCCGACGCCTCTGTAAAGGCCTTTCAGGCCGGCTGTGATATGCTGCTTACGCCTGAGGATTTTGAGACAGCCTATCAGGCCCTGCTTCAGAAGATCAATTCCGGAGATATCTCCGAGGATCGCCTTAATGAATCGGTATACCGTATAATAAAGGCAAAGCTTAAGCTGCTGTCAGAGCCCTCTGCTCCCTGACAGCTTAAACCCCTGCCTTACATCTGATTAAGAATATCCTTCCGGTTATTGCTTTCGATAAATTTGACAAACTTCTCATAGGGAAGGGGCTTTGAGAAATAGAAGCCCTGAATATAATCCACTCCGAGGCTCTTCATGCTCATAAGCTGGTCATACTGTTCTATCCCCTCGGCCACGATCCTGTAACCCAGTTCCTTTACCATTTTGACCGAATTGGTCATTACTATCCTTGCTTTCTCACTCGTAAAATATTTCATTACCATGGACCGGTCAAACTTAACTATGTCCACCGGCATATCCACTATATAATTCAGATTTGATTCTCCCGTGCCGAAATCATCCAGCGCAAAGGAACAGCCCGCCTCCTTAAGCGCCTTCATGTTATCAAGGAAGACCGTTCTTCTGTTAAGTGAAGAGCTCTCAGTTATCTCAAGATTGACTTTATCAAAGGTCAGACCATGCCTGTTCATGATCTCGGAATAAACCGAGGAAAATTCGTTATTCTCGCACTGAACCACCGAAAGGTTCACCTCGATGTAGCGGATACCCATTTCGTTAAGCCGCCCGTCCTTAAGTGCTATACAGGTCTTTTCAAAGACACGCTCCCCTATCTGTTCGATGAGCCTGGATTCCTCAGCCACCGGAATAAACCTCGCGGGCATCATGATGTTTCCGTTGCTGTCCACTATCCTTGCAAGAGCCTCCGCGGAAACAAACCTGCCCTCCTCAAAGGAATAGATAGGCTGGTAGAACACATCTATCCTGTCATTTTCTAAAGCCTGGATTATTTCCTTAAGGACGGTCTTATACTCCTTGATCCGGTCGACCGAATCCTCATTCAGGACCACAAGCTCATGCTTATCCTCATCTAATCCCGCCCGGTAGTACTGATACAGTGAAATAAGCTCATCGGCGGAGCCTGTCAGCTCACTGTCCGGAAGATAAAGAATCGAGGTGCCTATATGCACGTTGTCCCAGTTATTATCGAATCTCCTTCTTATGGCCCTTATGTCCGCGCTGCTCCTTAACAGGTGATCTCCCTCGGCGGTATCCCTGTATACAAGGATAAAATCATTGCCGACGCTCCTGAACAGCTTTATCCCCCTGAACTGATGAAGATAATCCGCCATATCGAGCAATATTTTATGCTCAAGCTCCGGCTCAAGTCTCCATTCAACATCGGAACAGACCATAACGCAGGAAAAGCTTTTCCCGTCCTCGTAAAGCTGTCTGAGATAATCTCTCAGCACCCTGTAGGCAAAGGTACCGGTCACCCTGTCCAGAAAGGCATCGGGATTCTCAAGCTCAGCATAAAGTATCATCATCCCTAAGGACGAACCGAACCCCACCAGGAGAATGTCGGGACGGATAAACTGAATCCCCGCGGCTACAAGCTCCATAAGCATCCATGACTGCACCGCTCTTCTTCTGTGCTGGTTAATCTGCTTCCTGTAGACCAGAGTTGTGACTATGGCTCCTGTAATAAAAACGGGAGCAAAGATAAAGGTACACATGGTGGAGGGTCCATAGCTGTAAACGATCCTGCCCTCTCTGTAATAATGCAGGGGCAGTATCATGATTAGAAAGGCGCCGACAAATTCAAGCACCACCTGGCTCCTTGTGAACATAGTATTTTCACGCATCTTTTTTACATCGGAATAGGAATATACGAACCCCATATAGGAGGCGGAAAGCAGAGACACAAGATAGAGCTTGCATAAAAAGACAGTAACAAAAGACGGTATCAGCTCAGCATATACGATACCGATCACGGACAGGATATCCAGAACTATACAGAATAAATTTACAACCAGAGAAACTCTGAACAGGTGTTCACTGTAAAGCCCAAGCTTCTCGTGACGTGTGGAAAAGAATAATAAGAGCAGCACAAGCGCAAGGCCGCAAGCCTGCACTTCAATATTAAGCATTCAATATTTACCTCTTCATGATAAATATTCTCCCCTCTGTTTATCCTGCCAGCCGCTCTGTGATAGCTGACAGTCTCTCCCTCACTGAAATATTTTATCACATTAAAGTATCGGTGTAAATGATGTATGAAAAATCTGCAGCGTTCCTGCAACCGATCGGTAACATTCACCATTTGCCGGAATGTAACGCACGGGGTGCGCCTTACACATTAAAGCGCACCCCGTGACGAAGCTTTCCTCCGCGTGGTTGGCCAGATACACCGGCACCTTCCGGATCAATTCAATTCTTAAGGTGTGTTGTGGATCAATCGGCTTTGTATACAACATCCCCATCAACTATTGTCGCAATGCAGACCGCCTTCTCAATATCCGCAAAATCATCATGCATAAAGTCACGATCCATAACAACGAAGTTGGCAAGCTTACCCAGGCTGATCGACCCCATCCTTTCCTCTTCATGCCACATATAGGCTACATTGCTTGTAAGAGTCTTCAAGGCCTCATGTCTGCTGATCGCCTGGTCGATATTTCTGATATAGTCATCCGGTTGTGACGGCAGCTTCTTCAATACTCCCATACAGAACGCCTCTACTGCACTGAACAGGGGAGACACGGGATAGTCTGAATGGTTTGCGACCACACCGCCTCCATCCATGATAGATTTAACCGGATAGGCATTATAGGACTTCTCTTCGCCTACATAGGCAACCTCCTGCGGAAAGCCGGCAGGATGCTTGACCGCCCACATGATTCCGCATACAGCCATAACATTATATTCGCCCATCCTCTTAATATCCTCCGGAGTGACTTCCTGTAAATGCGCCAGCGCGTTTCTCATATCGAAATTCCCTGTCTCACTCTGCGCCTCCGCGATGGCGTCGATCCATGCCTTTGTGGCTCCGTCTCCGACCGAATGAATGTGAACGTTCATATTGTGGGCGGACGCCGCCTTGATGAGCCTTACCATCTTATCGTGATCATCGAATCTTGTTACGCCCTTATAACCCGGCTTATCCACATAGTCGTCCAACATCCACGCAGTATGACCCTCGACAACGCCGTCAGCGAAGACCTTGGCTCCAAGCACCCTGACATGCTTTCCATTATATTCCTCTGCTTCCTTAACGATCCTTTCAATATCCTCTTCAGGAGTATCGGTATTGTCATTCACGAAGCTTCCGCAGAAGGAATACATCTTCAGCTTGCCTTCATCGTCAAGCTCCTTGTAGGCACGGGGATCATGTTTGGTCAGAAGCTGGTAGCCGGCGTCATATACACCCGTATATCCATTTGAGAACGCGTATTGCTGGAAGCCCAGCAGTTCCTTCTTGGCCTGGTCAAGCTCCGGCTGGACCCTCTTAACAAGATCAATTGCGGGCTTTTCAGCAAGCAGACCATTCGGTTTGCCATTCTCATCTACATGAATGCATTCCGTCCCCCACTGTGCCACAGCTTCTTCATTGATGTCATACGCCTCCATAGCCTTGGTATTGATCCACATCATGTGACCGCTGGAGCTTTGATTGATCATGGGCTTATCAGGGCATATCTCATCTAACTGCTTCGCATTAAGCTGATACAGCAGATCATCAGACCAGCCTGAACCGACTATATGAGGTTTATCCTGGTTCTCGTCCACATACTTCTTCAGAATCGCCAGGTAATCCTGTGGTGTCTTACCATCTTTCAGATCCGCTCTGCCGAACATGATGTTTCCCCCGAAGCCGGGATGGCAATGCGCTTCCAGAAAGCCCGGATAAATAGAATTGCTTCCATAATCAAGGATCCTGGTCTTATCATCCTTAAGCTTCATCGCGGCATCCCTGCTGCCGACATAGATGATTTTTTCGTCAGCCACCGCTATAGCCTCAGCATATGGCTTGAACTCATCCATTGTGATAACATTGCCCAGAATAATTGTTTCTGCTTTCATGTAGTAAATCCTCCTCAATTAAATATTTCAGTTTTCTAAAGGGCCTGAACACACCCTTGCATACCTCTCCGTGAAACAGGCTCAATATGATGATATGCTTATTATGGATCATGTACCAATATATACCATTTCCGTTCCATCGTCTTCATTTTTTTGCCATTAATGGGCCAATGTCTGTGGACTCTGTTTAAAACCTGATTTCAGTATAGCACAAAGGGAGAAATATTGGTAAACTTAGGGAAACGCTGATTAAAGCGTTTCCCGCACGAAATCCGAGGCACCTGCGAATATGAATTTTGATGAGATCCTTCAGGACAAACGACTGAACATAAATACGATCGGAAGAGATGATACCCACGCGGACGAGCATCATTCTCCCTACGAGCCAACACCCTACTGCGTTTTGGACCGTATGGCGGAAAACAATGCCTTTGACCATATTTCTCACCTGATCGACTTTGGCTGCGGCAAAGGAAGAGTCGGCTTCTATCTGGCAGAAAAATACAGGATCCGGATAACCGGAATAGAAGTGGAAAATGTCTTTTACAAAGCCGCGGTCAGGAACAGATCCTCTTTCAGCCGTAAATCACTTATAAGTCTGGAAAACTGCCCGGCGGAAACCTATCCTATACCGGCCGATGCAGATGCCTTCTTTTTCTTCCGTCCGTTCTCCGAGATCATTCTGCGGCGCGTTATGCATAATATTCTCGCATCCTGGTACGAGTATCCGCGCTCCATAAGGTTAATTTTCTACTATATCAATGGGAGCTATGCTTCTTATCTGGAAAGCATCAGGGAAATATCCTGTATTTCCGAAACAGACTGCCGTGACCTCTTCAACAGCAGAGATCATAGAGATAAATACATAATATATCAGACCTAAGGGAGCTTAAACGGCATATAACCGGTATCATTTTCAGCTATATTGTACATGAAGACTTCATGTACTTCCTCACTATAACCCTCATAATAACCAGTCGGCATTCCGTCAATGATCTTTGCACCCCTGTTGTACAGCAGGAGAAACTGTCCGGAATCCTTATCAAATGCCAATCCTTCGATTTCACCCTGCCTGGTGACATCATCAAATGTCTTCTCCGGAATGACCTGTCCCGTTTTTTTGTCTTCGGAAACAACTATCCGGTACATGTGGTCCGGTTCATTGTTATCAGCATCTCCATCATCACATGTAACAAATAAATTTCCGTCAAAATAAGCTACGCCCTGTATCCACCTTGGACTTGGCTGCAGCTTAAGCTTTCCTTTGTAATATCCCGTATCAATGTCATACATATACAGATACTCACTGGATTCGTCGTCAATCCATGAGGACATATATACAGTTCCGGAATCAGGATCAACCGCGATCCCACTGCACTCCAATTGACCGGTATCGGCACGAAAAGGAAAGACTCTCTTAAGCTCCAGCGTATCACCGTCATAGACTGCGACCTGTATATAACTGATCCTTCTATCATCCTGCGAAACCGTTCCCTCAGAAGCCGCCGTTCCATCTGTCGCTACAGCTTCACCGCCTCCGGTCCTTATCACCATAGCCTGCCGAACAGCCCGCAAGGATCGTAAGGACCATTGCCATAAGAGGGATATCGATCATACACCTTTTACGTCTTTTCATACCTTTCTCCTTTCTTTTCGCATATCCGCCCAGTTAGCCCCGCTCAGCCTGCTTTTTCAGGTGCTTCCTCTCTGCTTTTCCTGTACAGCAGAAAAAACACCGCCATTACATAACCCAAACTGATCGCTATATTCACATACATCCGGGATCTGAGCAGAAGCATCAGCACCATAAAGCTTATTCCGGCAGCGATCATAAGCACGCAGAACTTTATCTTAAACCGGGTCCTTTCCCTCGCAAAAAATCCCATAAGAAACAGGCATACAAAATACAGCAGGAAGGATCCGGTAATAAACATGGTCTTTGCCATAAGATTGACCTCTTCTTCCCGCATGAACTCTAACGCAACCGAAATATTATTAAGCGCAAGGATCAAAAACACATGGACCAGCATGTAGCCAGTACCGTTAGTTGTCATCTCCCTGTCTATTATATGGTTATACATAATCTCATAGCATAAGAACAGTCCCGCCACGATCAGAAAAGCCATAAAGGAAAAATACAGTGAACTGACCGTCACCTTTCCTTCAAAATAGGATGTAATCGATATGATCATCTCGCCAAATGTAAAAACCACATAGAGCATTGCTCTTTCACTTAAATGCCCGAAATCAACCGGGACGAGCATGTTGGTTTTCCCGGAAAGGATACTGGCGAGAATACCGAAAAAAACAGGAACATAGGCTATCGATACACCGGTATATATGAATACCAGCATATGTACGATCACAAGTCCCGCTTCCCCGAGTATGATAGCCGCCTTTCTCTTAAGCATCTCAAGGACCCAGGGCTCCGCCTTATGATGACGCATCTCTATCAGATGCTCTACACCGATATTTACAAGTATCAGAAACCATGCGACGCAGAAGCGGAAGAACGATTCCTGCCATCCCGTACTGATGCCGTCTGCCATATGATACAGCAGGTACATATTGATAAATAAAAATATGTGATCCCTGATCCCGTTCCTGCCATACAGATTTATATAAAAGGTGCTGAAGCTCCATATCTGTATCACCGCCAGAGAGCACAGGATGTAGATAAAAAAAGCATCGCGGATCACAAATCCGTCCTGTATATGATGAAGCAGGGAATTGTTGCGGCCTATAAGGTATACAAATATCAGATCATAGATCAATTCCAGATATTCGACTTTTTTCTCATTTCCTTCCGTCATTATTCTCCTCCGCTTTCCGGCTGAAGCACTCTGCACTTTCCGGTTTTTCACCGCATAAAAGTTATACACTCCACGGTCACGGATCAATGATGCTCGTACCAGTAATCCTCCGCCGCATCATAGGCCTCATCCTCATCTTCGTAGTCATCCTCGCAATCATAGAACTCCTCATACATATCATCCGCAAAGCTCTGGAAGAGTGATTAAATCCCCCTGCCCGCTCTGAAGTTACCTATCCCTGCCCGAACGACACTCCCCTTGCCATAGCGGTTTCGAATATCATCCAATGCACGATCCAGGCGCTTTTGTTTTTCCCTTTTCTCATTTCCGATCAGAAGCATCTGCTCATACCCGTCCCGGTCGATCTCCGACGCGGATATTGAAACAAGGCGTACAGGCTCGCCTCTCCATGACTCACGCATCAATTCAACGGCCATTCCATATATCTCGTCTGTAATGTCCGTAGCATTATCCTGTTTCCTGCCATGTGATCTTCTTTCAAATTTCTCAGTAAGATAGGATACCGTAATGCATCTTGCCTTAACCTCATCACTTCGGAGCCGGAACCCAACCTCATCTGCCTGTGCCATCAGAAGATGACAGATAGCTTCCATATCTGTTAAATTCTCTTCTGTGGTAGTCTCCACGCTGTAGCTCTTAGCCTCTCGCTGCTCGTTACTGACCTCGGATTCATCACGCCCATTGGAAGCATTATGCAGATACATAGCGTTTTTCCCGCCAAAGGAAGCTTTCAAAAGATCCGTATCCATCACCGCAAGCGCACCTATGGTATGTACATGCATCTTTTCTAATTTTTCTGCTGTTGACTTGCCGCAGCCGAACAGCTCTCTCACCGGAAGCGGCCACATCTTATTCGGAATCTCATCCGGAAACAATGTGTGAACCTTATCCGGCTTATCAAAGTCACTTGCCATCTTTGCGCAAAGCTTATTACAGGCAATACCCACGTTAACGGTAAATCCCAGCTCATCCCGGATACGCCCCTTCATCTCATATGCTAATGCAATCGGATCCGGATACAGTTTTTCCATGCCACTCATATCCATAAACACTTCATCAATGGAAAATGACTCCATCAGAGGAGTGTATTCCTGAAGAATAGCCTTAAAGGCATGTGACATCCTTTTATAGAGCTTAAAATTCGGTTTAACGACGATAAGCTCCGGGCACTTCCTTATGGCCATGGATACCGGCTCCCCGGTGGTTATACCGTATTTCTTCGCCGGGATTGATTTTGCCGAAACAATACTGATCCTGCTGTCCGGATCTCCCCCTATGCATGACGGAACGGTACGAAGATCGAGAGCAGCTCCGTTTTTAAGCCTCTCAGTAGCTTCCCATGACAGGAATGCACTATTCACATCTACATGGAATATCAGTCGATCAGCCATATTTTTCTCTCAAAAACTCCGCCATCAAAACATGTATATACTGCCTTTTATATTACAGCATTAACGGGGAGCTTTCAATTACATGTCCTGTCCTTAGGAACTGTCACAAAATTAATTGAGCATATTGTAACGAAATGACTATCTTATTTTGTTACAATGTGTTATGCTATCTGTAGCCAAACATAATGAGATGATACAGATGGTTGCAAGTTTAGAAACAAGAACCGCAGTCAAGCAGATATTGCTTGATATAACTCCGTATCTTGATGAAAAGCAGCGACGTA
>ODAJ012188842.1_pt1 | contig 13303 bp, 7 predicted proteins | sample 1539241 | NCBI WGS metagenome assembly ODAJ01 (sample SAMN02144231, study PRJEB22623) | gut metagenome | biome: sheep rumen | host: Ovis aries | place: New Zealand | reverse complement strand
ACCCTCAGCATTAAAGAATCTAACAGTATACTTATTCTTAGGGGCTTCTATCGTTCCTATATTGATTGCAGTTGATCCACCTTCCACTCCTAGTGCAATGGTAAAATCACCTGTTTTCACTGTAGGTTCTTCGCGCAATTTGAAATGGAATGTATAATTACCTTCATCATCTAATACAGTTTGAGCAACATACTCATTTGTATAATCAGACGCTTCGTCAACTTTATATATAAATAGGGTTGCTTCTTGACCAGCAAAGGCAGTTCCTAAAGAACCCTCAACTGTTCTTTCTTCTCCAGAATTATCTTCTCGCATATTATCTGGATCAATATACCTATAAACTTGTCTATTTTCTACTCTTCTTGTATCACTAGCGGTATATTCATTTGTACTCCAGTCAGAAAAGTCTTTCCATCTAGACAAAGTATATTGCTTTCTATAGTCGGTATATTTGCAAGTCTTCACTTGTGTAGTTGCCGAACTCCATGCTTTTGCTCCATCCCACCAGTATGAATCTTTACAAATATCACTTCTTTTACTGTATGTTGCACCCTTTGATGAATCGTATCCAAGATTTTTTGAACTCTCGAAAACATGCCATTTTGGATAGGTAGTCTCATAACAATCACTAACAACGTTACTTGCTGGTCCATTTGTTCTGCCTTTACACCAATGGAAGTATAAATATCCCTTTGTTGATGTTGTTACAGTTCTTTTGTTTGTAGTATTCTCATATGCAGTAACTGGTTTTTTATTATATGAAGTGTAATAACTACTACTCTTATTAAAACCGCTTGGGAAAGAAGAAACATAATTAATGCTTCCCGAACCAGACTGTACCCAAGCAGAACTTTCAAGTGTATAGCCTTCTATAGATGAATCATAAGACTTTACAGTTTCTTTATCAGAATAACGATATTCTGTACGCGACTCTAATTGATAAACTTCACCTTCTGGCTCCTCAGTTGACCAGTTGGTAAACATCTTGCTTTGATTTATTTCTTTAGTTGCACTGTTACTAATAGGAATTGCAAGTCCATACTGATTTACAACAAATACCTCCACTTGTTTTGCTGCTTTATCATATGGTACAAAAACTTCTAATTCTTTTGTAGAATCTTTCTTAATACTGAATGCAGATGATTCTGTAGAAGTTAATAACTTTCCTTCTGAAGTTTTAAGCGCTACAACTAGTCTTCCCTTGGCAGTCTTATCTGGATTACTTTTAACTTCTGTAATTATTGTGTATCCTTCATTGTCTGACTCTTCAGAATCATATTCTCTTTCTGCCTCTTTAACTGATGTAATAACAGAAAAATTATTATTATACCAACCAACACAAGTATATAAAACAGTATCTTCTACAATTTTTGAATGATCTTTGTCCCAACCATCAAAACCTATTCTTTTATATCCTGTCGCAATATCATACTCTACATCTGGTGCAGGAGAATAATATTCAACTAATTTTGTGTCTAAAGTATTTCCAGTTAAAGAATCAACATATTTAACTGTATATTTATTAATTTCATATACCGCTTTTAGTGTTACATTCTCTTTTACTTTAGTAAAGTCCTTATCCCATTGTTTAAAAGTGTACCCTGTGTGTTCTGGATCCGTAGGTTTTAAGGCATCACTTCCCCAGTGAACATCTTGCTCACTTATAACTGCTGGCTCATAGTCATCTTCTACATCTACAAAAGAATCAGCATCAATAAATTTTACTTTTACATCTGGATGAACAGTATATGAAACACTTTCTGATTCACCTTTTGTTCCAACATCACTATACGCAGAAATAGTACAAGTATATTCGCCTGCTTTTTCCGATGCAGGAAATGCATATTTGGTACCTGTAACTTTGTCAGATTCATGTATTACATTTCCTTCAGAATCATATAGTTTTAAAATATAATAATCAGCATTATCTACTTCATTCCAATTAACCGTAGCCGCGCTTTCAATTCCCATTTCTTGACTTCCAGAAGCCACTTTTAATGTTGGTATTTCTGGTTTTAATGATGTCGTTGTAAAACTCTTAGGAGATGCATCTGTTATCTCCTTTCCATCAACCACTGCCCACATCTTATAGTAATATGTTGTGCCATGCGTTAACGAAACATATGGAGCTATTTTTGTTGATAATGTGCTGCTGCTCGAAGTAGCAGTCGATACTGTATATTTAGTCATACTTCCACTGTTTGTACCACAATGAAATCCCCATTTCGACGCCTTTCCATTATCTGAAATTGTTCCAGATATTGAGGCATCTTTATTTTTTATATTAGCAGCCAAATCGGTATTAATTTTATAATCAATTTTTTTCTTAATATTTAAAGTTATAGGGTTTTGCAAAGGAGGGTTATCTCCCCCACCTTTACCATTTTTATCAATATTAATTCCATAAACTGTAACTTTTTGTTTTCCAAACTTCTTTTTAATATTAAAAGTTTTCTCAAAATAGTAATTTCCGATTCCATTATTACATTTTACATCTGCCTTTGCGGAAAAAACTTCTGCTGTTGTACCTTTTCTTGCCGTATCTCCTACATACACATGAACTGTTATCTTTTTATTAAGATTATCTCTATCTTTAGCCCAACCTCTCACATATAATGTACCAGGACTAGATACTGCTGCATCTAATCTTCCCTCAGGTTTATAATTATTATTGTTAGGCGTTGGCTTCCCAGTGAAATGGTAGCCTTCACATAAGTTTTGTTGATATGTTCTTCCATATGCATGAATTAATATTTTCGACCCAGAAATAGAATACCTACTAGAAGTAACATTTGTTCTTCCTGCCATATTTCCTTCTGCTGTTCTTAGAGTATTCCCACTCCTAGAAATAACAACCATCCAATGCTCGCTATAATAGCCATTAGGTTGCATACCATAAAAATGAACAACGTCGCCTGCTCTTATTTGCGATACAGAATTGAATTTGTTTCCACCCCATCCAGTTATTCCATATACATATCTTGTGTAATCTGCGCAATAAGCACAGCATCCACTACTTCTCCATCCACTTAACTTCGGTCCTTGATAAGCAGACCATGCAATACCACTTTTCCATCTTCCATCAGCAATAAACTGATTTATGGTGCCAGCTTTAACTTTTTGAGTTTTGCCTACAAACACTATTCCATTAGCCAAACTCAATGTCATAACAAACACAAGCATCATTGCTAATGCTCTCTTAATTTTTCCTCTCTTTAATAATCGCTTTTTCATTATTTGTTCCTCCCTTAAATGATCAATTATCTGTCTAAATTTATATCTATCTTTACTTTCTAACTTTTATACTTTTTCTATTGCTCCATTTTGTAAATACCTTTTTACTACCAAAATATTTATATGCTCTAACTTTAAAGTAATATTTTTTCTTTTTAAGTTTCTTTATTATTTTACTTGGTTTCTTAGAATACTTTTTCTTCGACTTTTTGAACTTCTTATTTGTTGCATATTTAATCTGATATCCCTTGGCACTTTTTATTTTCTTTATCTTTATTCTTACTCTTTTTCTCTTTAATCTTTTTAATTTCGTAATCTTTGGTTTGATCTTTTTGAATTTATTATTTTTCAAACTATTATTAGTTGTTGATGGTGTTATTTTTGTGCTTTTATCGCGACCCGTCAATTTATCTACATCCACATTAATGTCCTTACAGTCCAATATCACATCCTTGTCTTTATCCTTGAATGTGTCACTTTGGCTATATGATATTTTTATGCTTGTACTACTAACTGACAAGTCATTTAGAGTAAACTTAGCTGTGAATAGTAAACCGTCAGTAAATATGTCATCTGTTCCCGACCATATAACATCAAACTTACCTTTACTTATTCCTATATTATTATCAAAACTTCCCGGGAAACTGCTACTATTATCAACACTCTTAGGCGTTAGAATACTATCATCGAAAGCAAGCCTAATCTTATAGCCCATAAGTCCAGTATTATTTGAAATATAAATAGGCACAGTCAAAATATTCTTATCTAACGAAATATTGTTTGACTCTACTACTGGATTGCCTTCTTTTTTGACAGTTGTAGTCTCTTGACTAGTTGTTTGACTTGAACTTTCTCCTATAATATGTAAAGTAATATTCTCTGGTGATAAAACAACATCGTGATACTGATTATCATATGTATCGTTTTGAACATAGCTTAATTCGATATTTGTATCGCCAGACACATTTTCTAATACATTAAACTTCACATTAAAAAGTGTTCCATCCCCACTCACATTATCACTTGCTGACCAATTCACTTTGAATGTATTGTCCTTTGAAGTCTTAATACTATCATTTAACAATCCAGTACTTGTTAAATCTCCATTAACAATAGAAATAGGACTTAACTTTTTATTGTCATAAGACAATTCAAAAGAAAATCCCATTAATCCCGTATTGTTTTCAATGCAAATTGGAATTGTTATCTGTTCCCCTGCGCTACAACTGGTTTCTGCCGCATACACTCGAATGCCATCTAACGCCTTTATGTTTCCAGTAAAGAAGAGATTAGCAATAACGAGCACCAAAACCATAAGCACTGATACAACTCTCTTATTCATTTTTTCTCCTTTGTCTCCTTAAAAACTGTGTTTACACCGTTCAATATATATTAATAATTCTAACAAAATATAGATGATCACTTTGTGCAGTATATGTCATTTTTTTGTCTATTTTTGCAATTCTTAGTCAAATATTCTCATGCAAATGTTTTTGTCATATATATTTGTTTTCTTATACTTTTGCACAAAAAAGAGCAGGCCTTATGCCTGCTCTATAACTATCTTTTTATTATTTAGACATTTATTAGTTTGTCAATTTCTTCAACTGACACACCCAACTCTTCGGCAGCTTGTTCCTTTGTAATAAGTCCCTTCTTAACTAAACTTTCAAGAACTTCTTCTCTGCCTTCCTCTTTAATATATTTCATATGAGTCTCTCGGTTGTATTCAAACATTAATTCTTTTACCTCCGATTTATGTTTCTTCAGAAAATCAACTAATATACCTTCTCTTAAACACTCCTCAAGTGTCGTATCTATTGCTACACTCATACTATCATATTTTTCTATGTTTTGGTATGTTTTCCAAACAAATTTTGAGTATTCCATAAGTGTAACGCATTTCTCCAAGAGTTCCTGACTATGGCCTTGATTAATATTAATCATAGTTGCTATACACTCTAGATCCCCTTCTCCATCATACATTTCACTGAGTTTCAATGTCGTCACATCATCAGTGTCCTCTAAACCATTATAAAAGACAAAGTACTTTGGCGTAGGAATCTTATATACACGCGACCCATAAACTCTATACCAGTCATCACCTATATAATTTGAGTACAGCTTAGCAAAGTAGCCCACACCTCTAAGTGGCATATTCGGATTAAATGTGCTTTGATGTTCATACAGAGAAAGCATATTGTCTGCTTCACATATAATAGAAACATCATTTTTGTAATTCATATAAAGTGCATCATCCAAAGTTGTGATTTCTAAATCATCAACGTCTGTATAATCCGTCTTATTTAGTGCGTTGTATAATGATAATAAATTTTCTTTATACTCTTCGCTTCCAAATAGTTTACAAAAGATTTTGTCCTTATATTCTCTGTTCACATGTTTAGTTTCCTCTCTCTTCATTGTTATACCTTTCTCCAAGACAAATATTCTTGGTCTAAAATATTGTTTGGAGTATGTCAAATAAAAAAGAGCAAGAAGTACAAAAGATATTAAATATCTCCTATATTTCTCACCCTCGATGATTATATTATATTACCTATTATTAATTTTTCAATTATTATTTATATTTTTCTGCATAATTCTTTATTTATACGTTTCCTTTATCCCTTCCGCATACTCTCTCACTTCTTCTTCGCTGGCTCCCTCATCTACCATTTCCTTAATAACATTCATATGCTTATCTATGTCATGTCTGAACTTTCGATCTTCTTCAGTCATTACATTTGAATCTTTATTCGCTTCACTAATCTGCTCTTTTTCTTCTAATAATTCGTCTTTCTTTTCTAGCTCTTGTTTCGCATCACGTTTTCTAACATAGACTGAAGCTATATAAGGAATTGTAAAACCTATAATCATTATGATTACAAATAGTACTATTAGGTTTCCTTTCACATATGCTTCACTATTGTAATAACTTACAAAAGTAGAAATAAGTATTAGCGTATATAGAGTAAAGACTATTACAGTAGTAATTTTTCTTTTGAACTTAAAATACTTACTAAAGAATTTGAAAAACTTCCTAAGAAGGAACAACAATAAAACGTAATATGTGGTAATAATTACTATAAACAAAACTGATTTTATTGGGTTTGGTGAATTATAAAAATATATGCTACCATTCATCATTATTTTCTTTAATCCCAAATATGGAACTACGAAAAATGGTAGACATATTGCATCCTCTAGCATAGTCGCTGCAAACAATTCTGATATTTTAGCTTCAGAGCAAACTTTATAAACGGCAATCAAGGACATTCCTAAAATAATATTAGCCATGGCAACCCATAGTCTTACTTTGTCTACATCTCCTTTTGAATAGAAAATGATTATCTGTGAAAGTATATTCCAAATGTATATTTTTATTATTGTAAAAAATACCACTACTCCCAACCTATTCCTTTTGACTCTACAGAGATAGTACATTAAGAAACAACACATTATTGTGATGAATATTTCTACATAGGCTAAACCTATCATCTCATTTATAAAATTGCTTTCGTCATATTGATACATTATTTATAAGTCTCCTTTATACTCTCCGCATACTCTTTTACTTCTTCTTCGCTGGCACCTTCATCCACCATCTCTTTTATGACATTCATATGCTTATCTATATCGTGTCTAAATTTTCTCTCATTTTCCATAGAATCATTAACTATTTTGTAATACTCTTTCATTGTTAAGTTTTCTTTGTTCAATTCCTCGTTCTTTTCCTGCACTTCTTTAGTCATTGCCTTTCTAATCAGTATAGAAACTCCATAAAGCATCAAGAGACCTAGGGAAATTGTGCCTAAATAGTACATAAATATTTTTTTGTCATAGAAAATGGAATTGTACAAATAACCCACTGTGCCCACAGACAAATCTGCCAAGAACAGTATCCAAGCTACTACTGGAACTTTATTAATTAAGTTTCTGATTTTGTCACCAAACCTCTTACAAAACTTGCTAAACAAAATTGAGATAGTAATTAGATAAACAAGAAGGATTGCATACTTCCATAAAAGATTTACATCGAATCCTTTTCCGAAGAATATTGGTTCACTCTTCATCCAGTACATTACTACGAAATTATATGGAAGCATATAGAAAAAGACCATTACAATATCAAAGAAAACTGAAATAGATCCCATAATGAGCGCATATGTTTCCTTTGTCACTAATCTTAATAACGCTATAACTAAAAACGCCACAAAAATATTCGCTATACTCATCCAATATGTATATGGTTCTTTGTCATAACCTGTATTTCTGAAATAAGTCATCAAAGGATTAACTAGTATATATTTAAAAGACATAATGAAAATGACTTTTATAAATGCTTTCTTATCAGGTTTTAAAAGATACTTTACTACAATTAAAGAAACAACGAATACTGTAGTTTCAATAATCATAGTGTTTATCATTCCATTTACAATATCTGCCTTTAAAAACATACTACTTATAAGTCTCCTTTATACTTTCAGCATACTCTTTTACTTCTTCTTCGCTGGCGCCTTCATCCACCATCTCTTTTATGACATTCATATGCTTATCTATGTCGTGTCTAAATTTACGGTCCTCTTCAGTTATATTTCCACTATCTTCTGCTATTTCTGTTATCTGATTTTTTTCTTTCAGTAACTCTGCTTTTCTTTCCAACTCTTCTCTCTCATCTAATTTTCTGGAATAAACAGATGCCAAGTACGGCATAATAACTCCTAAGATGACAATGAATACGAATAGCACATTTAAATTGCCGTGCTTGTATGCCTCATCATTGTAGTAATTAGAAAAAGATGAAAGTAATGCCATAATAAAAACAATGTAAGCTATCACCCTCGTAGATTTATGTTTGAAATCATAATACTTACTCAACTTCTTGCATATTAGTCTGATAATAAATAGTCCAAGTGTAAATATAATGGCAAGCATAACAATCATCATTATCGTTTTAAGTAAATTAGGTGAGTTGATAACGTAAAACTCATCCTTCCCTAAAAAGTGTCTAACCAAATAATATGGTCCTATAAAGAAAATAACTGCTATAGCATCATTCATAAGTGTTGTCACAAATATTTCACTAAGCCTAGCTGGGCTCGAAACCTTAATTAGCGCCACTAATGCCATTCCAAACAAAATATTAAGAAAACTAACATAATACCTATCCAAAGGTCCCGTGAATACTTTTATTGTCAACCATTGTGTGAAAATATTTGCAAATATTATTTTCCCAACATATGCACATATTAAAATAGGCATTTTATTTTTTCTGACTTTACACAAGTAATATGCAGTAAAAATGCAAGCTATGCAAGCGAACACTTCCACAAATCCATATCCTATTAATTCGTTTACAAAATTGCTTTCGTTATATGTATACATCTTCTCCTACATCTCTATCCTAGTCACAAACATTCCATCTTGGATATCGACCATATATTCCCCTTTATATTTTTCCACAATCTCTTTGATTATCTTCATCCCCACACCGTGAGATTCTTTATCGCTCTTTGACGTCGTCAAATTGTCAAGCATATCTGCTGTTTTATCGGTTGAATTTTCTACTTTAATAAATAGGTTCTTTCCCAAAGATCCCATCTTCAAACAAACCACCTTGTTCTTAACTTCTATTCTCTCGCACTCTTCTATAGCATTGTCCAAAACATTTGCCATAAGTGCGATAAAGTCTGTTTCTTTAAACTTGCTTATATCAAACCTTTCAATCTGAGTATCAAAATCAATTCCTAGTTGTTTGCATTGCTTACTCTTATTTTGAATAACTGCATTCACAACAGGATTTGCACAGTATTCTAGCGTGCCAATTTCTTTGTACTCTTCTTTTATTTCATTAGCATACTCTGTTACTGTTTCTTTGCTCACGTTTTCATCTATCATACTTTTTAAAGTTCCCATATGGTTATCAATGTCGTGATGGAACTTTTTGTTTTTATCAATCTGATTTGAAAGTGTTTCGTAGTACTCTTTCATAACAGCATTCTCAATATTAAGTGCATAGTTTTCACGTTGCACTTCCTGGGCAGTTTTTCTTCGAACATACAAGGATGCTTCGTACATGATTACAAACCCCAAGGCAATAGACGCTAAATAATATGCAAATATATGCCAATCATAGTATAGGGATTTTATCATATAGCCTGCAGTTCCAATACCTAGATCAAATACAAAGAATATCCAAACTAAATATTTTGCACGTTTAATAAAACTATTTATTCTCTCTTTGAACTTCTTTGTAGTCCAATTAAACAAAACCAACATTCCTATCATATACATAAGCAAAACTACGTATAAGAGAATGTTTTTAATGTCAAAACCAGCACCAAAGAAAATTGGTTCACTCTTCATTATATAAATGGTAAACACATTATATGGAATCATGAAAAAAATACTGCCGAACAAATCAAAGAACAAACAATTAATTCCTATTACAGTAACATAGCTTTCTTGAGTTATGATTTTAGTAATTGAAACATATAGCAAAATTGCAATAAAATTCGCAATACCTATCCAGTAGATATATGGTTCTTTATCATAGCCTATATTCCTGAGATATGTCATCGCTGGATTAAATATAATGAACTTAACTCCTAAAACAAGTGCAACCTTTATTTTTTTACTTCTTTCTATTTGATAAAGGTTAGATGAAATAATCACAGCAAATAAAAAGATAATAGTCTCCACTATCATCGTGTTAATCATTCCATTTACTATATCAGCCTTAATAAACATACCTACTCCCTCACTTATGTTTATTTAAAAATACTTGTCTCTAAGTATTTCATATATCTATCACGCATTTCCTGTTGATAATTTCTGCTGATAGGAATATCGTATTCCACAATGTCAACTTTGTCTCTTTTGTATTCTGTTATCTGCGCCAAAGGAACTAGATAACTGTTGTGACACCTAACAAACTCGTCTGAATCTAATTCATTCTCAATCTCATCTAGTTTGTCTTTTGTCTGATATACATTATCCTTTGTGTAAATGTTAGTGTATCTACCCTGGCGTTCAAAAAAGAGAATATCTTTCACTTTAATAGAGACAAACTTTTTATTCTTTAGCGCTGTTCTATAGTACTTGTTTTCACTTTCCATTTCCTTTCGAAACTTCTCCAAAATATCTGGAAGTCTATCTTTTAATTCGCCTTTTTTTACATAATAAAAATGCTCAGTAGTGTATACATCCGTTGCAAACTCTAAATAGTTTGTCAAATAGATAATTCTACCCTCTTTGAACATCTCATTAATCTTCTCAACAGTTTTAATTCCTGTTGTATTTTCGAAATCTATATCCATAAAAATAAGAACCGGTATAATTTTCTTTGTCTCTAAATCCTTTATCAAATCACGCGGCTCTGTGTATGTAATAATATTAACTTTTACGCCTATCTCGTCAGCAAATTCTTGCAATACTTTTTTTGCTCGATCGATATAGTCTTGTTCGTCGTCACAAATAACGACTTCGTTGATTCTCATTGCCTAACTTCCCCTATCCGGTCAATAATATCGTCTTTTTTATTATATATAAAAACTTTATTGTTGTAAAATCTAAAAGTGTAGTTTTTTTGACCAATTAAACACCGAGCATAAAAAAGGTGGAGATTTCTCTCCACCTTTTCATCTATTTTTTAATTTTTACTTTCTTAGGTTTTGACCAAGCACCATATATTCTTGTGCCGTCTTTTACTATAAATACTCTGGCTCTCAAGAAGATTTTCTTTCTATTCTTGAACTTCTTAGACTTAAATGTAAACTTAACTTTCTTCACATTCTTTGTAGCAAGTGCCTTCTTATTCTTCTTAGCTTTCTTCTTAGACTTATAAGCCTTTACTTGGTACCCTGCTACTCCTGCTACTTTCTTTAGTTTAACCTTAATCTTCTTAGCACTCTTCTTCTTTGTAGCCTTCTTAACTTTTGCCTTGCTAATTGGTATCACTCCACTTGGACTCTTTGTAGGAGTAATTGTAGTTGTAGAATCATTCGTAGAATCAGCTCCTGTTGGTACAACCGTTGGCACATTTGTAACTGGCGCTTTTGTTGTTGTTTGAGTTGGAGTCTTTGTAGTTGTTGGTGCCTGCGTTGGAGCTTTAGTTGTTGGCTGTGTAGTTGGTGCTTTTGTAGTCATTAGAGCTTGTGTTGTTGGCGCCTTTGTAGTTGTTGGCTTTGGTGTAGTTGTTGGCGCTTTTGTAGTTGTTGGCTTTGGAGTTGTTGTTACCTGCGCCGGATATACTACATTGCCATTTTTGTCCTTAACCGTTGGTTGGAAGAACTCTACTGGGTTTGAAGGATTAACCCAACCCATTCCAACTACTATACATGTAGTTCCGTTTGATACTTCCACTTTTCCTGTCAACGTCTGGTTCGCGCCTGTCAAAGGTGTCTGGTTATTATCACCGTTTGTGCCATCTGATGAACAAACTGTTCCGTCACTATTTGTAGCCTTGATTGGCCACTCATATGTATACTCAGTTCCACCTTGAAGCGCAGGGAACTCCATCTTAACCTGTGTAAGCCATGCGCTGTTGTAAACTGTATTTGTCTTATTCACAACTATATGGTTTGCATTGTTAGGATCTACTCCAGCCTTAGCTGTGTTGTTGCCATCCCAAGTACCTGTGTATACATAGTAGTTTCCAAACTGACCCCATGCATCAACAGGGACATCAGTATTCGCCACTAATTCGCCACTTGGGGCCTTTGTCGTTGGCGCCTGAGTGGTAGGTGCTTGAGTTGTTGTACCATCTTTCCAAACACTAAAGTTCTTAACCGTAAATGTTTTTCCCGAAGCAATCTCCCAGAGATTGAAACATACTCTACCTTCGGTGCTGTCGCCTGTAGTAAACGTTCCTGTATATGTCTTTGTACCGGACGTCAAAGCTTCGTTATGCAATATCTTATCAGTTCCCGAATTTTCATATTTTACAAGGAAGTTGTTTCCTCCCGCATCTGTATCAACTGTAAAACTATAGTTATATTTTGTATTCGCATCCAACGATAAATTAGGTCTAATCTGAGCTCCCCAGTCTGTTGTTGCTTTCTTCATAAAGTAAACAGAGAAATCATTTAGATTTGTTCCACCTTTGTATGCAGCTTTGCACTGACCCCAGCTATCATCGCCGAAGAAGTATGACCATGCACCCACACTAGTTATGCCACCTCTATTTGCCTCTGTGTATCCACTTGGATAGAGTGTCTCTGGCTGTGAGCCATTGTATTTGTATGCTCTAACATAGTCAACTTGCATAGTGGCGCTTTGGAAACTATCATCTGGTCCTTTATTGTTAGTATATCCTGTAGCTGGTCCACCTATCGCAAGATTCAATAAGAAAAATGCATCTTTTTGGAAATAACCATTAGCATTATAACCAGGTCCAATATTAGCAAGGAAATATACTTCATTATCCATATACCATTTGATAGTGGATTCATCCCAAGTTACACCGTAAGTATGCCATCCGTTGATTCCATTATTAGTATTGTCTGTATAATATTTATCAGTATTCTCATTTCCACTGCCCCAATATGTATGGTTTTGCCAGTCAGTTCCCCAGTGAATAGTTCCTCCAATATATGGATTGCTATTAGCGTGCTCCATAATATCAAGTTCGCCACATGCTGGCCAACCGACTTGATCAATATCGTTACCCATCATCCAAAATGCAGGCCAAACGCCGTTTTGGTTTCCACCGTTCACACGAAGTCTAGCTTCCATCTTTCCGTATTTAAAATATTTTTTATTCTTAGAAATAATACGACCTGATGTGAAGTTCGAACCATTATAACTTTCGCGCTTCGCTTTGATGTTTAGGTTTCCACCTGTTACATAAACATTATCCGTTCTATTTGTGTAATACTGAAGTTCGTTGTTACCCCAGCCGTTCTGTCCTGTTCCTGTCTCATATGTCCACGTATTTGTATTAAGTGAATTACCATCAAACTCATCGCTCCACTGCAAAGTCCATCCACTATCGGATGGGTCTGCTACCGCTAGAACCTTTTTTGACATTGGAACAAAAGTTATTCCAGTAATAACTAATGCAATCGCT
>ODAJ012127631.1_pt1 | contig 13303 bp, 12 predicted proteins | sample 1539241 | NCBI WGS metagenome assembly ODAJ01 (sample SAMN02144231, study PRJEB22623) | gut metagenome | biome: sheep rumen | host: Ovis aries | place: New Zealand | reverse complement strand
CTTGACGGCCTCGTCCATGTTGCCGTTCGTGGCGTTGAGCGCCTCCTTGCACGCACCCATTCCGGCGGCGGTCGCCTCGCGGAGCTGCTTTATCTGATCGATAGTGATAGCCATTGTCCTTACTCCAGTTGGTAGAATCTGAAACTTAGGCGTTGGGCGCTTCGGGAGCGGCCTCGGCGGGCGCGGGCTTCTGCGCCGCGACGGCGGCCTCGGCCTCGACGACTGCGGCCTTGCGCTTCGCCTCGAGATCGGCCTTCGCCTTCGCCTCGGCGGCCTCCTTGGCGGCGCGGGCGGCGGCCTTCACGTTGACGGCGACCGCGGACTTCTTGCCTGCGGACGACTTCTTGGTCGCGGCGGCTTTCGCCTTGCGCTCCGCGCGCGCGGCCTTCTCGGCCTCGTCGCGCCTGGCCCTCTCGGCCTCGCGCTTGCGGCTCTCCTCCGCGGCCTTGGCGCCGTACTCGTCGCTGGCGGTCTTGATGACCTTGACGAGTCCGTTGATTATGAGGTCGATTCCGCGGACGGAGTCGTCGTTGCCCGGAATCACGTAGTCGATGGGCTCCGGATCCGCGTTCGTGTCGACGATCGCGACGACGGGGATGTGGAGGCGGGCGGCCTCCTTGACGGCGTTGGCCTCGCGGACGACGTCGACGATGACGACGGCGCCGGGCTCGGCCGCCATGTCGGCGATACCGGTCAGGTTCTTCTCGAGCTTGGCGAGCTCGCGGCGGAGCATGGAGTTCTCCTGCTTGTGCTCGGAGAGCTCGCCGCCGTTGGCCTTGGCGGTCGCCTGAAGCTGGCGCATGCGCTTGACGCTCGAACGGATCGTCTTCGCGTTGGTGAGCGTGCCGCCGAGCCAGCGCTCGGTGATGTAGAACTGGTTGACGGACGAGGCTGCCTCCTTGACCATCTCGGACACCTGCTTCTTCGTCGCGACGAAGAGGACGCTCTTGCCGGCGAGGATCGTGTCGCGGAGGAACGCGGCGGCCTCGTCGAGGAGGGTGACCGTCTGGGTGAGGTCGATGATGTGGATTCCGTTGCGCTTGTCGAAGATGTAGCCTTTCATCTTCGGGTTCCAGCGCTTGGTCTGATGGCCGAAGTGGAGTCCGGCATCAAACATGTCCTTGAGCGAGACGCCCGTGAGGGCGGATACAGGCATTTCCATTTTGTTCTTCCTTTCAATCGTATTGTTCGATTAATCCGCTTTGTCCGGGGACGGATTACCCCGGATCATTCGCTTCGCTTCGCCCACCATGGACAAAGTGGCGCGTATTATATCAAAATCCCCCCGCCCCGCGCAAGTACCCCGCCTGGGGAAAATCAGGGGGGTTGACGGCGCGGGCGGGGATGTGCTATAATTCGCGCCGTCTAGCGAAAACCAGGACGATGACAACTCAGTTTTTCAACAGCTACTGGTGGTGGCGCCGCGCTTGCGAAGCGAGGTAGCCTAGGCTGTTGTCATAAAAATCCAGCACCGCAGGTAACGGCCCCGCTTCGATCGAAGCGAGGCCGTTTCGCTTATTCCAATCACAAGGCCAACAGGAACAAGACAAATGAACACACAGGTGACATTCGAAAGAATCATGTCGGGGAAGATGCCCGAGGACGAGATACGCGACGTTCTCGTGGAATACCATGAACGCGGCATAACCGCGGCGGATCTCATGGCCGCCGCGGCCGCGATGCGCGACGCCTGCGTGAGGGTCCGCTGCGACAATCCGGACGCCGTCGACATCGTGGGGACAGGCGGCGACCTCGCGGGGACCTTCAACGTCTCCACGACCGCGGCGTTCATCGCGGCCGGCGCGGGCGTCACGATCGCGAAGCACGGCAACCGCGCCGCCACCTCGAAGTGCGGGACGGCGGACGTCCTGGAGGCGCTGGGATACGACCTCGACACGCCGCCCGACGCGATCGCCGGGAACATCGAGAGTATCGGGATCGGATTCCTCTTCGCCCGGAACCTCCATCCGGCGATGCGCTTCGTCGCGCCCGTCCGCAGGAGACTCGGATTCAAGACGATCTTCAACTACCTCGGACCCCTCACCAATCCCGCGAGAGTGAAGCAGCACGTCATCGGCGTCTCCGACGCCGCGATGGTCCGCCCCTTCGCGGAGGCCCTCGACTCGCTCGGCTCGCGCAGCGCCCTCGTCGTCTGCGGCGACAACGGACTCGACGAGATATCCACCGAGGGCATCACGCGCTTCGCCATGCTCCGCGACGGAATCGTGAGCGAGGGCGAGATCGACATCGCGAAGATCTACGGCAGGACATACGACGTCCGCGAGATCGCCGGCGGAAATCCCGAAGAGAACGCGATGATCCTCCGCGGCGTCCTCAACGGCGGACTCCGCGGAGCCTACCGCATGGCGGCCGTCGTCAACGCCGCGGCGGCCATCTGGATCGCCGACATCGCCCGCAGCTTCAAGAAGGGAATCGAAATCGCCGAGGAATCCATCGACTCCGGCAAGGCCCTCGCGAAGCTCGAGGCGTTCCTCGGCGGAAAGAAGGATTCCTCGCCGGACATCCTCGAGATCCTCTCTTCGCGGCGCCGGGCGGACTCCGAGCGCGCATCGCACGTGAGGAGCTTCTCCGCTGCGTTCAAGGGTCCGGGGATCCACGTCATCGCGGAACTCAAGAAGGCGTCGCCGTCGAAGGGACTCATCCGTCCGGGATTCAATCCGACGGAACTCGCGAAGGAGCTGACCGCCTCGGGCGCCGCCGCCCTTTCGGTCCTCGCGGAACCCCATCGCTTCCTCGGCGGCGAGGAATACGTCCGCGCCGCGCGAGAGGCGACGGACCTCCCGATACTCTTCAAGGACTTCGTGACGACGCCCTTCCAGGTCCTGCGCGCACGCGCGACCGGCGCAGACGCCGTCCTTCTCATCGCGAGGATTCTCGACGGCGAAAAACTCCCGGAACTCCTGGAGACGGTGCACTCCTACGGAATGGAGGCGCTCGTCGAGACGCATTCGTCCGAGGAGATCGCGCGCGCCGTCAGGGCGGGCGCCAGGGTAATCGGCGTCAACTGCCGAGACCTCAGGACGTTCAGGACAGATCCGTCCATAACGGCGAAGCTCCTCGGGGAGATTCCTGACGGATGCGTCAGGATCGCCGAGAGCGGAATAAGGACGGCGGAGGACATGGCGGCGCTGCGCAGGGCGGGAGCGGACGGATTCCTCGTCGGCGAGACGCTGATGCGCGCCGAACGTCCGGGAGAGGAACTCAGGAAACTGATCTAAAAAGGAAAGGAAAAAAAAACAAATGACCAGCAACGGACACTACGGTCCCTATGGCGGACAGTACGTCGCGGAAACGCTGATGAAGCCGCTCGCGGACATGGAGAAGGCCTACCAGGAGGCCAGGAACGATCCCGGGTTCAAGCGCGAATTCGACGAGATCCTGCACGACTACGTCGGACGCGAATCGCCGATCACGGTGTGCAGGCGCCTGACGGAGCACCTTGGCGGTGCGACGATCGTCCTCAAGCGCGAGGACCTCAACCACACCGGCGCGCACAAGGTGAACAACACGATAGGCCAGGCGCTTCTCGCCCGCAGGATGGGCAAGAAGCGCCTCATCGCAGAGACGGGCGCCGGAATGCACGGAGTCGCGACGGCAACGGTCGCCGCGCTCTTCGGGATGCCGTGCGAGGTCTACATGGGCGCGATCGACGTGAAGAGGCAGTCCCAGAACGTCGAGAGGATGAAGATGCTCGGCGCGACGGTGCGCGCCGTCGAGGAAGGCAGCGCGACGCTCAAGGACGCGATGAACGAGGCGATACGCGACTGGGTCGCGAACTGCGACGACACGTTCTACGTCATCGGCACGGTGGCGGGCCCTCACCCGTACCCGGAGATGGTCAGGGACTTCCAGTCCGTCATCGGCGTCGAGGCGAGGCGCCAGTGCCTCGAGAAGTTCGGCAGGCTCCCCGACGAGGCGATCGCCTGCGTCGGCGGAGGATCGAACGCGATGGGACTCTTCGCGGGATTCCTCGACGACAGGGAAGTGAGGCTGGTCGGCGTCGAGGCCGGCGGCAGGGGAATCGAGACCGGCGAGCACGCCGCCTCCATCAACGGGGGACGCATCGGAGTCCTCCACGGGGCGAAGACGATGCTCCTGCAGACGAAGTCCGGACAGATAATCGACACGTACTCGGTTTCGGCAGGACTCGACTATCCGGGCGTCGGACCCGAGCACTGCTACCTGCACGACATCGGCCGCGCGGAATACTCCGTCATAAACGACGACGAGGCGGTCGCCGCGTTCGACGCGCTCTGCCGCTACGAAGGCATCATACCCGCGCTCGAATCGAGCCACGCGCTCGCCGAGGCGATCAGGCGCGCGCCGAAGATGCCGAAGGGGTCGATACTCCTCGTGAACCTCTCGGGCCGCGGGGACAAGGACATGGAGAACATCATGGAATACAAGAGGAGGATTGGGAAATGAACAGGCTCTCAAACTGCTTTGCCAGGGCGAAGGAATCGGGACGCCCCGCGTTCATCGCATACCTGACGATCGGATATCCGACGCTGGAGAAGAGCGAGACGGCGATCGACCAGCTGGTCGCGGGAGGCGCGGACATAATCGAACTCGGAGTCCCCTTCTCCGATCCGTTCGCCGACGGCGCGGTCATCCGCTCGGCGGGATACGAGGCGCTGAAGAACGGAGTGACGCTCAGCGACGTCATCGCGCTCGCCGCGCGCGTCCGGGCGAAGCATCCGGAGACGGGACTCGTCCTCTTCAGCTACTACAACCTCATCTTCTCGACGGGACTCGAGTCCTTCGCCGCGGACGCGGAAAAGGCGGGCGTCGACGGCGTCCTCGCGGTGGATCTTCCGCTCGAGGAGCGCGGAGAGCTCCTTCCCGTGCTGAGAAGGCACGATCTTACGCTCGTACCGCTCATCGCGCCCAACACGCCGATGGAACGCGTGGTGAAGTCCGCGGAGGACCTCGACGACAGCTTCCTCTACGTGATAACCGTGAAAGGCACCACCGGCGCGCGGACGGAACTCCCGCCCGAACTCTCCGACAGGCTCGAGTCGATACGCAAGGCGGTGAAGGTTCCGATCGCCGCCGGCTTCGGAGTCTCGACGAAGGCGCAGGCCGCCGAAATCGGGCGGCACGCGGACGGCTTCATCGTGGGGTCCGCCCTCGTGAGACGTCTCGGCGAGAAAGGGACGCTCGAGGGCGAACTGCTGGCGTAGGGCGCTACCTGTTGAGTCCCTTGTGGTTGAGGAACTCCCAGATGCGTCCGAGATGGCTGTAGCTGCCGGTTCCCGGCGAGGCATTGCGATGGAAGCAGTGGTTGCGCCTGCATAGCGTATGCAGGTCGCTGCCGATGCCCATCCGGCGCATCTGCTCCCACGTCTTGACCGAGTTCATCGCCGCCCATCCGTCTGCGTCGCCGTGGACGAACACCATCGGGCACGTGTCGGGATCGAACGCAAACTCCGGCACGAGCCGCGCAGAATCGCTGTTGCCGCCAGTCTTGTTGTGCATGTCGTCGCCGTCTGTAAGCGCATACGCCGGGTAGATGCCGACGCCCCACTGGACGTTGCACGGCAGCTTGTCGATGTCGTCGACGTTCCAGTAGGAGCGGCTGCGCGAACTCGTCACGCCCATGAGCGTGAGGTGTCCGCCCGCGGACGAGCCCATGATGCCGATACGCTTCGGGTCGAGCCCCTTCGCCTCCGCCTCGCTGCGGACGATGCGGATGCAGCGCTGGAGGTCCTGCCACGCCGTCGTGTGCTTCGCCAGAGGAGCGGCGGGACGCGGGGTGCGGTACTTCATCGTAACGACCGCCATGCCCTTCTCGTTCAGGAAGCGCCTGGCGGGCGCAACCTCGAATCCGTAGGGATCGTTGCCGTAGTATCCGCCTCCCGAGTAGATTATCTGGATCGCCTTCGTCGTCAGGTTCGAGGGGATGTACCACTCGAGGTACGGAACGCACTGCTCCTTCTGGAAGTCCGGGGTCTTCCCCTCCGGCCAGAGGTTCTCCTTCGCGTATTTCGAGGGATCGTGGAAGTCCTTCGCGTAGCGGTCCATCAGCGCGACCTCGGGCTTGAGAGGACCCGTGAACTCCATCTGGTTGAGGAACTCCATCGCCCTGTCGAACCAGTTGTCGTAGGCGGCGGCCGCGTCGCCCCTGTCGCCGTGGCGCACCATCCTGTGCTTCGCATCGTCCCATCCCCAGAAGCCGTGGTAGCGGTCCGCGAAGAGATGCAGCTCGGCGGGAACATTGCGCTTCCTGAGCTCGCGGTAGACGTACGTCGACGCCATCGGCGAATAGGGGTCGAGGCTGCCGTGGAACATGCACATCGGGGCCGTCTTCCCGTCGAACTTGAAGATCGGGTCGAGCTTGACGTCCACCGCCTGTCCGTTCCTGGTATTGGCGATTCCGAGCCCGTCCGTAAGCGCATACGCGATCGCTCCGGTGATGGCCCAGTTGACGTGGCACGGGACCTCGTCGACTTCGTCCACCTTTTCATAGGCCGGAGTCTGCGAGCTCGTGGCGAGGAGCGTCGCGAGGTGAGAGCCCGCGCTCATCGAGATGGTGCCGATCTTCTCGGGATCGAATCCGCGCTTCTTCGCCTCGCTCCTCACCATCCTCACGGCGCGCTGTCCGTCCGCCCACGCGCTCGCGTAGAACGGAAGGTTCTTCGGACGCGGAGTGCGGTAGACGAAGTTGACGCACTGGAATCCGGCGGCTGTGAACTCCTCTGCCCACAGTTCTATGAGTCCGACGTCGCAGCAGTTGTAGTACCCGCCTCCCGAGATGAGAATCATGCAGCATCCGTTGGGATTCGCCGGCTTCGCGCACCAGTCGATGTAGGGCATGCGGTGCTCGGCGGGAACGAAGTCCTTCCTGCCAGACTCGTTAGTCATGGCCGCGATCTGATGCTCCTGGAAGTCGGGGATCTTTCCTTCGGGCCAGAGCGGCATGCGCTCGGCGAAAAGAGCCGTGGCGACAGCCACGGCGACAAGCATGAGAGCGAACTTGGATTTCATCTTTATGCCTTTTGCTGTTGGTGTGCTGACATCCGCCGGACTCGTTCCGACGGTTTGCCTTTATTTTAGCATTTCCGAAGGCGGAGTGCAACGCGGCGCGACACCGCAAAATACATCGGCATCGATATTCTGTTGTCACCCGCCCATTGCGATGCCGTCAAGGGGTGGCCGCCGCCGTCCGGAGGATTCCGCGGCAGCCGGCGAGGACGTCGTTCCAGGTCGACTCGAAGTCGCCGGTGTACCAGGGGTCCGCCACCTCGCGGTCGATGCCGGCGAAGGACATGAGCTGGCGGCACTTGCCCTGAGGATCGCCGTTCGTGAGGCGCCGGAGGTCGTAGGCGTTCTCGTCGTCCATGCCGACGATGAGGTCGCAGCGGTCGTAGTCCGCCCGCGTCATGAGCCGCGCGCGATGCGGACACTCGGTGATTCCGTGGCGGGCGAGTTCGCGCCTCGCGGGCGGATAGACTCCGTTGCCTATCTCGTCCGTATGGAGAGCCGCGGACTCTATCTCGAATCGGTCGGCGACACCCGCCTCCTCGACGAGCCGCTTCATCACAAACTCCGCCATCGGACTCCTGCAGATGTTCCCGTGGCAGACAAAAAGTATCTTCATGGTCTTTTCGGGGGAATCAGTAGAAATTCAGCTTTACCGTCTTGCGGTAGTCGTGCTCGAGGACGTTCGCGAGGCGCCGGACGACGCTGCGGCGGAGTTCCAGGTCCTGCGGAATGTTCGGATCCTGGTGACACTCGTTCACCTTGGTGCCGACGACGAACTCGATGCGGTCGTGGGCGCCGATCATGCCGAGTATCCTGCGCGCCGCAACGGGTTCCGCCGCGGCGGGACGATGCTCCTCGAGAGCCGAGAGGACGCGTCCGAGCGTGAGAATCCCCTCCGTCGCGAGCGCGACGCCGGGAATTCGTCCGGCAGGAGGCAGCGAGCCGGCGGAGCGCATGTCGGAAAGCGATATCTTCACCTTCGCGCCAAGTTCGCGCTCGAGGATGTTCGCGGTCGTGCCGCCGCAGACGACGACGTGGTCCTCGCCGAGCGTCGCCTGGCGTGCGAACTCGGCGTCGTTCTCGGGATGGAACGGCGGACCCGTCAGGACGCGCATGACGCGCGGACGGCGGACGTATATCACGACGCAGCTCGTATCGTCGCGGCAGACTCCGCGCGTGATGTTGATTGCGGCGCGGGCGATGTCGTTCGAAAGGTCTCGCGCGGAGATTTCGGGATCCGCCGCGAGCCGTTCGCGCGCGAACTTCAGGACTCCGCTGCGGCGAAGTCCGAACTTGAGTTCCTTCGACTCTCCGATTCCGGCCTGGGTGACGCCGTCGGAGCACATGATGATGCGGTCGCCGGGACGGACGTCCGCAACGCACTCGCGCACGGTGCGGTCCGGCCAGTGCGAGCTGACGACGCGCCGTTCCGAAACTGGCGGAATCTCCTCCGTCCCCCTGAGGTGGATGTAGCCGGGATTGCCCATCTCGAGGATCTTCGCGCGTCCGCCAAGCGTGTAGTCGAAGAGCGAGAACGTCGCATAGCTTATCTTGCGGACCTCGCAGACGGGCAGGGAGTCCATGATGATCTCGACTGACGAGAGTGTCGGCAGATTGGACCGCAGGAAGCGGAGCGCCATCGTCGTCGTCATCGTCGAAAGGACGTGCGCCTTGACGCCGCTGCCGAGTCCGTCGGAGAGGGCCGCGATGTAGCGGTTCTCCTTCTCGACCGTCTGGAAGCGCACGTCGTCGCCACAGGCCGCCTGGCCCGTCTTCGTGTAGAGTGCGCACTCCATCTCGACATGGACGTCGTCAGCCATTCGTCTTGCCAATCCCTTTTATCTTCAGCTTAAAACCAGCCGCCAATCACCCATTCAAATACTCGTCGCTGTCACCGCCGTTCAGCGAGACGCCGACGGTCTTCGACTCGTAGGATCCGGCGATGTCGTTGAGCATTATCTCCGTCTCGGCGATGTGCTCGCCGAAGAGACGCGCGACCTCCTGGACCGTCTGGACGTTCTTCTGTATGACCTCGCGGGCCTTCGCCGCGACCTGTTCGCGGCGAAACTCGTTTCTGGTCACGTCCTGGACGACGGCGCCGGCCGATTCGCCCCTCGCAATCGGGAAGACGCTGATGTTGACGAGCCTGTCCTTGAGCGGCTGGCGGAACCTCTCGATTTCGCTGCCGTGCTCTAGCGCGCCCGTGAAAAGTTCAGAGAACTCGGGAAGGACGTCGGAGATGTGCATTCCCCCTAGGGATCCGAGCGCCGCGAACACGTCCGCCGCCCCGGAGAGCTCCGCGAACTGCCTGTTGCATTCGATGATCCCGCCGTCGGGTCCGACGAACACGACACCAGCGGGAATATACCGCACAAGGGCGTTCGAGGTCTTCTGGAAGTTGCTCTTGAGGAACGTGTGGCACATCGCCTCCTCGGCCTTGCCGTCGAGAAGCGCGATCGCAAACGCGCGGCACGATTCGTAGCCGCAGGCTCCGCAGTTCACCTCGTCCTCCTTGGACGTCTTGCCTACGCGCGCGAGCGCCGCGGCTATCTCGTCCTCCGTATGCTCGGGACGCGCAGCCTGCTCGGGCGCGTAGTCCGCCTCGACGCAACCGTCGCCGGAGGATACGCGGATGGGCGCAGCGCGGTCGGTCGCGATGAGCGCGTCGAGGGTGCAGCCGCCCTTCATGGCGGGACCGTTCACGCATCCGCCGGAGCATGCGAGGCATTCGATGAAGATTGGCCGTCCATCCGTCTCCGGCGGAGGCGGCGGAGACGAGAGGAGACGACGGAGCGCCTCGAGGCCGGAGACGGAGACGTAGCGAATCCTGTCCGAACCGTCCCTGAGCGTGTCGTTCATGCCGCCTTCGACGGAATAGAAGCGCCCTTCCGCGGCTGGTCCAAGCGCGAGCGGCGCCTCTGCCGCCTCCTCCGGGAGGATTCCGCGCTCCTCGAGGAACTTCTCCAGCGACGGGAAGACGAGCGCGAGCGCAAGCTCGTCCGGCGAGCGGTCCGCCTCGTTTTTCTTCGCGGCGCAGGGTCCGAAGAACACGACCTTCGCGTCCTCGCCGTATTTCTCCTTCAGGAGCCGCGCGTGCGCGCGGACCGGCGACGGAACGGGCGATATGCGGTCCGTCCACCCGGAGCGGTACTTTCGGATGAAATCGACGCAGGCCGGACACGCGCTGGAGATCATGACGGACGTGCGGGGTTTCGCGGCGAAGAGCTTCGCGACGCCGGCGCTCACGGCCTCGGCGCCGTGCGCCGTCTCGGAGACGCCCGCGAATCCGGCGGAAATCAGGGCGCCCGCGAGCTTCTCGACGGAGAGTCCGGGGAAGTAGGCGGGATAGCTCGGCGCGATCGATGCGTAAACCCTGGCGCCGGGACGCTCGAGGAGTTCGCGAAGGCGCGCGAGATCGCTGCGGATTCGCTTGGCGCGGACGGGGCAGACGCGCACGCACTCGCCGCAGCTGACGCAAGACTCGGGGATCACGCTCGCGCTTCCGCCGACGATGCGGATCGCCTTTACGGGACAGTGGCGGACGCACTTGTAGCAGTCCTGGCACTTGTTCTCCACGGTATAGACCGGACTCGTCATGACTGCTTCTCCGGGAAGAGCTGTGCGAGTATGTCGGACATGAGCGAGCGATCGACGCGGGTGTGGACGCGTCCGTTGACGATGACGACGGGGCCGTTCGCGCAGTTGCCTGTGCAGAGGCTCCCATCCAGATCGACGTCCACTTCGTCTTTGAGTCCGCGCCGTTCGAGGAACTCCTCGCAGTATTCGAGGTTGAGCTCGTTGCCGCGCGAGAAGCACGAGCTTCCCATGCAGATGGTGATCTTCGGTTTTTCCATGGTTGGCAGTGGGCCGTGCGGTTTCACGGCTCAATCTGACGCTATTATACCCTATCTTGCGCCCGTCCGCAAGGTGAGTCCGCAAGAGTCCGCCCGCTCACCTGATGAATATGTGTCCGGGGACGTGGAGGAGATCGGCGAGAAGGAGGAAGTCGGATCCAAGCCGGTTGATCGGTGCGTCGACCATGAGCGGAGCCAATACTACGTTCGTCTGTCCGAGCGTGAGCGGCGCCATGGCGCCCTGAAGAAAGTCCATGGGTGCACATCTGTTGATGTCGGACGCGGAGAGCGTCGAAGATGCGGATGCCAGCGGCCAGGAGTTCGTGCCGGAGAGAAACGTGAAACTCGAGCCGGAATCCAGGAGCATGGGACGCGTGGAGCCGTCAGGCAGCGTGGCGAGAAGTTCGTAGCACCCGGAGGAGTCGAGGCGAGACGGGATGCGGACGAAACCCTGCCGGACTTCGGACGGCTTGTCGACGAAGACTAGCTCCGAACGGGCGAGCGAGAGGACGAAGCGCGTCGGACGCAGGACGTCCATTCCGAGGATTCCGTCGATGTTGCATCCGACGGACCTGTCGAGGTGCGAGAGGTCGAGCGCCATCACGCCATCGACCTGAATGTCGCGTCCGCCGACGGCAAGCCTCTTCGCCGGCATGAACTTCGGCTGCGTCTCCACATTTGAGGCGCCGACCATCAGCGGATCGACAAGAGCCGCGCCCGGAAACGAGTTCGTGACGAATTCCATGTCGAATGTCGTGTGGGAGGCGCCGGTATCGAAGATGAGCGTTGCGGACTTCCCGTCCAGCGAGACGGAGACGAGCGGCATGTGGTTGCCCGGACGGACCGATATCGGCACGACGGTGGCTGCGCACGCGCATTGCGCGACGAAGAGTAGCAGCAGTTTCTTCATGGCATGATTATACCATTATTTCTGGGTGAATTGCAAGTCAAGTGAGTCAATTGGAAAGACGCGTCCCCATTGCGCGGGGATGGTGGATTTGGTAGAATATCGCCTGAGGAAACAATCGAAAATGCTCAAGCTAACAAGACCACTTACGGTGTTCGACCTGGAGACGACCGGCGTAGCCGCGCGACGCGACAGGATAATCGAACTAGCCGCGATAAAGGTGATGCCTGACGGGACGGAAATCCCGAAGTGCTGGCTCCTTAATCCGACCATACCGATTCCCCCGGAGACCTCGGCGATACACGGGATAACGGACGACATAGTGAAGGACTGTCCGACCTTCGCGGACAAGGCGGACGAGATATTCGAGTTCTTCAGGGACTCGGACCTCGCGGGATTCAATTCCGACCGCTTTGACATCCCGTGCCTCGAGGAGGAGTTCGCCCGCGTCGGCAAGAACTTCGCCCCTTCGCAGAGGAAGCACGTGGACGTCCAGAGAATCTACCACAAGAAGGAGCCGCGCGACCTCTCGGCGGCGGTCCGGTTCTACCTGAACCGCAACCACGACGGAGCGCACGGAGCGGAAGCGGACACTCGCGCGACGCTCGAGGTCCTGAAGGCGCAGATGGAGAAATACGCGGACCTTCCGCAGACCGTCGAAGAAATGGACGAGTACCTCGTCCCGAACGATCCGCTCAACGCCGACCGCAACGGCACCCTCAGGTGGCGCATAGAGCCGGGCAAGACGCCCGAACTGACGGTGAACTTCGGCAAGAAGAAGGGAGAGAGCCTCAAGAAGCTGCTCCTCAACGAACCCAACTACCTGCGCTGGATCGTCAAAGGCGACTTCGACACGGAGGTCCGAATGATCGTCAAGGACCTCCTCGAGAACGGACGTCTTCCTCCTGCGCCCGGAATCCAATGAAAGTCATAGATACGGAAATCGAGGGCGTGAAGCTCGTCGAACCAGACATCCACCGCGACTCGCGCGGATACTTCTGCGAGACCTACAACGAGGAGCGCTACAGGAGGGCCGGAATCACGGCAACCTTCGTCCAGGACAACGAGAGCATGTCCTCGAAGGGAGTGGTGCGCGGGCTCCACTGGCAGGCGGACCCGCACTCGCAGGCGAAGCTGGTGCGCGTAATTCGCGGGGCCGTGTGGGACGTGGCGGTCGACGTGAGGAAGGGTTCGCCCACATTCGGCAGGCACGTTGCGGCCACGCTTTCGGCCGAGAACGGACGACAGTTCTTCATTCCGCGCGGCTTCGCCCACGGCTTCATCGTACTGGAGGACGACACGCTCTTCAGCTACAAGTGCGACAATCTCTACTGTCCGGAATCCGAGCGTGGAATCCGCTTCGACGATCCAGAGCTTGGGATTGTCTGGCCGGACATCGGAGTGCCGCTGAAGCTGTCCGAAAAGGACACGCGCCATCCCCTTCTCTCGGCGCTCTGATCCGCGATGGCGGTCAGATGCGGACGAGCAGGTCGTTGCGGACGAGCGCCCTGACTGCGTCGCAGTCGAGCGTGTGCCC